>WNGE01002816.1_pt1 | contig 20944 bp, 18 predicted proteins | sample 5400651 | NCBI WGS metagenome assembly WNGE01 (sample SAMN13153370, study PRJNA577476) | soil metagenome | isolation source: 60 cm soil or saprolite under grassland replicate 2 | place: USA:California | collected 2016-06-15 | reverse complement strand
CGGGCCGCGGGACGCGAGCGCGGCCAGGATGCTCCGCCGGCTGGGATCGGCCAGTGCGGCGAAGACGTCTTCGGCGACGGCCTCCGGATCACGCTCGGGCATCAAGGTATTCGGCGAGCTCGTCCAGCTCGTTCCGCCACCCCTCGACGTTGCCGCCGTACGCGCCGGAGTAGAGGTCGTCGGGCAGTTGCGCGAAGCCGGACTCCACCACGGTGAGCCGGGTCCCGTCGGCCACCGGCTCGAGGGTGAACTCGACATAGGTACGGCGCGGATCGTCGGCCGGCAGACCGGTGATCCCCCACGTGTAGCCGAACACGTGCGGCGGCTCGAGGCGCTCGATGCGCAGATCGGCGCTGTGGCCGCCCTCGAAGGTCAGGTGGGCGAGGCCGCCGACGCGCAGGTCGACGGTCGCCTTCTGGCCGAACCACGTGCCCAGTCCCTCAGCCGTCGTGAGCGCTTCCCACACCTTGGCCGGTGGGTGGGCGACGTTGATGCTGCGCTCGATGCGATCGGGAAAGCCCATGACACACTCCCATGTATAGCAACCATCTGATTGCCATAATCGTATGGCAACCGAATGGTTGCGTCAACCCCCACCCCCGCCGCGCGACCGAGAACGGACAACGGAGGCACATCCGCAAGGTTGGTCCGGACGCACTGCAAGATCATCGGCAACCTAGATCCGGACTCCTAGGTTCGAGCGGACGACCCTCGTACTGACAACTCGGGCCCATACCACCCGACGACAGCGGGGGTGGTATGGGCCCGTCTCAGGACCTCACGGCGTCATGCTCTCAGCCAGCCAACCCACCGGCCCGTCGTCGGGTCGCCCTGGTTCAGCCACATCGTGTCGTCAGCGTAGTTCTTGGCGAGGAGGAACACGTAGTCGCCGTTGTCAACCAGTCCGGCTCCGACCGAAACGTAGGTGAACAGGTCCGGAACCTGGGTCCAGCCGTGCCCGCCACCGCCGAGGTCCCACCAGTCGTAGTAGATGCCATTCGTACCGGTGATCACCGCGATCGTGCGGTTGCCGTTGGACGATGCGGCTGGAGCGACATTCGTCGCGATACCCATGGACTGCCAGCCCACCCAGGCACCACCCGGCGTGCCCTGGTTCAGGTACACATTGCCGTCCGTTCCCTTGACGAGGACGAACGCGTAGTTACCGTTGTCCACCAGCGCCACGGCCGGCGCCGCATCGGTTCCCCCACCGCCGGGTACCTCACGCCAGCCGTTTCCGCCACCGCCGAGATCCCACCAGTCGTAGTAGATCCGGCCGTCGGTTCCGGTCGCGACCGCGACCGTCCGGTTGCCCCAACTGGCCAGCGCGGGCGAGACGTTCGTCCCGGGCGCCGCCCCCGGCTTGTCGATCGTTGTCGTGGACAACGCCGGGCTCGGGTTCGGGAAGCACGTTGTCGGCACGTCCGGGTCGATACCCGGCGACACGTGGACGTTGGCGGTGAACGTCAGGCCCGGATCGGAGTAGCTGCTGCCGCCGACCTTGGTGGCGACCGTGCTGCCGCCCGCGCCGGTTGCGGTGAGCGAGAGGTCCAGCGCCGGTAGCTGGAACGTCGAGCCACCCGCAATAGGTCCGGGTACGGAGAGCGTGACCACGCCGTTAGCCTGGGTCACGGTCGGGGTTCCGCCGAGGTTCGACCCACCGGAGAGGGTGACGCTCCGGAAGCTGGAGCCGGCTGGGACCGGTACATTCAACTTCAGGTTACGCAGGTTGTTGACGGTATACCCGCTGGCTTGTCCCGGTACGGTCTGCGAGCTCGGCGTCAGCACGATGTCGAAGACTGTGCCCGCAGCTAGGTGAGCCGGTGCCTGCGCATCGATCGTGGTGTTCAGCGTCAGGTACTCCGAACTGCCGATAGGCGGGTTCGCCCGGCAGTCCCAGTTGATGCCGGTCGGCGCCGCGTTGGCGGGCCAGGCCGCCACGAACGCCGAGGCGAGTCCAAGCCCGCATGCGGCCACGACCATACGGGTCGTGCGTACAGGCACTCTCATACCCATTCCTCCCCCTGTTGCCAGAATCGCCGGTGCGGCCGTCCCACAGAGCGGTGGCGCGCTCCGTTCGGTGCGATGCTGTTCGGTCCGGTTCAAAGGACGTTCAGACACCGGTCAACGCCGCGTCAGCGGGCCAGGTCGACCACCCGGACAGGAGTCCCGTGGGGGTGCTGTTGCGTTGCCGGATCGGAGGACGTGTTGAGCCCCGAGGGCCGGTCCGGTCAGATCGCCTGGGCGAGTTCGGTGAAAGCAGCCGCGACCCGCTCAGCGGGCGACGCGTCGATACCGAGTTCGTAGTGCCCGCGCCGGAGATTCTGGACGAACGCGTGCCCGGCGATGATCACCTGCGCCGTGCGATCCGTGCGCAGCCCGCGCATGGGTCCCGGGGTGGTTATGAAGAATGGCCGGGCGGCGGCGCGGGTACGCCGCCGCCCGGTCGCGCTCAGCCGGTGAAGCCGGCGGTGATCTGGGTGAATTGCCAGGTGGTCTGGCTGATGCCGCTGCAGTTTTCGACTACCCCGCCGCCGGGGCAGGGCCGGTCGCGGTTGACCGACCAGAACGCCAGCCGCGCGATGTGGTTCGTGTTGGCCCAGTTGCGGATGTCGGTCCAGATCGCCGGTGTGGTGTTCTCCTGCTGATCGGACAGCCCGTTCATGCCCGAGATGCCCACGTGCGCGAATGCGGTGGCATCCGACCAGCCGAAGGCGTTCTTCAACGCATTCTTCAACCCGGTGGCCGCATTCTTGGTGTTACCGGCCATGTCCGCCCCACCACCGAAGTCGAACGGCATGATGGTGAACACGTCGATGTTGGCGCCCAATGCGGCCGCCTGATTGATCAGACGGGTGCCCCAGGACGTCGGCCCGCTGGTGCCGGTACCGAACGTGACGATGGTCTTGATCCCCGAATTGTTCTGCTTGACGATCTTCAACGCGCCCAGGATCCGGTCCTGCACGGCCCCGTTTTCGAACTCGTCGGTGTTCTCGATGTCGATATCGATGAACTTGAGGCCGTACGCGTTGATCACCTGCTGGTAGGCCCCCGCCAATGCACTGGCGCTGCTGCAGTTGGGCCCGAGCTTGTTACCGCTCCAGCCGCCGAAGGATATCTCCACGTCACCGCCGGCCGACCGGATCGAGTTGATCGTCTGCTGGTCCGTTCCACCGGTCAGTGGCCGGGTGCTGTCCCACTTCGGTACGCACCCCCCGCCGGAGAGCATGAACGCCATCGTGAACGACTTGATCCCCGTCGCTGACATCACCGAGGGCGCGCTCGGCGGGTCACCCCAACCCAGGTACAGGTACGGCGCGGCCATCTTGCCGGCAGGCGGCGGCGTGGTACTTCCACCTGGAACCCAGCGCTGGTTGTTGTCGCCGGCCGTCTTGCAGGTCCATAACTGGACCTTGGTGCCGTTGGCGGTGCCGTTGCCGTAGATGTCCAGGCACTTGCCCGACTGCACCCCGGTGATCGTGTTGTTGGAGTTGAGGTTCCATTTCTGGTTGGCCCCGCCGTTGCAGGTCCAGATCTCAATCTTCGTACCGTTGGCGGTCTGGTTGTTGTAGGCGTCCAGGCACTTGGTGACGCCGCCGATGGTGACGCGCAGTTCGCCAGCGGAGGTCGAGGTCCATTTCTGGTTGGCGCCGCCGCTACAGGTCCAGATCTCCACCTGGGTGCCGTTGGCGTTGCTGCCACCGGTCACATCAAGACACTTGTTGGACACCGGGTTGACCAGCGTGCTGGATGTGATGGCGGCGTTTGCGCCCGGCGCTAGTGCGATGGCCGCCGCCACTGTCAGGGCGACGGCACCGGCGACCGCGAGGGCGGGACGCAGTCTTGTTCTCATGCTTTCTCCAAGGCATATGCGGGCACGACCGTCCGCACCCACGAGCCCGGCCGCCAACCCCTGCTTCCATGGCCGCGTCCTGACCTGGAGTACGGCGGAGTACCAGGAAGCCTGAACGAGGTCGGGTTGACTGTCAAGTATCCTAACTATTCGCTAAGACGGCGCACCCGCGTCCGCGCTTGATCGGCCGCACGCCCGGCCGGGAATGCGCCTGGCGATGGCATCGGAGCCGGCGACATCGACGTCTGCCAAATCACGGCCGGCGGCAGGCTCGGCGGTAGATTCCTGGTGTGCGACGCCAGAATCTCTACCTACGGATCGGGCGGATCTGCCTGCTCGTCGTCGGAGTCGGCATCCTCGGCTTCGGCCTGGTCGCAGCGACGCTACCGGCATCCGGCGACCGGCCGCTTCTGCGGGCTGACGGCGTGGCCTCGATCGGCCTGGGGCTGTTCGGCGTGCTGATCACGGTGATCCCGTTCCGGCGCCGGGAACGGTGGGCCTGGTTCGCGCTCTGGTTCTATCCGGCCTTCTGGACGATGCACCTGGTGGGCCGGTTGCCGCCGGGCAAGGACCACGTCCACCAGGTCGTGTTCATCGTCCTGTCGCTGGCCGGACTGCTGGTGCCCGTCCGCCAGTTCTTCGCACCCCGCGGCTGACCAGAAAGATCTTGCTTCCGGGCTGTGGGTCCGTCGCTCGTGAGCAACTGCGGCCCCACGGTGTCGAACCCAGCGACCAACGACGAAGCCCAGTCACAACTGGGCCGATCAGGTTACCTGGACGCTGGTAGGTGGTGGGCCACCTGATCATGTACGACCGGCGGAACCGGTGTGCCGTAAGGGTGTTCGGGTTAGCTCGGCGGACTCGTCCGGCCCAGGCGACCGTTCTCTCGCCGGTTCGGACTGTTGGTCCGTTGGCGGATTAGCGCCGTGGCCGTCAACTTCGAGTGGCCCATCCGCCTACTCTCGGTTGGCCCCGCTTCTGGGTCAGTCGGTTGAGTCGGCGGAGGTGGTGGGGTGGTGAAGTCGGGCGGCCCGCAGTTCGAGGTAGCGCTGTTCGGGCAGGCTCGCGGTCATTCTTGCCGCTTGGAGGTAGGACTGGCGCGCGGCGGCGGTGTCGCCGGCTTGTTCGAGCAGGTGTGCCCGTACTGCTTCAAGGCGGTGGGTGTGGGCCATCCGTTCGTCGGTGTCGAGGATGCCGAGCAGGGCGAGCCCGGCGGTGGGTCCGTGGACGTGGGCGAGGGCGACGGCGCGGCTGAGCGTGACGACTGGTCCGGGGGCGATGGTGGTGAGGACGTCGTAGAGGGCGAGGATCTGCGGCCAGTCGGTCGCCTCGGCGGTGGGTGCTTCGTCGTGCAGCGCGGCGATGGCTGCTTGCAGTTGGTAGGGGCCGACGGGTCCGGTGCCGAGGGTGCGGGTGAGGATGGCTTGGCCTTCGTTGATGGCGGTGGTATCCCACAGGTCTCGTCGTTGGTCGTCGAGGGGGACGATGCGGCCGTCGGGGTCGCTGCGGGCGGCGCGGCGGGCGTCGGTGAGCAGCATCAGCGCGAGCAGCCCGGCGACTTCGGTTTCATCGGGCAGCAGGCGGTGCAGCAACCGGGTGAGCCGGATGGCCTCAGCCGTCAGGTCGGTGCGCTGCAATGTCGGTCCCGAGCTGGTGGTGTATCCCTCGTTGAAGATGAGGTAGAGCACGTGCAGGACCACGGCGAGCCGTTCGGTGCGCTCGGGTGCGGCGGGCAGCTCGAACCGGGCTCCGGCATTCTTGATGGCCTGCTTGGCCCGGGTGATGCGCTTGGCGATGGTGGCCTCGGGGACCAGGAACGCCGTGGCGATCTGGGCTGTGGTCAGGCCGCCGACCGCGCGCAGGGTGAGCGCGAGCTGCGACGGCGGCGACAGTGCGGGGTGGCAGCACAGGAACAGCAGCGCGAGGGTGTCGTCGCGGTCGGCGCCGGCCCGGTCGGTGGCGAGATCGGCGGCCGGGGCGTGGTCAGTCAGGTCGAGCGCGGCGGCGGTTTCGCGGCGGCGCCGGGCGCTGTCAGCACGCCATTCATCGACGAGTGCCCGGCTGGCTACGGTCAGCAGCCAGGACCGCGGTCGGTCTGGCACCCCCGCGGTCGGCCACTGTAGCGCCGCGGCAAGCAGCGCTTCCTGTACCGCGTCCTCGCAGGCGTCGAACTGGCCGGAGCGGCGGACCAGCGCAGCGAGGACCTGCGGCGCCCACTCGCGCAGCAGGTCCTCGACTCGCTGGTGGCCGCTCACCGTCGCGTGCCTCGTGGCCCGGTCACGGTTGGGCCGAGTGGTCCATGATCCGGCGGACCTCCATCGGGTACTCGGTGTAGCCGACCACCTGGGAGGCGATCTGCAGCGCCCGCTCCTCGTCCACGTCGAGGATCCAGTAGCCGGCCAGAGACTCCTTGACCTCGGCGAACGGCCCGTCGGTCGGGACCGGGGCACCGTCGACGAAGCGGACGGTCTTGGCCTGGCTGGGATCGATGAGCGCGTCGCTGGCCACGCACTCGCCCGATGCCTTCAGCTCGGTGTCCAGCTTCATCATCAGCTCGTGCATGCCGGCAATCCACTCCGGCGAGCGGTGCTGCGTGGCGGCGCCGATACCGCCGAACATCATGATCATGTACTTCATGGCGTCGTCCTTTCATGCCAGCGCCCCCGGCGGGCGCCCGGTCTCTGGTCGGAGCCGCCACCCGGTTCTGGACATCCCAAACAAGATTTTCCTCTCCCCACCGTCGTGATGGTGGCCGACCAGGATCCACTGGCTCGGGTCGTCCGAGCGACCTCACATGGTCGTCGGTGATGACCGCACCCTCGGACGGGCCGGCTCGCCTGGAGCAGGCTGCGACGGGTGGCTAGCTTCGGCGGTCCCGCCGGTGGTTGCGGTGGAGGCGGGCGAGCTGGCGCTGTTTGCGAGGAGACGGGATCCCGTGCCTGGCGTAGTGGGCGAGGTCGTTCTGGAGGTGGCGGCTGGTGCGCCGGACCTGGGCGAGGATCGCCCATCGGGCCAGCCGGGCAGGCAGACCGCTGGTGTCGAACCGCGCGTTGAGCGTGACGCGGCAGGTGTCCTCGTTGACCGGGGTGACTGTCCAGGTGTTGCGGGCGGCCGTGACGAAGCCGGGCATGCCGCTGGCCTCGTAGGTGAGCGAGCGGTTGGCTTCGTTGTAGGCGACGATCGTTTCTATGATCCGGGGCATCAGGCGGACTCCGGTTGTGCAGACCCGGCCGGTCACAGGCCCGTCGGTGCCGACTTCGGTGGTCGTCGCACTGGTGACCACCGCGGATCCCGACCCAGTGGAGCCAACCCCCGTGGACGCGGGGACGGCAGTGGCCCACTCTCCGATCCGCTCGAAGCGCCGACCGATGATCTCCCAGACACGGTCAGCGGGGGCCTCGATGATGAGGTGGGTGGACAGGTTCGGCATGGCCATAGGCTGGCCGACCAGCGGTGCGGTGGCGATTCCCGGCAAGGGAATCGCCGCGGAGTGTGCCGGCTGCGATACTTCTGATCATGAGCGGTGAGCCGAACGGGCGGGCCAGCCCCTTCGGTGCCCGGCTGCGGCAATGGCGGAGGCATCGCGGGTTGAGCCAGCTTGCCCTCGCTGGCAGGGTCGGCTCCACGGCGCGCCATCTGTCGTTCCTGGAGACCGGCCGGTCGCGTCCGAGCCGACAGATGGTGCTGCGGCTGGGCGAGGCGCTCGGCGTCGGCCTGCGCGAGGTCAACGAACTGCTCCACGCCGCAGGCCTGCCGGCGGCCTACCCGAACATGGATATCGGCAGTTCGGACCTGGCCGCCTTCTGGGTCACGATCGAGCGGATGTTGCGGGCCCACGAGCCGTATCCGGCGATGGTCCTGGACGGTCGATGGAACGTGATGTTCGCTAACCGGGCCTGCTCGGTGTTGTTCGGCCCGCAGATTGTCGGCAGCAATTTCGTCCGCGACGCCTTGGCCAACCCAGCCACCGCCGAGGCCATTGTCAACTGGCCCGAGATGGCCTGGGCGGGCCTGGACCGGCTGCGCCGGCAATTGGGCCGGTTGCCGTTCGACGAGGAACTACAGAAGCTGGTCGCCCAGGCCGAGGCTGCCCTCGCCGGAACCGAGCGACCACCGGCAGTCGACGCTCTGATGGTCTGCCCGTGGTTCCGCGTCGACGGTCAGATTGTGCGTACCACCGCGATGGTCGCGCGATTCGACGCCGTCGCCGATGTGACCCTCGACGAGCTGCGCGTCGAGCTGATGTACCCGTTCGACGACGCCGCGGACCGCTTCTTTCGCACCCGTGGTGCCATACCTGGCCCATCTCATCAGCAACACTGACACGCTCGGCTGAGATCGGAGCAGCAGCACGTGGTTGCGGCTGGGTTCGCCGCTGATCGCGCCAGCGATAAGGCCGCGGGGCCGGCGCGCGGTGAGGGGCCGGGTCAGGTGTCGTGGCGACTGTGGCGCAGGACGGCCAGGCCGGCGGCGATGAGCAGTTCCTCCGCCACGGTGTCCACTGGGCGGGTGGCGTCGATGGTCACCGCGCCGTACCGACGCCACGCCGCCACGATCGGGGTGTGCGAGGCGAGCGCGACGGCGAGGCTATCGCCGGCGTCGTTGCCCCGCCGTGGGTCACCGATGCGGGCGCATCGTCTGCTGGTCGATCTCGAGCAGGAACACGGCGTCGACCCGGCCAGCCAACTCCGGCGCGTTCGCGGCCCATCCGCAGATCCACAGGGTCGGCGCGTGCAGGCGGGCAGCCTCGGCGATGATCTGGTCGAGCCGGTCGTTGTCCCACCGCCACTCATGCGCGGCCAGCCACGCGGCGTCGGGTCGGTGCGGGCGGGCGACGCGCACCCCGTCTGGCGCGGTCCACGCGCATGGCCGGTCGTCGCCGTCGGCGCTGACCGCGTGATGGCCCCACCCGGCCAGCCGACGCGCCAGCGTCGACTGGCCGGCGCCGGACACCCCGGTCACCAGGAAGGTGTGCACCGCGACACCCTGCCACATCACACCGCGCCGCTCCTGGCCGTACCCGTGCGAGGCAAGCAAAGCCGGACCGCGCATTGCCGCCGGCCACCGGCCGGATGGCGCAGCCCCGTCCGGCCGGCGACGATAAGAACACCGTGGCCCGGGGCACCGCCCCCGATCGACCGTGGGGGTGATTCGCTACGAGCGCCCCGCAGCAGCCAACCGACCGGCGAGGGCAGGTGCCGGAGTGGCCGCTCCGGCGGGCGGTCCTGCACACATTGCAGCGGGTCGGCACGCGTGGCCGGACCCGCCACGGCCGTCGCGGGCCGGTCGACGAAACGGGTATGCGGGCGCTGTTCGACGACGCGGTCGACGCGTACCGGGCGGCGTTCCCGGACGCCCGGCTGCTGGTGTTCGAGGTGGACCGGGTCACGTTCGCGTTTGACCAGGCCACTGGTGCCGACCGGGAGCCGCGCACCGTGGCCGCGTACGCGCGCACGATCCGTCCACCGGCCAGGCGGGACCGGTCCCGGCAGGCCCGCTTCCCCATGCCGCCGCGGCTTCTCGTGGCCGGCTACGAGCGTGGCCACCTGGTCGCCCACGCCACCGGCGGTGGGCTGGACGCCAACGTGTTCGCCCAAGCCGGCCACATCAATCAGGGCCGGTCACCGCAGGGGCGTCGGTACCGCCGGCTGGAACGGCTGGCCGCCGCCACACCGGGCAGCCACCTGGTACACCGGCTCATCTACGGCGACGGCACCACCATCCCCGACCTGACCGAGCTGACCGTCCTGGTCGACGGCACGGTGCAGCAGGGCACGTTCGACAACCGGCCCGCCTCCTGGCAGCCCGACACCGGCCCGCTACGCCGAGGCACCAGCTTCCACCAACTCGTCCAACACGACTTCCTCGCCGGGCTGGTCGGCGCCTACGCACGACCGGAGCAGGCGATCACCCTCGCCAACCGCCGCGGCGGCCGGGTCGACCTGCTCGTCATCCCGAACGGAGCCCACCGGACCGCGGTCATCGTCGAGATCAAAAGCACCGACTGGGATGTCCGCCCCGCCCACCGGGTCCGCCGCCTGATCCGCAGCCACATCCGCCAACTACAGGACTACCTCGATGTCTACCTCGACCAGATCCGCGCCACACCCGACCCGACCACCAGCGGATCCACCGCCCCGGGCTGGGACAGCGTCAGCGGCGTCCTGCTCTACCCACGACGCCCCACCAACCCGTGGCGGGCGCAGCTGATCGACGAGCTCACCGGACGGGACGCCCTCATGGTGGTCTGGCTCGATGAGACCACCTGGTCCGACCCCACCCCGTAACGACCTAGCCAGAAGGCACGAGCACCCAAGGAGGCCGCTCGTGGCAACCCCGAGCGCCCCGCACCGACCCGCCCGCTCGACTCGACAGGACCCGGCCGCGCACGCCCAGGACCGGCAGCGGTAAGCTACATACCCAATGACCGGGCAAACCGGTTTCCGCCCCCGTAGCTCAGGGGATAGAGCGATGGTTTCCTAAACCATGAGTCGCAGGTTCGATTCCTGCCGGGGGCACCAATTTCCACCTGGCCGTGCACACGTTCGAGCTCCTCGAAAGGAATGGCCGAACGCTCAATTCCACGCAAGGCAGAGTGGGCATTCGCAGAAGATCCGGAAATCACCTGCTGCACATATTGTTGGCCCGTTGCGCCGAAGTGTCGGCTGCTGCTGTGCGCCCGAGCCACGTCGGGCGAGGGTGCACATCAGGGTGGTCTTGACGGCCAGGACGACCGGACAGCCGCCGGGGGAACTGACCGACCCATACGGCCCTACCCATGCGTTCGTTTGAGGCAAGCCGCCAAGCGGACGCGCGCACCGGTCGGCATCGATCACCACCTGCCGGATGTTATTGCCACCCAGGCCGAATGGGCGACCGGCTGGTGTCGATGAAGGGCGCATGACAGTAAGTGCTCCGTGCTTTCTGCGTGCCGATTGCTAATTGGCGGCCGAGCGCCAGACAACGCTTCTCTGACACGTCGAGCATTTCGGTATCGCGGGCCTCGGGGCGCCTTCTTGTCAGGTCCTGCATGGGCCCGACCGCACAATGTGTCAGCGGATGGGACAGACGACGCTTTGTCCCGTCCAAGCGAAAGTGGCGACTGAAGTCGGCGCTGATCTGGCATCAGTCATGTAACCTTACATGGACACTACGGGCGTTGTTTGGTCCCGGATCTGAGCAGTTTCACCATTTCGGCGATGCGTTCGGCGCGCTGTTCAGGTCGGCGTTTCGTCGCGTCGATCCAGCGCAGGTATGCCCGGCGGTAGAACTGCGCGAGCGAGTCGAAGAACGCCCCAGCGTCCGGGTCGGCCGCCAAGGCGGCGGCGACGTCGTCGGCGAGGTCCTCGCGTTGCGGCCCTTCCGGTGCGATCTCCACCGTGACCTCGTCGCCGACGGCTAGCCCACAGGCGCTTGGCGATTTCGGGCCGAGGGTGAATCCGAAGCCCCCTCCGGCCGGTTCAATGACGGCCCGCACGCGGATGCCATTGACGGTGCCGGCGATGTGGTGACGTTGCTTGGCGCCCCAGACCTGGTCGGGGTTGAACGGGACGGGCACCAGCAACTTGCCGCGCCCCGCCGCGGCGACCGTGACGGCGAAACGCTGCGACTCCATGGACACCGATCCTGCCATCGGTGATCGCGCGGGGGCAGCATCAGCACGTCGAGCATTCCCGACGGCCAACACGTTTCGGGCAGAGCACGCAGCCGATGACGACCCGGCTACCGGCGGCAGGTGCCCAGGCGCCGCCTCCACCGCAAATCCATCACCCACAGCCCCACCGGCGACCGCGCAGCCCGCGACATGGGTGCAGACCGCGTCGCCGCACTGATCGTGCGGGTCGTCATCGTCCAGCAGATCACCCGCAGCCTGGGTCGCGGCGCCGGCCGCGCCGCGCGGGTGGTGGCCCGATGAACCCGCCCACGCAGCGTTCAGACTCCCAGCAGGGCAGGGCCCGAGTGCCGACGGGCGCTTCATACTGCCCTCTCTGCGGTTGCTGTTCGAGTTGTTGTGGACTGGATGTTCATGCAATCGGGGAGCGGCGAAGGCAGCGTTCAGTGCCGCACGCTGGCCGCCACGTTCCCGGACCGAAGAATGGAATAACGCTCGCGCAGCAGGGCGGGCAGGTCGCCGATGGTAGCCAACACCGGACCGTCCCAGTTCGGGTCGCTGTCGTTGAACTGGGTGGTGCGCAGCGTGGTCATGCCGACCGCTGCCGCGCCGGCCAACTCCTCGTCCGCGCCGTCGCCGACGAAGACACATTCTGCTGGATCGGCGCCCAGCCGGTCGGCTGCGGCGCGGTAAATCGCCGGGTCGGGCTTGGCCAACCCGACGTCGCAGGAGAAGACCGCGACGTCGAATCGCTCGGCGAACGGGCTGTGGGGCCACGCCTCGGCAGTGTCCGAGGTGGCGTTGCTGATGAGGGCCATCGGGTGGCCGTGGGCGCGCAGCATGTCGAGCACGCCCAGGGTCATGGCCGAGACGGCGTCCAGCACCCGGCGCGCGAGTGCCCGCCGATGTTCCCCGGCGCGCGCCACCTGCCTTTCGCTTGGGTTCCCACCAAGGCGTCCAGCCAGGATTCGGATGGTCTCCTCCACGTCCCACCGAACCAGCCGGTCACGCCAGCTGTCGTGGTATGCGGCGACCAGCGCGGCCGGGGCCACTCCGACCATCAGCGCCATCTCGCCGACGACCCGGTCGCGCTCGTCGTCGGCGCCGTGGATCAGCGTATTGAAGAGGTCGAAAACCACCGGCCGGGGCATGCTCCGGATGCTATCGAGACTGTCAAGGCAGCGGGGCAGGGGCCCGACAGCATCCGCTCGACAAGCGACTCCAACATCACGCGACTGATGCGGGACCGGTACACGGCCGAACTGGCCCGCCGCACCGCCGAGGTGGCAGACCTGTCACGACGGCTGGAGGCCGCCCACACCGAGATCCACCGACTCAGGCGCGCGCTGCGACGAGCCCAGCCGCGCTCCCGACAACCGCACACCTTCAACGATTGACGACAGCCGGCGCACGTGTCCGCCACCGGCCAGATCCGCCGAAGGCTTGACCGAGTTTCCGGGCGCGCGCCACCCGGGCAACGTGAGAGTGGATCCGGACGTGGGCTCCGGCTGGGTGGCGCAACCGCACCTCCGACGAAACCCGATGCGCCAACCGATCGGCCAACGTCGGGCGACCTGGGAATACGATGGCCCGGCAAATCCGTTGCCGTAGCCTGGAAGCCGCCGTACCGTGGTGCCAGCACGACGATGATCGAAGATGACGATCGAGAGGGAACGACCGTGAGCCTGTGGCAGACCCGCAAACCGCAGCGGCACGCGCCGCGCGGTGGCATGGGCGTGCCCGGCTGCGGGCGGCCCATATCGCTAGCCAATGCCGAATCGTCTTACCCGGGTAGGTGGCGCACGTAGCGCGCATCCAGCGTGCCGTGCCTGCCGCCCCCGGGATCCCGGACGGGCGGCTTTTTCGTACCCGGGAACTGTCGTACCTAGGGGTGTAGCTCAACGGGAAGAGCTCTGGTCTCCAAAACCAGTGGTTGCAGGTTCGACTCCTGTCGCCCCTGCGCGACCCCGGCATGCCGGTGGTGTTGTGTGTTGAGAATTCCACAGTGGATGGCATACGAAAGGGTCCGGCCGCGTGGCAGTGCGCCGCCGGCCGGGCCCCTATCGGGAACGACCGGCTCGGTGACCGGACCTCGTTTGGGGCGAGGACGCGTGGGGTTCGACTCCCCAGTTCCCGACGTACGGGGTTGTAGCTGGAGAAGGTAGAGCGTCGGTTCGGCAGACCGAAAGGCCCGGGGTTCGACTCCCCGCAGCTCCACCATGCTCCTCAAGCTCAGAAGGCAGAGCGCTGGTGTGAAGTACCAGAGGTTGTCCGTTCGATCCGGACGGGGAGCGCGATGGCGAGTTCGGCTATCGGTATAGGCCGCCGGGTTCTCAGCCCGGAAAGACGGGTTCGACTCCCGTACTCGCTGCCATGCCGTCGGGGTGTCCACGGTGACATGCCTGCCTTCCAAGCAGGAGTAGCGGGTTCGACTCCCGTCGACGGTTCCATTGAGGGCTCGGCTAACGGCAGGCCGCCGGGTTTTGGCCCCGGCTATGGAGGTTCGACCCCTCCGCCCTCAGCGTGCGGCTGGCCAGCACTGTCCATGCCGAGGTGGTCCAACCGGTAGAGGCGCGGAGCTCAAACCTCCGTTGTTGCGGGTTCGAGTCCCGCCCTCGGTACCCGTGCCTTCGAAGCTCACGAGGTGGAGCGCGTCCTTGGTACGGACGAGGCTGAGGGTTCGAATCCCTCCGGAGGCTCAATGCGGTTGTAGCACAACGGAAGTGCGCCGGCTCGCCATGCCGGACATCGGGTTCGACTCCCCGCAGTCGCTCGGACTCCACCACAACGAAGGAGGTGAACCGGTGGAGCATGTACTCGTCCTCAACGCCGATCTCGGCCCGCTGCACCGGGTCAGCCTGCGCCACGCGATCCGGATGCTGTGCCGGCAGGTCGCTGTCGTGCACGAAGCGGAGCCTGACATCCGGCTGGGTATCTGGCCGCTGCCGCGGGTGGTCCGGCTCGTCCAGTACGTCGTCACGCGGTGGCGCTACACCGGCGGACCGTCGTGGTCGCGGCCGGGCGTCATGGCCCGCGACGGGCGCCGCTGCGGGTACTGCGGCGGGGTGGCGACGACCGTCGACCACATCCTGCCCCGGGCGCGGGGTGGGAAGAACACGTGGCTGAACACGGTGGCCGCCTGTGGCGGCTGCAATCAGCGCAAGGGCGACCGGACGCCGGCCGAGGCGCGGATGCCGCTGCGGACCACCCCGCACGCTCCGACGTGGGCCGCCCTCGCCACGCGCTGACGAGGGCCGGCGGTGCGGGATTCCCCGCCGGCCCCTTTGGGAGCTGATGTAACCCGGCAGCATGGTTGCCTCTGAAGCAGCTCGTGGAGGTTCGAATCCTCCGCTCCCAGCGTCATGCCCTCGTAGCCCAACGGTAGGAGGCAACGGTCTGAGGGGCCGTCCAGTGCCGGTTCGAGTCCGGCCGAGGGTACACATGCCGGCGTAGCTCACAGGTCAGAGCGTTCCCCTTGTAAGGGAAGGGTCGCAGGTTCGACTCCTGTCGCCGGCTCGCATGCCAGCGCGGCGCGACAGGTGGCGCACCGGATTCGTAACCCGGAGGAAGGAGTTCGAGCCTCCTCGCTGGCTCTGTCGGGCGACGCACAGGTGTGCAGCGCTGTCCTGCAAACAGCGCCTGCTCGGTTCGATACCGAGGTTGTCCACAATGGACGGACGACGTCCACGACATGCCCGGGTAGCCCAACGGCAGGAGGCACCGCGTTCAGGGCGCGGACAGTGTGCGTTCGAATCGCACTCCGGGTACGCAACAGCAACATGGTGTCGTAGCTCAATCGGTCAGAGCGCCGGCCCGCTAAGCCGTCGACGGGGTGACACCCGGGCGAGTTCGAATCTCGCACTCTCCGCCATCCCGTCGAGGCCGAAGAGGTAGAGGCACCTCGCTGATAACGAGGAGACAGAAGGTTCAACTCCTTCCGACGGGACTCATGCCCACCTGGTCCAACGGACAAGACACAGGTCTACGAAACCTGGGATCGAGGTTCGACTCCTCGCGTGGGTGCGTACCGGGATGTGGCGCAGCGGTAGCGCGCCGAGCTGGGGGCTCGGAAGCGGCAGGTTCGACTCCTGCCATCCCGACCGGGTTGTAGCGCAGCTTGGTCAGCGCGCCGCGTTCGGGACGCGGAGGCCGCCGGTTCGAGTCCGGCCAGCCCGACCACCTGGAGGAGCCAGCCGACGTGGTGACGGCACCCCGTTCGAAGCGGGACGAGCGCAAGCCTTGGCGGTTCGACTCCGCCCTCCTCCGCACGATGGAAGGTGTCCGGCTGGTCGAGGAGCGTCGTTGGAAGCGACGTACAGGGTCACACCTGCGGGCGTTCGAGTCGCCCACCTTCCGCACCTTGGAGACGCCAGCCGACTGTGCCGGCCTCGGCCTTGAAAGCCGTTGGGGTTCCCCATGCGCGTTCGACTCGCGCCGTCTCCGCCATGCGCCGCTAGCTGAGTGGCTTAGCACCGGGCTCTTAACCCGGGGAGGTCAGTTCGATCCTGACGCGGCGTACCATCTTCCTCCGGTAGCTCAGCGGACAGAGCATCCCGGTCCTAACGGGACGGTCGCGCGTTCGAGTCGCGCCCGGAGGACACGATCCCCCGGTAGCTCAATGGACACAGCACCCGGCTTCTACCCGGGGCCCGTGCACGTTCGACTCGTGCCCGAGGGGCAACGCCGTCGGCGCCTGACTGGACGGGCTCCGTACTTTTAATGCGGACTGTGGAGGTTCGAGTCCTCTCGGCGGCACTGCGGGATGGAGGAGCGGTCGTCCTCGGTGGCCTCATAAGCCACGCACGCGCTGGTTCGAATCCAGCTCCCGCTACGTTCCGGTAGCTCAGCCTTGGTAGAGCGCCACCTCGACACGGTGGAGGCCGGCGGTTCAATCCCGTCCCGGAGCACTTCGTCGCGCGGTCGGTTATTGGTAGGCCCTGGGTCTTTCAAGCCCATGAACGGGGTTCGATTCCCCGTCGCGCGACCATTCTCCCGTAGCTCAACAGGAGGAGCAGCCCGCTGTTAACGGGAAGGTTGTTGGTTCGAAACCAGCCGGGAGAGCCATGCCCACGTAGCTCAACGGTGAGAGCGGCGATCTTATGAATCGACGGTTGCCCGTTCAAGTCGGGCCGTGGGTACCAAGCCCGGGTAGCTCAACGGAAGAGCGCCTGTCTTACAAACAGGAGGTTCGAGGTTCGACCCCTCGTTCGGGCACGGTGGTTGTGGTGTACCGGCTGTGCACGCGAGATTGTGGCTCTCGCGGTCCGGGTTCGACCCCCGGCAGCCACCCCAAGGGAGCGCGCCGACGTTGGAGAGTCGGGCCTGCCCGTAAAGCAGGTGCCTCGCTGAGCGGGTTCGAATCCCTCCGCTCCCACCACACCCTGGTAGCACCGCACCCTCGTAGCTCAGCAGAGCACCAGGTTCCGAACCTGACGGCCGCGAGTTCGAATCTCGCCGAGGGTACGCACGGCCGCATGTCCGAGTGGTCAAGGAGATGGTCTGCAAAACCAGACACCCGCCGGTTCGATTCCGGCTGCGGCCTCGTACGCCATCCACTGTGGCTTTCGCAGGCGGGCGCTGGCTGCCCGGCCGCCCCTCATAAGGGCGGAGCGCCCGGTTCGACACCGGGGCCTGCGACGGAGGTCGCGGCCACCGTTCTGCCCGGCAGCGGGCAGCCGTGACCGGACCAGGCCGCCCTGCGGTGCGAAGGCGAACGGCTACTTCGATTGGTACGAATCAGCCTGTGAAGCTGACGCGTGGGTTCAAGTCCCACGAGCCGGCCGCCGACAGATCTCGGGAAGCCCAACAACTCGATACGCACCTCCCCGGTGCGCAGACGCTCGGTTACTTCGAGGTTCGAATCCCCGCGCGCCCACCACGTGGGCGCGTCGCCCGGCTGGCGGGCACACCGAACGTCGACTCGATCTCGGGGAGCACAACTTCAGACTCCGGGCGCCCGGTGCGAAGACGACGGATACTTCCGCTTCCAACGGTGTGGTTGCGGGTTCGAGTCCCGCCGGCAGTCTATGGCTGCCGTAGCTCAACTGGCAGAGCACCAATGTGCCGTTGTCGATCTGATCTCGGGCACCCCCTGTCTGGACGCGGCTCCCGGCTCGAAAGGAGACGCATGAGCAAGTTCAACACGAGTACGGCACGGCCGGCCGTCGGCGGTGGCCCGGTCGCCGCGCAGCCGACCCCGTCCGGTCGTACCCGGCCTTCGACGCCGGCACACCCAACCGGATCGAGTTCGGCGGCCTGACCGACGCGACGTTCCGGATGATCCCACTGATCGATGCGGGGCGTAACGCAGAGTGGCCGTTCGGACCGAGCCACGCAGCGGCGGCCGATGAGGAGAGCGCCCGCCCCGGTGCCATCGCCGGGGCGGGCGCGGCCACCACCGACCGCCGCCGCGCCCAAGCCGTACGCGACAAGGTGACGGACCTGTCGCTCAGCCCGTGACCTGCGGTTAGCACGGTCACGGCAGCCGTTGCTCGGATACTTCGACGCCCACCACGACAGCGGCTACCGGCGCAGCCACCACGACTACCGGGCTACCGGCGCGTGCCGCTTGCGGCTCCACGCCGGGGAGTCATTCCCGTTAGCGGTCGCCGCGAGCGGATCGACCACGGTCGCCCGGTGGCCAGCCCGCCCGGACAGGACGGCCTCCAGCTCCCCCCACGGGATGTCCGGATTGTTGAACCCCACCGCCGCTCCTCGTTGTCCCAGCCTGGACCCCCGGGAGCCCCCCCGTCAGTAGAACACATGTTCGAGGGACGCAGGATAGGCGATGCCTGATCGGCGGAATGCGGCGGTGTGACTGGGCACCTGATCGGCCAATGGGCACGTCATCTGGCCGCGCCCGTCGCGCACGCGCGGGCTCAGTTCGTTCCGCCCTGTCGATCGGCTGGGTGGTCGTTCGTATAGCAGGTGAAGGAGCCGAGCCTGAGCTCGGCGCGGCCGGATGAAGCGAGGAGACGTCATGCCCAAGCCGAAGGTTCTGCTCAGTGGTCTGGGAATTCCTGAATCGCCACGGTGGCGCAACGGCCGGCTGTGGTTCTGTAACTGGATCGACCGGCAGGTCGTGGCCGTCGGCCTCGACGGCAAGCCGGAGGTGATGTTGACAAGGGACCCGGACAGCCATCCGATGGGGTATTCGATCGACTGGCTGCCCGACGGCCGGCTGCTGGTGACCGGAGACAAGCTACGGCGCCAGGAGCCGGACGGGTCGATGACCATCCTCGCCGAGCAGCACGCCAACGAGATCGTCGTGGACGGGCGCGGCAACATCTACCTCAACGGCGCGGACTTCAACTTCGTCGCCGGTGAAGCACCCAAGCCCGGCTGGATCAAACTCGTCACGCCGGACGGCGAACTGCGCCAGGTCGCCGACGACATCCAGTTCCCCAACGGCATGGTCATCACGCCCGACAACCGGACACTGATCATCTCCGAGTCGTTCGCCGGCCGCCTCACCGCGTTCGATATCGACACCGACGGAGGGCTGTCCAACCGGCGGGTCTTCGCCGACGGACTCGGCCCGGACGGCATCTGCCTGGACGCCGAAGGCGCGGTCTGGGTCGGCACCGCCGGATACTCGCCCGTCCGCGTCGCCGAGGGCGGCGAAATCTTGCAACGCGTCGAACTTCCCGAGAACCGGGCACCGTTCGCGCTGATGCTCGGCGGACCGGACCGGCGAACCCTGTTCATCATGACCGCCGAGTGGCGCCCGGCCGATGGCCTCGCCAATCTCCAGCGGCTGGCCGAAGGGCCCCGCACCGGAGAGATCCTGACCCTCCCGGTCTCGGTACCCGGCACCGGTCGACCATGACCGCGATCGTCGTACGGCCAGCCGACGCCGCCGCCAGCCGGACACATACACCACCCTACGAGGCCGGACCGGCTGAACCCGACACAACGCGAAGCACTCCGTGCCCGATGCGGCACCCCGGCGTCGACGACAGGACGCTGAGTCCACGACGCTCGCGGTAAGGGCGCCCATCGCCCGCGGCGCCCTACCCCGGGCCACCGGAATGCACCGGTCAGTCCTCGGTGAGCTGGCCACGCAGGGTGGCCAGGGACTTCGCGAGTAGCCGCGAGACATGCATCTGGGAGATGCCGACCCGCTCGGCGATCTGGGTTTGGGTGAGGTTACCGAAGAACCGAAAGATGACGATCTTCTGCTCGCGCTCGGTCAGCGCGTGCAGCGCCGGGCCGAGGCAGGCGCGGAACTCGGCCACGGCCAGATCCGGGTCCTCCACGCCGAGCTGGTCACCCAGCTCGGTGCCGTCGATGCCGGTACCGACAAGGGTTTGCAGCGAGACGGCCGAGTAGGCGCGGGCACCCTCCAGACCCTCGATGATGTCGTCCTCGCTGCGCTGGAGGTGGTCGGCGAGGTCCGACACCGTGGGCGAGCGGCCCAGCTGCTGGGCCAGGGTGGCGGTGGCCTCGTTGATGTCCAGCTTCAGTTCCTGCAGCCGCCGGGGGACGCGGATGTGCCAGGTCCGGTCCCGGAAGTGGCGCTTGATCTCCCCGACGATGGTGGGTACGGCATAAGCGGCGAAGTCGTTGCCGTACTGGGGATCGAACCGGTCGATCGCCTTTATCAGGCCCAGCGTGGCGATCTGGGTCAGGTCATCCAGCGGCTCGCCGCGGCCGTGGAAGCGCTGGGCCAGGTGCTTGGCCAGCGGATGCCAGGCCTGGATGGCCTGTTCGCGTATCCGGCCCCGGTCAGGGTCGTCCTCGGATACGCCGGCGAGGGTACGCAACAGCTCCACCGCGTCGTGGCCGACGGGAGCGCGACGGGTGGCCGGGCCGCCGCGCTGGGCTGGCACGGTACGAGGGAACGTGGTGGTGACAGTGGTCGCGGTCATGGTGTTCCTCCCACACCCGAACCCGCGTCGAACTCCGCCGCCCAGCCTGACCATGGGATCGCGACACTCACCGACGATCCAGGTGGTGGCTAGGCATTACGGACACGACACAGCATGTCGTATACACATCCGGGGCACCCATGTCTTGAGCACCACCACAACCCGTCCCGGGTCGGCAACTGCCAAACATCGCAGGCGTTTGTGACCCTACCGTCAATCGCCGCCGATCGGAACCCGAGCGACGCCTGAAGCTACAGTGTACGGAATATCGACGACGAGAGGCGCTGGATTGTGGGCCTGGCCACGCGCTGGACGTTTGAATGACGGCTGCTGCTCCCGCCCGGGCGAGGGCCGCGCCCCGTCCGGAGCGCGGCCCTCGTGCCCGTGCTGTGCGTGGCGCCGAGCGGGATCAGCCGGCGGTCGCCGGTACCTCGGTGCCGACCTGGACGACCTGGCTGGTCGCGGCCTCGAATCCGGTCGGGACGCCGGCGTAGTAGACCCGCCAGTATCCCGCCTGATCCGACTGGACCGACTGCTGGAAGAAGATGCCTTCCGGGTTCGTCGGGTTGTTGGCGATGTCGATGGTCTGTTGGGTATGCCAGGCACCGG
>WNGE01002815.1_pt1 | contig 20946 bp, 18 predicted proteins | sample 5400651 | NCBI WGS metagenome assembly WNGE01 (sample SAMN13153370, study PRJNA577476) | soil metagenome | isolation source: 60 cm soil or saprolite under grassland replicate 2 | place: USA:California | collected 2016-06-15 | reverse complement strand
CGCGGCCCATCCCCAGCAACCCAGCGATAGTCGAGTTCCACAATCCGGCCAACCCTCGCGCCTTCGTCCGCGTCCAGGTCGACCAGGACCACCAGGATCCCTTCGGGGCGTGGCGGCAGGCCGAGCGGAGCTTCGCGGCCAAGTACCAGGAAGACCACTACCGGCGCATCGCCCTGCAGCGCACCGTCTTCCAGAACCGCTGGCACGCGGCCAGCTGGGAGTTCAGCTACGTGCTGAGCTCCCAGCCCACCCGGGTCTACGACCTGGCGGTGACCACCGACAGACGCCGCTACGCGGTGCAGTTCCAGGGCGACGAAGCCGACTGGCCCGGCATCCAGCCCGTGGTCGAGCGCGTCCTGGCCGAGCTCGAGCTGCAGTGACGGCGGGCTGGCTCGCGCACTGGTCCGCTGAAGCGAGCCTGCCCCGAGCCAGCCGTCGTCACTCCAGCGAGGCCCGCAGCGTGGCCAGGACCTCCTCGGAGCCTGGCTCCCCGGCGGGGGCGTACAGGGACGAGGCCAGCCCGCCACAGTCCCACAGGGTGCGGCCCAGCGCTTCCAGCCCTTCGGCGCTGCCGGCAAGCAGGGACCAGTCAGCCTGTCCGTCCCCTTCCCAGATGACCACCCGCTGGTCGCCACGCTCGAACCGGTAGTTGGTGTGGCCCGGCCAGGCCCAGGTGCGCTGCCGCTGGGCGAACTCTTGCTCGAGCAGGGCAAGGTCGCGTCGTTCCAGCGGCAGGTCCTGCGCGGCCAGGCAGTACGGCAGCACGAAGGCGAGCCGGTCCCAGGCGAGCGTGAACACGTAGTCGGAGAAGCTCGCCGCGTGCAGCCGCCAGATCACCCCGTTCGACTGTGAGCCGACCTCGACCAGCACCCGCGGGTCGGTGCCGTCGTCCAGCCGCACCGCCCAGTGGCAGGCGCCCTGGTGCTCGACGCGGATGACCAGCAGGCCCTGACGGACCAGCTGCGTCAGTCCTCCGCCCCAGCCGTCGGACGGCTCGCCCAGCTCTGCGGCCCCGAGGGCGCGGTCGCCGGTCGCGCCGGCGAGGACGTCCATCGCCCCGCGGAGCGAGTACCACTCCACCACTGCGGCTGGGAGCCTGACACCGAGCCAGCGTTCCCGTTCGGCGATCGCCGCGCGCTCGTCCAGGTCCACCGTCGGGGCCAGTCCGAGCAGGTCGCAGGCTGACTGATGGAAGCGGAGCATGCGCCGAGGATACGGCGCAACGTCGGGCACGACCGCCCGCATGCGCCGGAGCGGACGTGCGCGCCCTGCCGTCTGGCATCTACGCTTGAGGTGAGCCGGCCGTGCCAGCTCCGAGCCGGCTCCGGCGTCGAGGCCGATCGCCGACCTGGGAGGGACCGTGGCGCGCGAGGACCAGCGACATACCGAATCCGGCATCCCGGTCGAGACCGTCTACCGAGCCGACGACCTGGCCGGCTTCGACCCGGCGAGCGCGCTCGGTGAGCCCGGCGAGCCGCCCTTCACCCGCGGCATCCACCCGACCATGTACCGCCGCCGGGTCTGGACCATGCGCCAGTACGCCGGCTTCGGCTCGGCGGCCGAGACCAACGCGCGCTTCCGCTACCTGCTCGACCAGGGCCAGACGGGGCTCTCGGTCGCCTTCGACCTGCCCACCCAGATGGGCTACGACTCCGACCACCAGATGGCCGCCGGCGAGGTCGGCCGCGCCGGCGTGGCAATCGACTCGCTCACCGACATGCGCCGCCTGTTCCAGGGCATCCCGCTCGACCAGGTGTCGACCTCGATGACCATCAACGCCCCCGCGGCGCTCCTGCTGCTGCTCTACCAGCTCGTCGGTGAGGAGCAGGGGGTGGACCCGGCCGCGCTCACCGGCACGGTCCAGAACGACGTGCTGAAGGAGTACATCGCCCGGGGCACCTACATCTATCCGCCCAAGCCCAGCCTGCGCATCGCCACCGACCTGTTCGGCTACTGCGCCCGCAACCTGCCGCGCTTCAACACCATCTCGATCTCCGGCTACCACATGGCCGAGGCGGGCGCGACGGCGGTCCAGGAGGTGGCGTTCACCCTCTCCAACGCGGTCGCCTACGTGCAGGCCGCGGTCGACGCCGGCCTGGCGGTGGACGAGTTCGCGTCCCGGCTGTCGTTCTTCTTCGTCGCCAGGACTGGCCTGTTCGAGGAGGCGGCGAAGTTCCGGGCGGCCCGGCGCATCTGGGCGGAGCTGATGGCCAGCCGCTTCGGCGCCAGGAACCCGAAGTCGCGGATGTTGCGCTTCCACACCCAGACGGCCGGGGTGCAGCTCACCGCGCAGCAGCCCCTCAACAACGTGGTCAGGGTCGCCTACCAGGCGCTGGCCGCGGCCCTCGGAGGCACCCAGTCGCTGCACACCAACTCCTTCGACGAGGCGCTGGCCCTGCCGAGCGAGGCGGCCGCCCGGCTGGCCCTGCGCAGCCAGCAGGTGCTGGCCCACGAGACCGGGGTGACCGACACGGTCGACCCACTGGCCGGGTCCTACTACGTGGAGCGCCTCACCGACGAGGTCGAGTCGCGCTCCAGGGCGCTGATCCAGCGGGTCGACGAGCTCGGCGGCGCGGTCGCCGCCATCGAGCGCGGCTTCCAGAAGCAGGAGATCGAGCGGTCCGCCTACGACGACCTGCGCGCGGTGGAGGCGGGCAGGAAGGTGGTGGTGGGCGTGAACCGGTTCTCCGGCGGTGAGGAGGAGCCGGTCAGCCTCTACCAGCTCGACCCGGCCATCGCCGAAGCCCAGGCGAAGTCCCTGGCGGGCATCCGGGCCGAACGTGACGGCGAGGCCGTCAGGGCGGCCCTCGGCGACCTGGCCGACGCCGCCAGGGGCAGCGACAACCTGCTCGTCCCGATGCGCGAGGCGCTGCGCCGCATGGCCACGCTCGGTGAGGTGTGCGACGCCTTGCGCGAGGTGTTCGGCACCTACCGCCCGCCGGACACGTTGTGACCTGGCAACCTGCCTCCCCTCGCTGACCGCGGCCGGAGCCATGGCTGGTTGACACCTGCAAAGCAGGGCAGTCATATTTCCGTCCCTTGCCGCGAATCAGGAGGTCCCGCAATGTCGGTCAGCCTGCAAGCCCTGTTCTATTTCCTCGCCCTGGTCTGCTTCGTCGGCGCCGCGGTGTCGTTCGCCCCGGGTGGCCGTCGCCGCTCCGCCTTCGCCGGACGCCTCAACCTGCTCGCCCTCGGCCTCGCCTTCTGGGTCTTCGTCCCGTTCATGAACGCCTTGCTCAAGGTCGCCAAGTAGGAGGAGGTTGACCTGCCGAAGCGCAAGGCGAGTGGGCGACCCACGTCCCTCGACACCCCTGCCTACCGCTTCGGTAGCGCCGCGCGCACGCTCGCCCAGGCGCGGTCAGTGGTGACCAGGTGGTCGACCAGGCAGAGGTCCACGATCCGCGCCGCGCTGGACAGGCGCTCTGTGGCGCGAAGGTCGGCCTGGCTCGGCGTGGGGTCGCCGGACGGGTGGTTGTGGACCAGCGCGAAGGCGCTGCCGTCGTTGCGCAGCACGGCGTTGAGCACTTCCCGGACGGGCAGAAGGCAGTGGTCGGCGCTCCCGTCGCTGATGGGGACGATTCGGCGAACGCGGTGGCCGGGATCGAGCACGACCACCAGGACCCGCTCACGGCGCAGACCACCGAGCTGCTGGCGCGCGAGCGCGGCCAGGTCTTCAGGGCGGCGCACGACCAGCGGCGCCTCGCCGGCGTCGAGGCAGCGCCCGAGCCGCAGCGCCGCCAGCAGCGCGGCCGTCTTGGCCGGACCCATCCCCGGGTGCGCCGCCAGCTCCTCCGGAGCGGTGCCGGCCAGGTCGGCCAGCGAGCCGTGCTCGGCCAGCAGGGCGGCTGCGAGCTCCACCGCGCTCTGGCCGGCGCGACCCTGACGAAGCACCAATGCCAGCAGCTCAACCGTGCTCAGCGCGGCGGCGCCGTGGCGCCACAGGCGCTCACGAGGTCGCTCCTGCTTCGGAAGGTCGAGGATGCGTACGGTCATGGCAAGACCCTAGGGCGGCCTTCCGACATCCCCGCTTGGTTGTCCACAGACCGGGCGACGAGGCGGCACCACAGGAAGCTGACAATCCCTTGCAGGTTCGTGCGATCCGGCCGCGGCAACCTACACACGGCCTGCCTGCGGCGCTTCTGGGTGGCGGCGCAAGGGTAGGGGGCCGTCAGACGGTCCGGTTCGGCCGGCGGCGGTAGCATCGGGGTATGGAGCGCGACGTGCGAGTGGTGATCGTTGGCGGGGGGCCGGGAGGGTACGAGGCCGCCCTGGTTGCGGCGGACCTCGGGGCCGAGGTCGCGATCGTCAACGACGAGGGGCTTGGCGGCGCCTGCGTGCTGTGGGACTGCGTGCCGTCGAAGACGCTGCTCACCTCGGCGCAGGCGTTCTCCACCATCGAGACCGCGCCGGAGCTCGGGGTGCGCTTCGAGACCAGCCAAGGCGACGGCATCCCCCGCACCGGGGTGGAGCTCGACACCGTCTTCCAGCGGGTGCGGGAGCTGGCGCTGGCGCAGTCCCAGGACATCCAGCGGCACGTCCTGGAGGACGGCGTCACCTTCATGGAGGGCAGCGGCCGCCTGGTCGACCGGCAGACGGTCGAGGTCACCCATCCCGGCGGCGGCAGCGAGCGGATCTCCGGCGACGCCATCCTGATCTCCACCGGGTCGGATCCTCGCAGGCTGCCGACCGCGCCCACCGACGGCGAGGTGATCCTCTCCAGCCAGGACGTCTACCGGCTCAAGGAGGTGCCGAAGCGGCTGGTGGTGGTCGGCGCGGGCGCCACCGGCGCCGAGTACGCCACCGCCTTCCTCCGCTTCGGCTCCGAGGTCACCTTCGTCTGCAGCCGCGACCGGGTGCTGCCGACCCAGGACCCCGACGCCGCCATGGTGATCGAGGAGGTGTTCGAGCGCCGCGGCCTGACCACGGTGAAGAACGCCAAGGCGGCCAAGGTCGAGCGGGTCGCCGACGGGGCGGTCGTCCACATGGAGGACGGCCGCACCGTCGAGGGCACCCACGTGCTGCTCACCGTCGGCCAGGTGCCGCAGTCGGCCGGCATCGGCCTCGAGGAGGTCGGCGTCGACGTCGACGCCAAGGGTGCGATCGTCGTCGACGGGGTCAGCCGCACCACCGTGCCGACCATCTACGCAGCCGGCGACGTCACCGGCAAGAACATGCTCGCGTCGGTCGCGGCGATGCAGGGCCGCATCGCCATGTGGCACCTGCTCGGCCAGGCGGTCGCCCCGCTGCGCTGGGACGCGGTCGCCGCGACGGTCTTCACCGACCCGCAGATCGCCACCGTCGGCCTGTCCGAGCAGCGCGCCGCCCAGGCACAGATCGAGGTCGAGGTGGAGACCCTGCCGCTGTCGGGCAACTCGCGGGCGAAGATGGCCGGCCTGCACGACGGCTTCGTCAAGCTGCTCGCCCGGCCGGGCTCCGGCACGATCGTGGGCGGCGCGGTGGTGGCCGGCTACGCCTCCGACCTGATCGCGCCGATCTCGGTGGCGATCATGAACCGGCTCGCGGCCAGCCAGCTCACCCAGGCGTTCCAGGTGTACCCGTCGTTCGCCGGCTCGATCCAGGAGTGCGCCCGCCGCCTGGCCATCCGCGTGCAGGGCGGCTACCGGTCCTAAGAGGTCGTTTCGCTCCTTTGGGGAGAGTCTGACAGGATCCCGAGCTATGACGACCCTTGTTGACGACCTTGTGCCCGCTGAGCTGTGGGCGATCGTTGAACCGTTGCTGCCGGTCCCACCTCGTCCGCCGTACGGTGGCCGGCGCCGCGCTGTCCCCGATCGCAACTGCTTCGCCGCGATCGTGTACATGGCCCGCACTTCGACCCCGTGGCGGCTGCTACCCGCCCGGGAGCTTGGCTGTGGGTCGCCGACGACTTGCTGGCGCCGAGGCCGGTCGGGTCGGCGGCGGCGCCGGCCAGGCAAGGTCTATGCCGACAAGAGCTACGACAGCGCCGCGAATCGTGCCTATCTGCGACGGCGTGGGATCACCGCACGGATCGCCCGCCGTGGGATCGAGTCATCGGCCAGGCTGGGTCGGCATCGTTGGCGGGTCGAGCGGTCGCTGTCATGGTTGAGCTGCTGGCGGCGGCTTGGGGTGCGGTGGGACCGGGACTCGGAGCGGTGGTTTGCGTTCGTGCTGGTAGCCTGCGCGATCGTCGGCTTCAACTGCCTCTAACGGAGTGACATTGTCGCGGCCACAGATGCACGTGGCGAGGTTGTCCGCTGCCACCCAGGCGCCAAGCGTCGCAAGAAGGGCTAATGGCATGGTCCGTGGTGTCGGCTCGGGCCTCCGTTGGGCGCGGTGAGGGCTTGGCGTCTGGTGAGGCTCACAGCGGGGACGCCGGCATGCCCACGGGTGTCCGCTCGAGCTTCGCGCGCCTGCCGGCGTTCGTCTCCGGCCCGGCGTTCCAGGTCGGCAGCGCCCGGCTCAGGGCTCGGGGGCCGCTCACCTGGATGCCGCCGGTCCGCAGCGCCGCCGCCCATGCCACCCGTCCCATGTGCCAGTGCGTGAAGGCAAGGGGGTCGGTGATCGTTACCACCAGGTCGTCACCGAAGCCGGGATCCACGCGGCACAGCTCGCCCTCGCGCCCCTCGATCAGCAGCCAGCCCCTGGACTTGCGGCCACCAAACGAGAAGTCGAAGCGGACCACCACCCGCCGGTCGGGCAGCAGGTCGCGACGCAGGAACTCCTGGCACCACGACCACAGGACCATCTCGGGGTCGGTGTGCTTGGTGGTGAGCTCGGTCCACCGCTCCGCCCAGAACCCTAGGGCCAGCAGCACCCCCGACAGGTCCTGCCCTGCGGCGGTCGGCTCGTACAGCGACCCGTGCCCGTCGGGCTTGGGACGGATCTGGATCACCCCGACGTGCTCCAGCTCACGCAGCCGCCGGGTCAGCAGCGCCCGCGAGAGGCCGGGGGCACCAGCCGCGATCTGGTTGAAGGTGCGGCAGCCCTGCAGGATGTTGCGCAGGATGATCGGCGTCCAGCGCTCGGCGAGGATCTCCGACCCGCGCGCGATCGGGCAGAACTGGCCGTAGGTGCGCATGCACGCAGTCTCCCCGGCCGCCGGGACGCCGTCCAGTTCCAATCGTGAACCTGACACGCGACGTGCCTGTAGGCGGTTCATAAACTGTCCTAGGCGGGCGCCGTGAAGTCGCCGACGATCACGAGCGAAGACGCACCAGGCTCCCAGAGGAGGGATCGGGCCATGAGCAGGCAACGGATCGTGGAAGACGGCAGCCGTCGCGCGACCGGTGACGACGCTCGGCGTCGGCTGCTGGCCGGTGCGCCGGTCACGGAGCGACGATTGGACCTGGCCGGGGTGTCGACCGCGGTGCTGGAGGGCGGCGACGGCCCGCCGGTGGTGCTGCTGCACGGCCAGGGCGGCTGGTCGGGCATGTGGCTGCCGGTCATCGCCGATCTGGTGACGACCCATCGGGTGCTCGCGCCCGACCTGCCCGGCCTGGGCGCCTCGGAGGTGCCCGACGGCCCGCCGGACGCCGCGCGCGCGCTCGCCTGGCTCGATGCGCTGGTCCAGCGCACCTGCCCGGCGCCGCCGGCGCTGGTGGGGGCCTCGCTCGGCGCCTCCATCGCCGCCCGCTTCGCCATCGCCCACCCGGACCGGCTGTCGCGGCTGGTGCTGGTCGGGGCCGGCAGCCTCGCCCGGTTCCGGCCCGCGCCGGGCGTCGTGCTCGCCCTGATCCGGTTCGTCGCCCGCCCGAACGAGCGCACCCAGCGCGGGTTCCTCCGGCAGATCGCGGTGGACCCCGCCCGGGTGCGGGCACTGCTGGGTGAGCGCTGGGAGGCGTCCCAGGCGTACCTGCTGGACCTTGCGCGTACGCCGAGCGTGCGGGCCGCCAACCGCCGGCTGCTGCGCGAGCTCGGGACCAAGCGGATCCCGCCCCAGGAGCTGGCGCGGATCACCGTGCCCACCTCCCTGATCTGGGGGCGGCACGACCGGGTGATGCGGCTGCGGATCGCCGCGGCGGCCAGCACCCGCTACGGTTGGCCCCTGCACGTCATCGAGGACGCCGGCCACTTCTCGGTCGAGCAGCCGGAGGCGTTCCGGGCGGCGCTACAGGTCGCGCTCGGTGACCGCTGATGCAACGCTCGCCAGCCACCGGAAAGCGCCTGCTCTGGGTGGTGGAGGGTATGGCGCGGGGGATGGTGCGCGCTGGGTGGCGGTCACTTCCATCGATCACCGATGCCGGCCCGGCGCTGGTGACCCCGATCGTCGAGGTTGCGCTCAGGTTGCTGCTGATCGCCAGGGCGGCCCAGGCGCTGCGCTGAGCTGGTCCGACGAGGAGGCAGCCGCGATGAGCGGGAGTGCGAGATGCTGATCGACTGTGCGGTGGTGGGCGCTGGACCGGCCGGGCTGGCCACCAGCGCCGCCCTCAGCGCCCGCGGGGTCGAGCACGTGGTCCTGGAGCGGGGTCGGGTCGGTGAGAGCTGGCGCACCCAGCGGTGGGAGTCCTTCCGGCTCAACACGCCGGGTTGGATGAACCAGTTGCTCGGCGAGCAGGCACGCGACAGCTATGCCACCGGGGTGGAAGTCGTCCAGCGGCTGGAGAAGCTCGCCGCCGACTGCCCGGTGCGCGAAGGGGTGCCGGTGGCCCGGCTGGCACCCGCCGGCGACGGGTTCGTCCTGTCGACCGGCGGGGGTGACCTCCTGGCCCGCACCCTCGTGGTTGCCACCGGCGACCAGAACCTGCCGAAGGTCCCTGCGGTTGCCGGCACCTTCCCCGACCGAGTTGCCCACTACCACACCGCCGACTACCGCGGTCCCGACCAGCTCCCCGACGGGGCGGTGCTGGTGGTGGGCAGCGCCCAGTCCGGCTGCCAGATCGCCGAGGACCTGCGGGCTGGCGGCCGGCGGGTGGTGCTGGCGACCAGCCCCGTCGGTCGCGTGCCGTTCCGGCACCGCGGCCGCGAGAGCATCGAATGGCTGGTCGAGGCCGGGTTCATGGACCAGCGGCCCGGTGACCTGCCCGACCCGTCGGTCATGCGGGCCGCCATGCCGATCCTCGCCCCCGGGCGCGGCCTGAGCCTGCCGGCGCTGGCCCGGGCCGGCGTGACCCTGGCCGGGCGGCCGGTCAGGGTGGACGGCGACCGAGTCGCCTTCGACGACAGCGTCAGAGCCAACGTGGCCGCCGGGGACGCCTTCGCCGCCCGGGCCAGGGCGATGCTCGACGAGATCATCCGCCGCCGCGGCCTGGACGCGCCGCCCGCCGAGCCCGACGACCATGATGCCCCGGTCGACCTGGACCCGCCGATGTCGCTGGACCTGCGGGCCGAGGAGGTCGGCAGCGTCGTGTGGTGCACTGGGTTCAGCGGCGACTTCTCCTGGCTTGACCCCGCCCTGGTCGACGTCGACGGGCAACCCCGGCACCAGGACGCCGCCGCCCCCGCGCCCGGCCTTTGGTACCTGGGGCTGCGCTGGCTGATCCGCCGCCGCTCCAGCATCCTGTTCGGCTTCCCCGACGACGCCGCGACCATCGCCGACGCGGTCAGGGCCCATCTGGACACCTGACTGATCGACGACGCCGATCGAGACTCGTCGGCAAGCCATATCGTCGCTAACCAGCCAGCAGGAGCGAAACGACGTCTAAGCTAGGCGCCGGACGCTGACCACGACGTTGCCGACCTTCTGTCCCGTCTCGACGTACCGGTACGCCTCGACGATCTGGTCCAACGGGTACCGCCGGTCGATCAGCGGCTTGAACTGTCCGGACTCGATCAGGCCCTTGAAGTAGCTCATCATCTCCGGGTCACGCTTCGGCAGGGGAAAGATGACCTTCTTCCCGCCGAAGAGCGGGGTGACCAGCACCAAGAACGGATTCTGGGACAGGGGGCCCAGGTCCGTCGAGAGGTAGATCCCGCCCGGCTTCAGCAGCCGCCTGCAGCGGCCGAACGAGCTCTTGCCGACCGCGTCGTGGACCAGGTCGTAGGCCTGCTCGTCCTTGGTGAAGTCCTCGGTGGTGTAGTCGATCACCCGGTCGGCGCCCAAGCCCCTGACCAGCTCCACGTGCTCGGTGCCGCAGACCGCGGTCACGTTGGCGCCGAGGCTCTTCAACAGCTGCACCGCCGCCGAGCCGATGGCGCCGGTCGCGCCATAGACCAGGACGTCCTGCCCGCGCTGGACCTTGGCCCCCCTGATGCCCGTGAGGGCGTAGTGCGCACCCTCGGTGCTGGGAGCGGCCTCCTCGTAGCTCAGGTCCGCCGGCATGGTCGCGACCGCATCGTCTTCGGGAATCGTCAGGTACTCGGCGTGCGCGCCGAACCGGTCCCCGCTGAACCCGAACACCCGGTCGCCGACCTCGAAGGACCTGACGCCGCTGCCGACCGCCTCGACCTGGCCCGCGAACTCACACCCGAGGACCGTCGCCCGTGGCCTGACGAGCCCGGTGAAGAACCGCGAGAAGAAGGGCTTGGCCGCCCGGAAGCCGCAGTCGGTCCGGTTCACCGTCGTCGCGTGAACCTTGACCAGCAGCTCGTTGTCCTTGGCCGTCGGCTTGTCCACCTCCGCGATCCGGACCACGTCCGGCGGACCGTAGCTGGTGTGAACCGCTGCCCTCATGGGTGAACTGTAGCCACAGCACCAGGGCGGACAGCAACCCTTGCGCCCCATCACGCAGGCCCAGCGCCGGCGCAGGGCGATTCGCCACAACCAATCGCCCCACCAACGGCGCGCGACGCTAGCGGGGAATCGGCAGCCAGGGCACGTGGCCGCGCAGGGCCAGGTAGCCGAGGCCGGCGCCGGCGTCGAGCAGGAAGTGGGCGACCACCAGGGCGGTGGTGCGGCCCGTGCGCTGGTACAGGCGGCCGAAGAGGACGCCGAGGGCGAGGTTGCCGGCGAAGCCGCCGAGGCCCTGGTAGAGGTGGTAGCTGCCGCGCAGCAGGGCGCTCGCGGCCAGTGCCCAGCGCGGCGACCAGCCGAGCTGGTCGAGCCGGCGCAGCAGGTAGCCGCAGACGATCACCTCTTCGAGCAGGCCGCTGCGGAGCGCGCCGAGCAGCAGCACCGGCACGGTCCACCAGTAGCCGGTGGGCGGCACCGGCACCACCGAGCGGTTCACGCCGAGCTGCACGCTGGCCGCGTAGACGGCGACCCCAACCACGCCGACGGCCACGGCGAGGACCGCGCCGAGGGCGAGGTCGGCGAGGGGCCGGCGCGCGTCGAGCCCGATGCTGGCGAGCGATTCGCGCGAGCGGCGCAGCAGGTGGGCGACCAGCGCCACCGGCACCAGCGAGGTGCCGATGTCGAGCAGCTGGTAGGCGAGGGCGCCGCGCGAGTACAGCGGCGCCGCCACCCCGCGGATCGGGGCGGTGAGAAGGTTGACCAGCGCGTACAGGGCGGAGGCGGCGAGCGAGAGGAACAGGACCAGCAGAACCTCGTCGCGCAGCACGCGCCGATCGGGCAGCCCGCTCGGCGCCGGCGGCTCGGTCGCCCGGTCGGGGCGGCTGGACAGGTCGGGCGCGGTCACGGTCCAAGGGTACTTCGGTCGCGCCAATGGGCGGCCCCGGGCTCGGCGGAGGAAGCCCGGGGCCGGAGGAGCCGCCGTCGCGGGGCCCGCGGGTTCGGGGCCCGTTCCGGCGGCGGGAGGGTCACTCCACCTGGAGGCGGATGCGCACCGCCGTCGCCTCCAGGATGCCGACCCCGTCGGCCTCGCTCTCGGTGTAGAACAGCAGCCAGCCGGCACCCGAGGTCGGCTTGTGGAAGCCGATGCGGCCGCTGAACGGGCCCAGCTCGGCCGTACCGCTGCCGGTGACCACGCCGTGGCCGAGGGCACGGTCCTTGCCCGCGCGGTCCTCGGTCACCACCACCTGCACGGCACCCTCGAAGGCGCTGGCCCTGCCGGCGACGGCCACGGGGGAGCTGATGCGCGCGAAGCGGACAGGGGCGCTGACCTGGATGTTCCGGCTCGAGGTGCCGAGCACCGCCCAGCCGTCCCGGTAGCGCTGCAGCCGCACGACGGTCCGCGGCGCGGTGGCGGGCATGGGGCTGCCGCCCTCGCCGAACCTGAGCCGGAAGGAGACCTCGCCGCTGTCGGCCCCGGTGGCCTCGAAGCGGCCGGCGACCAGCTCGCCCATGCCGACCTCGCGCTGCAGGAAGTCGCGCGCGGTCGCGACGGCCGCCTCCGGACCGGGCTTGGCGGTGGGGCCCGCCGCGCCGGCCACGCTGGTGCCGGTCGCATGGGTGTCCCTGGTGGTTGCCGGGCTGGCGGCGTCCCCGGCCGGGCCACCTCGGCTGCAGCCCGCGAGCGCGACGCTGACGACGACGACGGCGAGCAGCGGACGGATGGGACGCATCGAGCTGGACCCCCCTTGATCCACCCGGGGCTACCGCTTCGCTCCTCGAGCCCCCGGATTCCCGGTGTGGCGCCCCAGCGGGGCGGCTCCCTCCAGTCTCGGCTGAGCCTGTCACAGATATCGATCAGGACCATATCAGCGCAGTTCCCGATCGGTCTCCGGCATGCCTCCGCCCGGTCACGAGTCGACTCGGGCAGATGCCGATGGGAAGCGGCCGAGGTGATCAGCTACCCTACGTGCTCATGAATCGCGACTTCCTGGCTGCGCTGCGCGAGCGCGTGCTGGTCTTCGACGGGGCCATGGGGACCATGCTGCAGGCGGCCGACCTGTCCCTCGACGACTACGTCCAGCTCGAGGGCTGCAGCGAGATCCTCTGTGCGACCAGGCCAGACGTGGTCAAGGGGGTGCACGCCGCCTACTTCGAGGCCGGCGCCGACGCGGTCGAGACCAACTCCTTCGGTGCCACCTCGATCGTGCTCGGCGAGTACGGCATCGCCGAGCGCGTGGTCGAGCTCAACCAGGCGGCGGCCAGGCTCGCCCGGGAGGTGGCCGACGACTTCGCCACCGACGGCCGGCCGCGCTGGGTGGTCGGCTCGATGGGACCGGGCACCAAGCTGCCGACCCTCGGCCACACCACCTACGACGTGCTCCGCGAGACCTACGGCGACCAGGCCTTCGGCCTGCTCGAGGGCGGCGCCGACGTGCTGCTGGTCGAGACCTGCCAGGACCTGCTGCAGCTCAAGGCGGCGGTGGCCGGCGCCTACGCCGGCATGCGCCGGGCCGGGCGCAAGGTCCCGCTGATGGCCCAGGTGACGGTCGAGACCACCGGGCAGATGCTGCTCGGCTCCGATATCGCCGCGGCCCTCACCGCGATCGAGCCGCTGGGCGTCGACGTGATCGGGATGAACTGCGCAACCGGCCCCGCGGAGATGGGCGAGCACCTGCGCCACCTGGCGCAGCACGCGGGCACGCGGCTCTCGTGCCTGCCCAACGCCGGCCTGCCCGAGCTGCGCGACGGCCGCCCGTACTATCCGCTGACGCCCGCCGAGCTGGCCGAGGCCCAGACCCGCTTCGTGGCCGAGTTCGGCCTCAACGTCGTCGGCGGCTGCTGCGGCACCACCCCCGAGCACATCCGCCAGCTCGCCGAGGCGGTCGGCGGGCACCCGCCGGTGCCGCGCGAGCCCGTCCACGAGCCCAGCGTCTCGAGCCTCTACCAGGCCGTCCCGCTCGACCAGGACATCACCTACCTGACGGTGGGGGAGCGCTGCAACGCCAACGGCTCGCGCAAGTTCCGCGACCTGATGCTCGAGGGCGACCTCGACGGCATGGTGCGGGTCGCCAAGGACCAGATCCGCGAGGGCGCCCACGTGCTCGACGTCTGCGTCGACTACGTCGGCCGCGACGGCGTGCCCGACATGGACGTGCTCGCCGAGCGCTTGGCGAAGCAGTCCACCGTGCCGGTCATGCTCGACTCGACCCAGGCCGACGTGATCGAGGCCGGCCTGAAGCGGCTCGGCGGCCGGGCGATCATCAACTCCATCAACCTGGAGGACGGCGAGAACCGCCTGGCCACCGTCTGCCCCATGGCCAGGCAGTACGGCGCCGCCGTGGTCGCCCTGCTGATCGACGAGGAGGGCCAGGCCCGCGACGTCGAGTGGAAGCTGCGCATCGCCCACCGCATCCACGACCTCGCCACCGGCAAGTACGGGCTGGCCCCGGAGGACCTGGTGTTCGACGCGCTCACCTTCCCGCTCGGGTCGGGCCAGGAGGACCTGCGGCGCGACGCGATCGCCACCATCGACGCGATCCGGCGCATCAAGGCCGAGCTGCCGGGGGTGCGCACCATCCTGGGCCTGTCCAACGTCTCCTTCGGGCTCTCGCCGGCGGCGCGCCAGGTGCTCAACTCGGTGTTCCTGCACGAGGCGCGCGAGGCCGGCCTCGACGCGGCGATCGTCTCGCCCGCCCGCATCCTGCCGATGCACCGCATCGAGGACGAGCAGCGCCAGGTCGCCCTCGACCTGGTCTACGACCGCCGGCGCGACGGCTACGACCCGTTGCAGGTGTTCATGGCGCTGTTCGAGGGCAAGGAGGCGACCAAGGCGGCCAGCGCGGAGGACCTCGCCGCCCTGCCCATCGACGAGCGCCTGCAGCGCCGCATCGTCGACGGCGTGCGCCCGGGCCTCGAGGCTGACCTGGAGGAGGCGCTGCGGGGCCGCAGCGCCCTGACGATCATCAACGAGGTGCTGCTGGAGGGCATGAAGACGGTCGGCGAGCTGTTCGGCGCCGGTGAGATGCAGCTCCCCTTCGTGCTGCAGTCGGCCGAGGTGATGAAGGCCGCCGTCGCCGTGCTCGAGCCCTACATGGAAAAGGCCGACCAGGGCGGCAAGGGCCGCATCGTGCTGGCCACCGTCAAGGGCGACGTGCACGACATCGGCAAGAACCTGGTCGACATCATCCTCACCAACAACGGCTACACGGTCCACAACCTCGGCATCAAGCAGCCGGTCGCCTCGATCATCGAGAAGGCCGAGGAGGTGGGGGCCGACGCCATCGGCATGTCGGGCCTGCTGGTGAAGTCGACCGTGGTGATGCGCGAGAACCTCGAGGAGCTGAACGCGCGCGGCCTGCACGCCTTCCCGGTGCTGCTGGGCGGCGCCGCCCTCAACCGCACCTACGTCGAGGGCGACCTGCGCCAGCTCTACAAGGGCCGGGTGTTCTACTGCCGCGACGCCTTCGCCGGGCTGAGGGTGATGGACCAGCTGCGCGAGGAGCGGGCCGCGGGGGTCGCGGTGGCCAGGGAGCCGGTGCGCGCGCCCCGGGTCGCCACCAGGGCGCGCGGGCCGGCGCCGGTACCGGACACCGATGAGGTGGCCCGCTCGGACGTGGCCACCGACGTGACCGTGCCCAGCCCGCCGTTCCTCGGCGAGGCCCGCGTCGTCAAGGGCATCCCGGTGCGCGAGATCGCCGCCTACCTGAACGAGTCGGCGCTGTTCCGGGGGCAGTGGCAGCTGCGCCCGTCGGGCGGCAGGCAGGGCTGGCGCCAGGTGCTGGAGACCGAGGCCAGGCCGCGGCTGCGCGCCCTGCTCGACGAGGCCATCGCCGAGCAGATCCTGCGCCCGGCCGTGGTCTACGGCTACTACCCCTGCAACGCCGACGGCAACGACCTGGTCGTCTGGCGTGACGACGGCAGCGAGTGGGTGCGCTTCAGCTTCCCGCGCCAGCGCCGCGACCGGCGCCTGTGCCTGGCGGACTACTTCCGGCCGGTCGGCTCCGGCGAGCGCGACGTGGTGGCCTTCACCGTGGTCACCATGGGCCGGGCCGCCTCGGAGGCGACCGCGCGCCTGTTCGCCGCCGACCGCTACCGTGAGTACCTGGAGCTGCACGGCGTCACCGTGGAGATGGCCGAGGCCCTGGCCGAATACTGGCACAAGCGCATCCGCGAGGAGCTCGGCATCGCCGACCAGGACGCCGACGACCTGGAGAAGCTGTTCGACCTCGGCTACCGGGGCGCGCGCTACTCCTTCGGCTACCCCGCCTGCCCCGACCTGGAGGAGCAGACCAAGATCTTCGAGCTGCTACAGCCGCAGCGCATCGGCGTGGAGCTGTCCGAGGAGTTCCAGCTCCACCCCGAGCAGTCCACCTCCGCGATCGTGGTCCACCACCCGGAGGCGATCTACTTCAACGCGCGCTGATCGGCTCAGCCGGCCTTCAGCTCGCGGCGCAGGCTCGGGATCGGGTTGAAGGCGCCGCCGTCGTCGCGGCGGATCCACGGCTCGGCGTTCACCACCCTGGCCAGGCCAGGGCGCTCACCCGCCGCCGGCCAGGCGCGTGCCAGGGCGCGGTTCAGGTTGCGGGTGGGGGACTCGGCGCTGTCCAGCACGAACAGGTGCTGGGTCCCGTCGAGTCGGAAGGTGGTGCGGATGGCGATCCCGCGCTGGGTGAGGTAGCGCTCGGCGATGCCGAAGCGCTCCCGCGGCCCTTCGAGGTCCGCATGCGCGACCGGGGAGAGGTCGACGACTGCGATGAACCTTGGCATGCCGGCCTCCGTGGCATGGCGTATGGCTTCACGGCCAGACTCGGGGCTCCACGCTGGCGTTGGTGCCGCCGTCATCCGGTGACGTCAGCACACCTAGGTAAACCGCAGGACGAGCGTCCTGCTTCCCGGCCGTCAGGTCGCCTCGATGGTGGCGATGGTGGCGCCGGTCGGGACGGTGTCCCCCTCCTTGACGTTGACGCCGGAGACGGTGCCCGCCTGGTGCGCGGTGACGTGGTTCTCCATCTTCATCGCCTCGAGCACCACCAGCGTCTGCCCGGGGCTGACGGTGTCGCCGTTGGCCACCAGCACCTTCACGATGGTGCCCTGCATGGGGGTCTTGACGACCTCCTTGCCGGGGCCGCCCAACTCGGCGCGGGCGCGCTCCAGCGCCTTGAGCGAGCGTGGCATGCGGATCCGCTCGGCGACCTTGACCTCCTCCTGGGGGAAGACGTCGACGTCGAAGCGCTTGCCGTCGAGCTCGATCACCAGGCGGCGCGGGGGCGGCTTGGCGGTCCGCTCGCCGTCGTCCACCGCCGGGGTGGTCTGCGGGGCCAGGGTCGACAGGTCCATGCCGTGCTCGACCAGGACGGTGGAGACGTCGCCGGCGGCGAAGGACGGGTCGAGCATGGCCAGCCGGTGGAAGGGGATGGTGGTCGGCACGCCCTCGATCACGAACTCGTCGAGGGCGCGCAGCATGCGGCGGCGGGCCTGGTCGCGGTCCTCGCCCCAGACGATCAGCTTGGCGAGCAGGGAGTCGTAGGCCTGCGGGACGGTGAAGCCGGCGCGCACGCCCGCGTCGACCCGCACGCCCGGGCCGGACGGCTCTCGCCAGCCCCTGACCAGGCCGGGCGCGGGCATGAACTTGGACCCAGGGTCCTCGGCGTTGACGCGCACCTCGATGGCGTGGCCACGGTAGGACGGCTCGCGCCAGGCGTCCTGCAGCGGCTCGCCGGCGGCCACCCGCAGCTGGGCGTGGACCAGGTCGATGCCGCTGACCAGCTCGGTGACCGGGTGCTCCACCTGCAGCCGGGTGTTCATCTCCAGGAAGTAGAAGCCGCCGGTGCGCGGCTCGTAGAGGAACTCCACCGTGCCGGCATTGGTGTAGCCGGCGGTCCTGGCGATGTCGCAGGAGGCCTTGCCGAGCGCGGCCCGCACCTCCTCGGGCAGGCCCGGGGCCGGGGCCTCCTCGACCAGCTTCTGGTGGCGCCGCTGCAGCGAGCAGTCGCGCTCGCCGACGAACGCCACCTCGCCGTCGCCGTCGGCCAGGATCTGGGCCTCGACGTGCCGCGGGGCGTCGAGGTAGCGCTCCACGTAGACCTCGGAGCGGCCGAAGGCCGCCTTGGACTCGCGCTCGGCCGACTGCAGCGCTGCGGCCACCTCCTCGGCGCCGCGCACCACCTTCATGCCGCGGCCGCCGCCGCCGAAGGCGGCCTTGAGGGCGAGCGGGTAGCCGTGCTCGGCGCCGAAGGCGACCGCCGCGTCCGGGCCGGTGAGCGGCTCGACCGTGCCGGGGACCAGGGGCGCGCCGGCCTGCTCGGCGACCTTGCGCGCCTCGACCTTGTCGCCCATCGCGGCGATGGCCGCCGCCGGCGGCCCCACCCAGCGGATGCCCGCGTCCATCACCGCCTGCGCGAAGGCGGCGTTCTCCGCCAGGAAGCCGTAGCCGGGGTGGACCGCGTCGGCCCGCGCCCGCCTGGCCGTCTCCACGATCAGGTCGACGTTGAGGTAGCTCTTGGCCGGGCTGGCCTCGCCGATGTGCCAGGCCTCGTCGGCCAGCTCGACGTGGAGGGCGTCCCGGTCGGGGTCGGCGTAGACCGCGATCCCGACCAGCCCGAGCTCCTTGCAGGCCCGCAGGATGCGCACGGCGATCTCGCCACGATTGGCGACCAGCACCCTCTCCACCCTGATGCCTCCTCAGTTCGTCGGGGTCGGGCCGCTCATGGCTCCTGGCCCCAGGTCGACCGCAGGCTCTGGGCCCAGCGCATGCCGGGCTCGTAGGCGCTGACGCCGATGCCTGGGCGGGTGTTGGTCGCCCAGGGGCCGATGTCGCGGTCGCGCTCCCTCGCCACCATGCGGTCGATCGCGATCGCCAGCACCTCCGGCTCGCCGGCGTCCAGGTCGCCCTTGACCACCTGGAAGCGGAGCCCGTCCTCGGTGCGCAGCACCACGATGTCGCCCGGCCTGGCGCCGGCCTCGCCGCTCACGGTCGCCCCCCTTTCGCGGGGCCGCCGCGCCGCGCCACCACCGCGCGGCACAGGCCCTCCGGATCCTCCGGTGAGACGAACACCTTCAGGCCAGGCCACTCGAGCAGCACCCCGTGGCGGCGGTCGGTGGCGTAGGCCTTGAAGCGGCCCCAGTCCGGGTTGGCGAACCAGCCCCACCAGCCGAACAGGCCGCCCGAGCCGGGCAGGCGCGCGCTGCGCGGCATCGCGGTCGGCCGCGCCGCCGCCAGGCTGCGCAGCGGGAACACCAGCGGCCGCAGCCCACGGCGCAGCACCACCAGCTCGCGCTCGCCGACGGCGTAGCCGGCGGGGGAGAGCGCCAGCGGGATCGCCAGGACCGCCACGAACAGGCTGGGGGCGCCGACCAGCAGCACCAGCCCGGCCGTCCAGGTGACCCCGAGCAGCACGGCCGCCACGGCCGCGAGCAGCCCGGCCAGCGCGGTCAGCAGCCGGGCGCGGGGCTCGAGCGGCGCGGCAGGGAAGGCAGCCTCCACCGTCACCCGCGCCTCGCCGGCGCGGGGCGCGCGGCCGGCCGGCGGCTCGGCGCCGGCGTCAGGGACGGACTCGGGCACGCGAACGCTCACAGGGGGATGTTGCCGTGCTTGCGGGGCGGGCGCTGCTCGCGCTTGGTGATCGACATCTCCAGCGCCATGCACAGCCGCGGCCGGGTCGTCTGGGGCTCGATCACCTCGTCGAGGTAGCCCCGCTCCGCCGCGATGTACGGGTTGGCGAAGCGCTCGGTGTACTCGGCGACCAGCTCGTCGCGGCGCGCGGCGGGGTCGTCGGACTTCTCGAGCTCCTTGCGGAAGATGATGTTGACGGCGCCCTGCGGCCCCATCACCGCGATCTCGGCGGTGGGCCAGGCGAAGTTCATGTCGGCCCGCAGCGGCTTGGACGCCATCACGTCGTAGGCGCCGCCGTAGGCCTTGCGGGTGATCACCGTGAGCTTGGGCACGGTCGCCTCGGCGTAGGCGTACAGCAGCTTGGCCCCGTGGCGGATGATACCGCCCCACTCCTGGCTGGTGCCCGGCATGAACCCGGGCACGTCGACGAAGCTCACGATGGGGATGTTGAAGGCGTCGCAGAAGCGCACGAAGCGGGCGCCCTTGATGGAGGCGTTGATGTCGAGCACGCCGGCGAGGTGCAGCGGCTGGTTGCCGACCACGCCGACGCTGCGGCCGTTGAGGCGGGCGAAGCCGATCACGATCGACTCGGCCCATGCCTGCTGGATCTCCAGGAACTCGCCGTCGTCGACCACCCGCTTGATCACCTCGCGGACGTCGTACGGCTGGTTGGGGTTGTCGGGCACGAGCTCGCTGAGGCTGGGCTCCTCGCGCCGTGGGTCGTCGGTGGGCACCCGGCGCGGCGGGTCCTCCATGTTGTTGGGGGGCAGGTAGCTGAGCAGCGAGCGGGCCAGGTCGAAGCACTCGTCCTCGTCCTCGGCGGCGATGTGGGCGGTGCCCGACTTGGTGGCGTGGGTCATGGCGCCGCCGAGCTCCTCGAAGGTCACGTCCTCGCCGGTCACGGCCCTGACCACCTCCGGGCCGGTGATGAACATGTAGGAGGTCTCCTTGACCATCAGGATGAAGTCGGTGATCGCCGGCGAGTACACCGCCCCGCCCGCCGACGGCCCCATGATCAGCGAGAGCTGCGGGACCACCCCGGACGCCTGCACGTTGCGCCAGAAGATCTCGGCGTAGCCGGACAGGGCGACCACGCCCTCCTGGATGCGCGCCCCGCCGGAGTCGTTGATGCCGATGCAGGGCACGCCCATGCGCACCGACAGGTCCTGGACCTTGCAGATCTTCTCGGCCATGACCTCACCGAGCGAGCCGCCGAAGACGGTGAAGTCCTGGCTGAAGATGCAGACCCTGCGGCCGCCGACGGTGCCGTAGCCGGTGACCACGCCGTCGCCGGGGACCTTCTTGGCGTCCATGCCGAACGCGGTCGCCCGGTGCACGGCGAACGCGTCCAGCTCCACGAACGAGCCGGGGTCCAGGAGCGCGTCGATGCGCTCGCGCGCGGTCAGCTTGCCCTTGTCGTGCTGGACCTCCACCGCCTTGGCGGTGCCTGGGTGCAGCGCCTGCTCGCGGCGGTCGCGCAGCTCGTCGATGCGCTCCTTCATGGTCTTCGGTCGGTACTGTGCCGCCACGAATACCTCCAGGTCGCTCCGCACCGCAGCGACCGGCGGGTGCCAGGCCGCTTGCGTTGCATCGTGCCGCCGCATTGTATGAGCCGCCCGCCCTAGCGGGTACGCTACCCGCCGCCATGCCGACCACACCTGGGGACTACGATGGCGTGGTGCGCCGTGCCCTGCCGGCCTTCTTCGACCCCTTCGAGGTGGCCACTAGCTTTTTGAGCACCATGGTC
>WNGE01010014.1_pt1 | contig 20950 bp, 16 predicted proteins | sample 5400651 | NCBI WGS metagenome assembly WNGE01 (sample SAMN13153370, study PRJNA577476) | soil metagenome | isolation source: 60 cm soil or saprolite under grassland replicate 2 | place: USA:California | collected 2016-06-15 | reverse complement strand
TTTTAGAGACGGTCATGGAGATCTGCATTCACGGAATATTTTTTTACTTCCCTCACCCCAGCCATTTGATTGTATAGAGTTCAACGATGATTATCGCCAGATAGATGTACTGAACGAAATTGCATTTCTGTGTATGGATGTTGATGCATTTGGAAGACGAGATTTATCGGATTTATTTCTGGGTTATTACAATAATTTATTTCCTTCCATTAAAACAGAAGCGGATCATAAACTTTTTATTTACTATAAAAGTTATCGCTCAAATATTCGTGCAAAGGTCAATAGCCTAAGAGCCAGGGATGTAAAAAATGATGCTGAAAGAAAATTGATCCTAAGCGAAGTTGATAAATATCTGAATTTAATGGACGGCTATATAAAAGCAATTGGAGAGTAAATAAAATCACTTATTAAGTAGCTTATTCAATAAACCATCCCTAAAAAATGAAAAGTTACATTTGATTAATAATTCTATAGGTGAGAAGAAAACAGGACGTTTTGAAAAAAGCGAAGCTTCTCCATCATTGACCGGATAAATTAATTATCACAAACGTTTTACTCTTTTTCGCCGTTCTTGTTATCCTACAATTTTTCATATCAAATTCTTTTTGTTCAAGAATATCATTAGCCAGTTTGAAATCTTCATTATCAGAAGAAACAAAAAGAAACTTAAGATCTTCCAATTTAATAAAAGATAAATCCACTGTAATTTATTTGAATAAGTTACAACAGCAATAAATGCAAACTCAATACCACAAGGGATAGTAGGTAACTAATCCGCGGTATATTCAATTCAAAGCTATCAATAATCAAAACCATTGTAGATCATGTGTTTATTTCAAGTCGCATTCTTTAATATTTTTTCTGTGTAAATTATTACACACCTATTTTATCCAAATCATGGTATATCGTTTGTATCTCAAGGATAAGGGCTTTGAATTACCTACTGCGACAAACTAAAAAATGTGATGTTAATATCAAATGGAGTACTTAACAAAAGCTCAATAGAACTTCTGCTGCATGTTTCATAAAGATAGATGAGCACAAATTTTTTATGTGTCTGCAAATTTTATGGCTTAAACTTCAGATGTAGTGAGATAGTATTGGAATTAAGACCTGTGCTTCTTGTGTAGTGCCCGTACCGCAACTCAACCGCATTTAATTTTTGCATCAAGCACGCCTTTGGACGGCGCAATACGAAAACCGATCCCAAAAAAATTACTCGTGAATTTTGAAAGATCATAATCGCTTTCCAAAAAAGTGAATAGTAAATCAATTATAAAAGTCTTGTCAGCATCTTTGAAATATTCTACTTACGTTTTTTTAATTACGGTTAGAAATAACCGGTTTAAGATATATCGGACTTAGTTTCTACTAAGTCCTCTTTTTATTTTCACTTCAGGAAATGTGGCCGGCATCCATTACCAGTAATTTTAAAAAAATATCTTTCCACGCTATGATATATGTGACCCTTTAGCAGGCGAATATCCTAAAGATTTTTAAATGGACCAGATGGCATCCTCAATGCCTTTGTCATGGTGTTCCTTTGCTTGTCAGTAAAGATAAATATGATAAGATGGAAGACTTTATGTTAGGGCTAAGCGTGTTTTGAAGCAATCTAAACAAAAAATTTGCACTATCAAAACACAATTTTTATCACAACAAAAAAGTGTTTAAAACACCTCAAAAAAGACAAAACACAATGAAATGTTAAAGACTGAAGACTGGTATAACAGTTTATCAAAAGAAGAAAAGAAAAAAGTGCATAAAACAGGTATGCAGGATAATACAGAATACTTTAATGAGAGGGGCATTTGGAAGAATAAAACTTTCCCTTTTATTTTCGTTGACACAATACGGCCACTGTAGTCATCCAGGGGCTTATTTGTTGTTCAGTAATGTTGGAAAAGATGACTAGTCACTAAAGCTGCAAAACCCTGGTGTGACATAGGACTATAATTACATCTTCTTTAATCATAGGCAACCTTTAATTTACTACTTATTTTACTACCCACAAACGCAAACACCTGCTTTACAATTATTTATAAACCTTTTAGCGGAGAGAGAGGCTCTCTTACCCTAATTAGAATTTCTTAAGAACCAATAATTTAAAAATGCATTCTAAAATCACTCAGCGAATCACTCACTATTATTTTTTTTTGTTATATCAACGCAAATTCTTACACAAATTTAAGGAAGTAATTATGGTAAATCTAATCGGTTACAAAATAAATTGAGAAAGTAAAAAACATCAAGTCTTGATCCAATCACCTCTACGAACAATTGTTGACAGTACAATGATCAACTTGTGCATGAAACTTTTTCAATGGACTGACTATGAAAAGGAATTCAGAAGATGAGTTTGTGAAGATCTATAAGCCTTCAGGTTTTAACAAAGTGAGGGAGACTTTATTAACAGAAAATGGCATAGCCCAGATATCATTATTTTCATTACAGATTGAAACATTAGCATCCCAATTATAATCAAGAATTACTTTATATTATCAGGATTAGGTACAAAGTTTAAAAAGGAATCAAACTTATGCTGATATTTTCTTTTATCGAGCTTGTAATAAAAAGCACCTCTCTTAGATGTCTCTCTTTCTTTTTGATTTTGTTTGATCAATAAGCCGGTTGATAAAACCTTCCGGCTAAAATTTCTTTTATCCATAAGCGCTTGATAAACTCCCTCATATAAATTTTGCAATTGCGGCAGCAATTAAGCTGAAATAGGCAATTGAAACAGTTCGTTCCAAAGGGTCTCGGTGCGGGTCACCGAATGCATATAATTGTTCAAGATATACATTATCTAAACCTGTAAGCTGCTTTAAAACTCTTGCAGCGGCATTTTCAAGGCTTTCATCAGATTGAACAAACCCTCCCATTAAGCTCCAGCGTCCCTTTTCAGGTTCAAAATCTCTTTGAATTAATAATAGTTTTAAGTCTTGTCCATCAAACCCGAAAATGATACAATCTACAGCCACAAGAATTCCTGTATGATGTGAATAGTGCATCGTGTTTTGATAAATATTATCATTTTTTTGAAATCATAAACCCATGTATTGACTATCCAATTCTGCAGTATAACAAAATTATACTTTAAAATTTATTTGCACTTATGTATCATCAAATTCATAAATGCTTTCATGAGATAATTTAGAGTCTCATTTAAAGTGTCAAAGGTACATTAATTATAATATTTTTTTCAATAGTTAATGACAAAAAGCGCCATTTTTAGCTATAACATGAATTTATTTTAAAAATTTTAATTTTAATTTTTTAATTGTCAAAATTACACTTAATATTGTATTTTATGTTTGCGAAAAATAAACTATAATAGGATAATGTATGGATGCTTTTTCAGATTGCTTCCATTATCTGCAAAAGTTTTATTTCAGTAAGTACCTGTTCTGTAATCATTATTTTAAACTTTATGTATCCGTCTGAGTTGCCTGATGATAATTTGTTGCTTTGGAGTAAATTTCTTCATGGTGATACCTGTGCGTTTGAAAAGCTGATGAACAGACACTACCGGGACTTGTTTAATTATGGAACAAGATTTACAGGAGATAAGGAACTTGTGAAAGATTGCATTCAGGATCTATTCCTTGTCTTGTGGAAAAACAGATCAACGGTCAATCAAACAAACTTTGTAAAATTTTATCTTTTAAAATCGCTTAGAAGAAAACTGAGTAAAGCGCTAAGCTGTAATATTTATTCTTTTGTAAATAACGAATTGCATTTTGATGCTGGTTTTGACGACCCTGTTGAAACTAAAATTATTGTTTCAGAATATCACTTAGAATCATCACAAAAGGTACGCAAATTATTGGCGACTCTTTCGCCGCGGGAACAAGAAGTGATATTTCTGCGCTTTTATACAGATGTAGATTATTCCCAAATCGCCGAAATTATGTCTATTCACAGGCAATCAGCTTATAATTTACTACATGACGCCCTTAGAAAACTTAAAAAAAATTTTTCTTCCAATAAGTTTTAGATATTCCAGGCAAGTTATTTCTCTTTTGTACAAGAAAATTTTTTTAAAAAAAAAATAAAAAAAATCCAGTAGTTTTTTTGGGGGCCAGGTCTTTATTAAGATGATAGCTAACTTATTGTTCTTATGGAGCCTTTCGAATGTAATAGTATTGAAGATTTGGTTTTTAATCCTTCATTCAGAACGTGGGTGCTTGCCGGGCAAACTCCAGAAACTGAATTCTGGGCAGAATGGGAAATAAAAATCCCGATAAAGCTGAATTATTAAACTATGCCAAAGCTATAATTTACGCAATCCAAATAGATTTTAAGACACTTACAGATGAGCAAGTAAAAGAAGAAATTTTTAAAGCTCTTGAAAAGTTTGAACATAGTCAAATTTAAAAGTAAATTTTGTAGTCAATCATTGTGTTTTATTTGCTGTTGCTTTTAATGATTGCTAAATAAGATGTGCCAGAATTTTTGTTCCCTCTGACACTATTAAAGAAGAACATAAAATTTGTCCAATGCAAAAATAAAGTCTTATGAAAAAGCCATATTACCCTCTCCCTCTTCATATTTATCTTAAATCTTTAAACGCTTATATTTATTGTTACAGTTTGTTTTCACCAAATGTTAGATAGTGGGTTTTATAGTAAAATGCCTTATAAAAATAACTTATGATCAAAAAGAATATTTCGGCAAAATAAAAACTATAATCATTCCTGATGTATGATTTTCTAATTTAATAATCTCCAAAACTGCATTCTAATGAAAGTTTTAACTAACGATAACTTGCCTTTTTTTACTAATTACATGGTAGGAAAATGCTTTGTCGAAAAAACATTTATTATGCTTTTATGTGCAATAACGTTACAGATTAATTGTGTATCTGTTTTTGCACAATCCAAAACCGTAACAGGAACTGTAAAAAATGAAACTAACCAACCTCTTTCAGGGGTAACAGTTACGGTGAAAGGAACAAATATTGGTACAAGTACCGATAATCAGGGAAAGTTTTCTTTGCTGCTTTCTGATGACAAAGGGAGCTTGCTGTTTTCCTACATTGGGTATGCTACGCAAGAAATTCCAGTTAAAAATCAAACTACTATTAATGTACAACTTATACCCGAAGCTGCAGCATTAAAAGATATAGTAGTGGTTGGTTATGGCACACAGCGAAAGAAAGACCTCACCGGTTCAGTTGCGACCATAAATGTAGCCGAAGCAAAAAAAATAAGCACCAACGATATTACTGGTCTTTTGCAGGGAAGAGCGCCGGGTGTAGCTGTAAACAGTGACGGACAGCCTGGTTCAGTTCCAAGTGTGCGTATCAGGGGCTTTAGCACTTTCGGGGGATCAAGCCCTTTTTATGTTGTTGATGGTGTACCTGTTGGTACTTCTATCAGGGAGTTTAGTCCTAATGACATTCAGTCTATTACAGTTTTGAAAGATGCATCTGCCGCATCCATTTATGGTGCAGCTGCTGCTAATGGTGTTATTATAATAACAACAAAGCAGGGAAGTAAAAATTCGCAAATGAGAGTAGAATACAATGGCTATTACGGTTGGGATAATGTATGGCAAATTCAGGATGTAACCAATCGTGAGCAATATCAGATGTTGAATAATGAATCCCGTACAAACGCAGGTTTGCCATTGTTCCCCGCTAATAACCCGGCAGACCCCGGATATATTGATAGTATTGATACTGATTGGCAGGAAGCGGGTTTGAAAACAGGTACAAGGCAAAATCATAATGTCAGTTTATCCGGTGGTGGTAATAACAGTACTTATAATATTTCTTTAGATTACTTCAATAACAAGGGCACTTACGTGGGTAACGGGCCTTCTTACAAACGCTATACAGCCCGTGTAAATAGCTCAGCCGAAAAAGGCATATTTAAAGTGGGAGAAACTTTCAATTACACACATTCACACGAAAACTCTCTTACTTTCCGTGACGATATTTTGCTGGGAGCCATACCGCCAATGATCGTTTCCCTGGTAGCCGCTATCCCAACAATGCCGGTGTATGATCCTTCTCTCCCTAACGGTTTTGGTGGTTCAAATTCTGAATATAACGGTGCTAATTCACTAAATGCGATAGGAGTAAACAGTACTTTCGTAAACTGGGTGGATGTTGACAGAACATTTGGAAATATACTTAAGATTTAAAACAAGCTTAAGTTATGACAAAACCCAAACCAGGGATTATTCGTGGGTGCCTGTTTTCTATTTTGGCAAATTCTTCAGCAACGATATAGCACGTTTAAATGATAATTCAAGAGTTTATACCAATTCCGTAGTGGAAAATACATTGAATTATGATGCGGTTTTTGGTAAACATTCAATACAGGCCTTATTGGGGCAATCTTACAGGGAAAACGATGTAGTTTTAAGAGAAAGTAGCGCACAAGGTTTCTCTCAACCCTATTATCCTGTTATTGATCAGGGAGAATCAAGGTCTTCAAAAGGATCGGAATATGTAGCCACTTTAAGCTCATACTTCGGAAGAGTAAATTATTCATACGCCGACAAGTATTTGCTTTCTGCAACGTTGCGCAGAGACGGTTCTTCCAGGTTTGCCCCTGCTTACCGGTTTGGGTATTTTCCCGCCGCATCAATAGGGTGGAAGATAAGCAGCGAGAACTTTTGGAATGTTCCAAAATCAATTGTGTCTTTACTCAAACTAAGGGCAAGCTATGGTAAATTAGGAAACGATAAAATCGGAGACTACCTGTATCAGCCAATTATTAATAGGGGTATTGTTTACGTTTTTAACGGTGACAGATTTGTTGGCGGATTGCAAACCAGCGTTGTATCTCCAAATATTAAATGGGAAGAAAGAGCTATCACTAATATTGGTTTTGACGGAACATTTTTAGATGGTCATCTCGATTTTTCGGCTGAATATTATAATGCTAAAAGTGAAGATGTATTAGTTGGTGTACCTATTCCCGCAACTGTGGGGTCTATTAACTTATCACCCGTGATAAATGCTGCAACTCTTAAAAATACTGGCGTAGAATTTAGTGCTGCGTATCACAAAATTAAAGGAGCGTTCACCTTTGATATATCTGCTAATCTTGCTACTGTTAAAAACAAGGTGTTGTCTTTAGGTGGTAACAATGAACCAATTTATGGTGCTGGTGCAAAAACAGCCATTGGTGGGGAGATAGGAGAGCATTATGGATTTGTATACGAAGGGGATGGCGTTGTTGATGAAGCCTATGACAGAGTTTATTTGGGAAGCGCTATTCCTAAATACAACTATGGATTTAATTTTTCAGCGGCTTACAAAGGCTTTGATTTTTCTGTTTTTGCTTCAGGCAGCGCTAAATTTTTAATCAACAGCAGGTTGTACAGAGATATTCACCATTCAGCGGGGGCGCTCAATTATAGTACTGATATGTTGAACAGATGGACTCCCACCAATACCAATACAGATATTCCCCGATTGAATGATGCTGATGTAAATAATTTCAAAGATTCTGATCGCCCCGGCTGGTTGCAGGATGGAACCTATTTAAGAATCAATACTGTTTCTCTTGGTTATACATTGCCTGAAAACATCATAAAGGGATTAACAAGATCAAGGTTTTATGTTACTGTACAAAATCTTTATTCTTTTCAGGAGTATACAGGATATAACCCTGACTTTACTTCGGGGGTATTTAATCCTGGTTTTGATTTTGGCTCATATCCAAAACCCCGAACTATAATGATAGGTGTTCAATTGGTATTTTGAGTATTGAAAACAGCGTTTAAAACTACAATTATGAAAAAAGTAATGTATTATATTTTCGGTTTTTTCCTAATAACAGCCGGATGTGATAAAAAACTGGATCAAACCAATCCTAATTCGTTAACAACAGGAGAATCCTGGAAAACAAAAGATCAGGCCTTCCAGGGCGTTACTGCCATTTATAACGCATTAATAAATGATGGCACTTACATGCGCTCATTTCCCGGTCTTACGGATAGCCGTGGAGATGACTTTGCAGGAGATAGTCCCTGGCTTGATCTGGTATTAACCGGTCAATTTATTATTCCCACCAATTCTGCCCCCGTGTTTTGGATATGGAGGGATTTATACCTGGTTGTTACGAGAGCTAACCAGGTAATCTATTATGTGAGCCAATATGATGAAAGTATATTATCCCCTGAAGAAAAAGGCAGGATTTTAGGCCAGGCATATTTTCTTCGCGGATTAGTCTATTATAATCTTGCAACTACTTTTAAAATTGTTCCGGTTATTACTGAACCTCCGCTTGGTACCGACCAGTATTATGCAGCTACAGGCACTGAAGAGGAATTATGGAACCAGATATTTACAGATTTACAACAGGCTGAAGCTAATTTACCCATTTCTTACGCTAACGTCGTTGGACCTGATCAGGGGCAAATCGGGAGAGCCACAAAAGGAGCCGCAGCAGGTTTATTGGGGAAAGCATACCTGTATAGAAAAGACTACACAAATGCCGCTGCTCAGTTTGAAAAATTCTTTACAGGAGAATTAAATGGTGTTTATAGTCTTGTGCCTGATTACGGGGATAACTTCAAAGATGTAAATGAAAATAACAGCGAATCTTTGTTTGAAGTTCAATTTCAGACAGGAGAAGGCACTGATTTCAATTGGACAGGCGAACCATCTACATCCTGGAAAACCGTTGAGGAATTTTCAATTACCTATGGAATGGAGGGCGCTGGTTTTTCAGACTATTTGCCTACACGATGGATTTTTGATGAGTACAAAAAAGAAAAAACCGTAGATGGTAAAGATGATCCAAGACTTGATGTTACAATTGCTCATTACGACCCTGCAACAGGTGATACATTGGCTTATGGGAGATATTGGTTCAATCCGTTTGATAGGATCTATCCAAGTAAATATACAAACAATCGTTTAGGCCCGCCTTTTGAAACAGTTGACAACGGTGGTATCAATTATAGGATACTAAGATATGCAGATATCTTATTAATGTACGCTGAAGTATTAAATGAAACAGGAAAAACTGTAGAAGCTTATCCGTATATTCAGCAGGTTAGAGACAGGGCTCATCTCCCTGATTTAGCTACCGTAAAACCTAACATGACTCAGCAACAAATGCGTGATCAATTAGGACATGAAAGAGCACTGGAATTTGCCATAGAATCCCAAAGAATAAACGATATTATTCGCTGGGGTTGGTTATACGATCCTGCAAAACTTGCAGAATTAAAATCACATGATCCTGATTTTAATACATGGATGCCGGGCAACGAATATTTGCCTATACCCCAGCAGGAATTGGATGTAAACAAAAATCTTTTACCTAATCCGGCTAACTAATTTTTAAAATGTAAATTTCTTTCAGCTAAATATTTATCAAAATAATTCATGATGCAAAGGTTGCTTGCTGCTTGCCTGGCGACATTGATAATTGAAGGATGCAACATAAAAACCTCTGAAAATAAAGGGCTCTATTTCACTTTATTAAACAGCAGTGAAACAAATATTGATTTCAACAATAAGATTACTGAAAGCGACTCTGTAAATGTTTATGACGATGAATATATGTACAACGGCTCAGGTGTAGGAACAGGAGATTTTAACAACGATGGCTTACAGGATATTTTTTTTGCCGGCAGTATGGTAAGCAGCAAATTATACATCAATAAAGGAAATTTTAGGTTTGAAGATGTTACTGAAAAAGCAGGATTACAAACAAATCAATGGTGTACCGGCGTGAGCATTGTTGATATTAATAATGATGGCTTCATGGATATTTATATCTGCTCTTCTCATTCGCATAATAAAGAAAAACGAAAGAATTTATTATTCATCAATGATGGAAAGCTTCACTTCACCGAACAGGCGGCAGAATACGGTTTGGCAGATACAGATTATTCTACGCAGGCAGCTTTCTTTGATTATGATAAAGATGGAGACCTTGATATGTATCTTCTCAATCACAGATTATACGATCACACTGCAAATAATCTTGCACCAAAAGATACGAGTGGCAATTCACCCGCACAAGATAGATTGTACAGGAATGATGGTGTAATGCCCGGACAATCTCATCCTGTTTTTCATGATGTTTCAAAACAAGCGGGTATAAAAGAAGATGGATATGGTTTAGGTATGATAATTACCGATGTTAACAACGATAATTATCCCGATGTGTATGTTGCGAATGATTATATTGCTAACGACCTGTTATGGCTTAATAACAAGGATGGCAGTTTTTCAAATATTATCTCAACATCATTAAGACATCAGAGTTATAACAGTATGGGTGTAGATGCTGCTGACATAAATAATGATTGTCTTCCTGACCTTGCTGTACTGGATATGATGCCGGAAAATAATGAAAGAAAGAAAATGATGTTCAATGTGGCAAGCCAGGAAAAATATGATTTGCAGCAAAGGATGGGATATGAACCGGCATTTGTTCGCAATATGCTGCAGTTGAATAATGGAGTAAGAAAGTATAACAATAGGGAAGAACCTTTTTATAGCGAAATTGGTCAATTAGCAGGTATATCAGAAACAGACTGGAGCTGGAGCGTTTTAATGGCAGATTTTGATAATGATGGCTGGAAGGATATTCATATTACAAATGGCTTAGCCAAAGACGTAACGAACAACGATTATGCAGCTTTTAAAAATGCTCATGTCTTAAGCAACTATACTTTCGCCGGTACAAAAGCTACTGCAACATTAGATAAAAGCACCATTGAGATGCTGCGTAAAAATCTTAATGAATATGGAAGCATTAAAATAGATAATTACTTTTTTCATAATAATGGTAATCTAACTTTTAGCAACGCAACAGCGCAAACGGGGCTTGCAAATCCTTCCATTTCTCAGGGCGCTGCGTACGCTGATTTAGATAACGATGGCGACCTTGATTTGGTGGTAAATAATATGAACCAGGAAGCATTTGTTTATCGAAATGGAATAAGAAAATCTGTAAAAGACAGCACGAATAATTTTATTACTATCCAGCTAAAAGGGCCATCAAATAATTTATCGGGATTGGGAAGCAAAATATGGCTCTTCAGTAATGGCATAACCCAGTTTTTAGAACAGTCACCTGTGATGATAGAGTGCAGGTATTACAAAATGTAAAAGCCAATCAACTATTAACACTACGATATACAGATGCAAAAGATTCTTCACTATCTACGGAAGATACTGCCGTTAGTCCAATATTCAGTGATGTAACTGAAGAATGCAATATTGATTATACTCATAAAGAATCACAATATTATGATTACGGCTCACAGCGGGGTTTACTTCAAAAATATTCTCAGCTCGGACCTTGTATTGCAACCGGCGATATAAACGGTGATGGACTTGAAGATTTTTTTATTGGAGGTGCTGCATATCAATCCGGCAAAATATTTTTTCAAAAGTCTGACGGGACTTTTAGTTCAAAAAATCTTGTAGAAGGAATCAAACCTGAAGAAGACCTTGCTGTTGCACTCTTTGATGCCGATGGAGATAAAGATCTTGACTTGCTGATAAGCGGCGGAAGCAGTGAATTTGGAGAAAACAGTCCAAATAATTTTTTGCGTTTACATAATAACGATGGCAAAGGAAATTTTACATTGAATAAGTATGCCTTCCCGCAAAATATTTCAGTTATTTCAAAGGCTGTAACTGCAGCCGATTATGATGGCGATGGTGATATGGATATATTCATTGGAGGGTATATTCTGCCGCAAAAATATCCTCAGTTTCCGCAAAGTTATATTCTGCAAAATAATAAAGGTGTATTTACAAATGTAACAGAACAAGTTTGTCCTGCACTTCAAAATCCCGGAATGATAACGGCTGCATTATGGACTGATTTTAATAATGATAAAAAACCCGATTTAATTATTTGCGGTGAATGGATGCCTTTGCGTTTTTTTATAAATAGCAATGAGAAATTAACGGAGGTAACTGACGCAACCGGTTTAAATGCAGACAATGGCATGTGGCGTTCGCTGCAGGCTGTTGATGTAGATAATGATGGTGATTTGGATTACATAGCAGGCAATATGGGATTAAATAATAAATATCATACTTCAGCCGAAATACCTGTGATGTTTTATGCAAAAGATGTTGACAAGAATGGTTCTGAAGATTTAATACCCGCTTACTACATAAAAAATAACGATGGTAAATATGAATTATTTCCGGGCATGGATCGCAACCAGCTTGCAGAAGAGTTTCCTTCTATAAAGAAAAAATATTTGCTTCACAAAGATTTTTCAAATGTAAACATGGAAAAGTTAGCGAGTGATTTTGGCAACGATGGATGGACGAAACTTAAATGTGAAATCACGAAAAATGTGTGGATAGAAAATATGGGAAACGAAAAATTCAAATTGCATGAATTACCAACACAAGCTCAGTTTGCACCTGTAAATACAATATTACCTTATGATATAAATGATGATGGAAATATGGATTTGATGATAGCAGGAAATGAGTACGAGACCGATGCGATGACAGGAAGATATGATGCATCTTACGGACTGGTGTTAGAGGGTGATGGTAAGGGAAATTTTCATCTTGTAAATATTGTAAAGAGTGGTTTTATTTTAGATGGTGATGTAAAAGATATGAAGCTGATAAATGTAATGAATAAAGGAAAGGTTGTGGTGGCTGCGGTAAATAATGATAAAGTAAAATGCTTTGCTGTAAAGAACAAAAATAAAAAATAAAAGTCACTATCATCATATGAAAAAGTTATTCCTGATTGCTTTTGTTCTTTTTCAGATTGTAGTTGCTTCCGCACAAACTTCTATTGTATTAGAAACTGATTCTGCAAAGCAAATTATAAACCGTAATATCTACGGGCATTTTGCAGAACATTTAGGGAGATGTATTTATGGTGGCTTTTATGTTGGAGATACAAGTAAAATAGCCAACACTAATGGTGTACGCAACGATGTAGTTGCAGCACTAAAGAAAATGAAGATACCTGTCTTACGCTGGCCCGGCGGATGTTTCGCCGATACTTATCACTGGAAAGATGGCATAGGACCAAAAGATAAACGACCCACTATCGTGAACAAATGGTGGGGAGGCGTTACAGAAGACAATAGTTTCGGCACACATAATTTTTTGAACATGTGCGAACTGCTGGGTGCAGAACCTTATTTATCCGGTAATGTAGGCAGCGGCACCGTACAGGAACTTGCTGATTGGGTACAATATGTAAACTTCGATGGCACAAGCCCGATGAGTGATTGGCGCCGCGTAAACGGAAGAGAAAAACCATGGAAAGTAAAACTTTGGGGAATTGGAAATGAAGCATGGGGTTGCGGCGGAAATATGACCGCAGAGTATTATGCAAATGAATATCGCAAATATGCAACGTTTATAAGCGATTGGGAAAATACGGGCGGCTTAATGCGCATTGCTTCAGGTGCAAGTGATGCAGATTATCACTGGACAGAAACGCTGATGAAAAATATTCCGCTGAACATGTTAAGCGGTGTGGCATTGCATCATTACTCAACTGTTGAATGGAATCATAAAGGTTCTGCAACCGATTTTACAGAAGCGCAGTATTTTGCTACAATGAAGAATGCGTTGTGGATGGATGAACTGGTAGCGAAACATTCTGCCATTATGGATAAGTATGATCCGGAAAAAAAAGTGGCTTTAATTGTAGATGAGTGGGGTGGATGGTACAATGTTGAGCCAGGCACAAATCCTGGTTTTCTGTATCAGCAAAATACTATGCGTGATGCAATGATTGCAGGTGTTACCCTGAATATCTTCAACAATCATGCAGATCGTGTTCGTATGGCAAACCTTGCGCAAACTATTAATGTGCTGCAAGCTGTTATTTTAACGGATAAAGCAAAAATGATTCTTACCCCTACCTATCATGTGATGGAAATGTATAACGTGCACCAGAATGCCACGATGATACCGGTTAGAATAAAAACAGATAATTATGTTTTAAATAATAATACTCTGCCGGCAGTATCAGTTTCAGTTTCAAAAGATAAAAGTGGATTAACGCACATATCACTGGTGAATATTGACCCGAATAAAAATCAGGAGATAACAGTGAATATAAATGGGGCTTCATTCAGAAACGTATCAGGAAGAATTTTGGTTTCTGCTCATATACAGGATCACAACACATTTGATAATCCTGAAAAAATAAAACCGGCGACTTTTAGTGATGCAATTTTAAAAGGTAATGCTTTAAGCGTAAAAATGCCGCCCGCCTCTGTGGTAGTGCTGGAACTTAAATAAAAGTAAAGAACGACGCCAAGGAATTGGATAATGAACAAAACTGTAAAACAATATAACTCCATCTTTTTATGCTCATGCTTTCTGTTTTGCGCAATTGTTTTTATTGCAGATGCTTCAGCACAAAATAATTCCGGCGATACAAATTTTATTCTAAAAGGTAATCCCATCATAACACATAAGTATACAGCCGATCCTTCGGCACTTGTGTATAAAGACAAAGTATATCTCTACACAGGTCATGACGAAGCTGTTCCTCCGAAGGAAGGATATGTAATGAATGAATGGCTTTGCTTTTCTTCTTCTGATATGATTCATTGGACAGAGCATCCGGTTCCTTTGCATGTAAAGGATTTCGAATGGGCAAAGGGTGATGCATGGGCTTCGCAGGTAATTGAACGCAACGGAAATTTTTATTGGTATGCAGCGGTGGAGCACAGGTCAATTCCGGGAAAAGCGATCGGTGTAGCTGTGTCTGATAATCCTGAAGGACCTTTTAAAGATGCACGTGGCTCTGCAATCGTTACAAATGATATGACGAAAGCCGCCAGCATTATGTGGGATGATATTGACCCTACCGTTTTTATTGATAATAATCGGGCTTATCTTATCTGGGGCAATACGAAATGTTATTATGCGAAACTGAAAGAGAACATGACAGAGTTGGATGGAGATATAAAAACGATTGACCTGCCCAATTATACAGAAGCGCCGTGGATACATAAGCATGATGGCTGGTATTATCTTTCTTATGCGTACCAGTTTCCTGAGAAAACGGCATACGCGATGAGCCGCACCATAGAAGGTCCCTGGCAGTTCAGGGGAATATTGAATGAGCTTTCCGGTAATTGTAACACCAATCATCAGGCTATTATAGATTTTAAGGGAAAGAGTTATTTCATTTATCACAATGGCGGCATTCAGCCGAATGGCGGAAGTTTCAGACGTTCGGTTTGTATAGATTATTTATACTACAACAATGACGGAACCATAAAGCGCATAATAATGACAAGCGAAGGTGTGACATCAGAGAACAAATAAAAGAATAAAAAAAATGCGTGATATACAAATAATAACCAGCAGGAATAATAAATCGCTTTCAGTTATAAGCAATAATAGTGTGCTGCTTTTCCTGTTGTTTTTAATGTGTAGTGTTGTACAAACTTTCTGTTCAAAATCAGGAAATGCACCAGGTGGTAACGGTGGCACAGATACCACACCAACTCCTCCCCCTGCTCAGTTCGATATCAACTCCATTCACGATACTTATGCAGACGTAGCACCTTTTACATTTTATACAAAGTGGGGACCATACAATGTGCACGACCCATCAATAGAGAAATTTGGAGATACTTATTATTCTTACAGCACTGATGTTGCGTATGGCATAACGGTGCGCCCCGGCATACAAATCAGAAAATCGAAAGACCTTGTTGAGTGGACATTTTATGGCTGGGTATTCCAGGATTTACCGGCGATGGGAAAACAATTTATCATTTCAAATGGCGGCACTCCTTTTGAATCCCTCTGGGCGCCTTATGTAATGAAAGTCGGCAGTGAATACAGGTTATATTATTCACTCTCATCGCCAACTCCGCGTCTTAGTGTAATTGGCCTGGCAACAGCTTCGTCTCCTGAAGGTCCGTGGACAGAGAAGGGACTTGTAGTTACATCTCTTAGCAACAGCACTATCCAAACAAATGCAATTGACCCAACAGTTGTTGTAACACCCTCTGGCGAACACTGGATGTATTATGGCTCTGCGTGGGATGGAATTTACATCTTAAATCTTGGTCCAACTACTGGTCTTGCTGCGGTCTCAGGCGATAAAGGCAAACGCATTGCTAACCGTGGATATACTAATAGTGTGTACAATGGCAACATTGAAGGAGCAGAAATTATTTATAATGCGAGTCTCAGCAAATATTATCTCTTCATTGCTTACGATTGGCTCGAAACAAAATACAACGTACGTGTATGCAGAGCAGATGATCCTGGAGGTCCTTTTTATGACTACGATGGTATAGATGCAAACACCGATGTAGATCACGGACCGATGATTGTTGCACCATATAAATTTAATAATCATGGTGGCTGGCAGGGTACGGCCCATTGCACCGTGTTTGATGATGGCAGCGGACAATATTTTATGGCGCACCAGGGAAGACCTGGTATTGACAAATATTTTATGGATATGATGGTGCACAAAATATTCTGGACACAAGATGGCTGGCCCATTGTTTCTCCTGAGCGCTATGCATGGGAAGATAACAGCACCGTTGCCCAAGACTCAATTATTGGTGAATGGGAGCAGATAATTCTTGGTTATCATGTTGTGCCTGGTTATGGCAACGAACAATTATCGCCAGATTTTCAAACATCGGTTGCTTTAACGATTTCTTCAGATGGAACATTGAATAATGATGCAGCAAGCACATGGACATACACTGCTCCATGGCTTCAAATGAACTGGAGCAATGGTTTCACGGATAAGGTTTTTATACAGAAAGGGAGAGATTGGGAGAATAAAAGGAGCACAATCATTTTCACAGGTTTAAACAATGAAGGAACGGCAATCTGGGGTAAGAAAAAATAAAAGCAATGAGTTGTGAATTTATTCTACTCACTATTCACAAGTAGTCGCTCAACAATTAAAGCTCGCCAATATGAAAAAAATAGAATTGATAAGCTGCATTCTCGCTGCAATTTTATTCTTCACATCAGCAACTGCGCAAAATGTCCTTATGGTAAGAGTGAATGAGCCGAAGGCAGATGTTCAGCCAACAATGTGGGGAATTTTTTTTGAAGATATAAACCTTGGCGCTGACGGCGGCTTGTATGCAGAGCTTGTAAAAAACCGTTCATTCGAATTTTTTAAACCATTGATGGGCTGGAAAATTCAAGGCAAACAAGTGCCCGAGGGTGCTGTACTTGTGATGAACCGCAAAGAAGAAAGTTCTACAAATCCGCGCTATATAAGAGTTTCAGCCAACAATGCTTCAAAGGGAGACTTAGGTTTAACGAATGAAGGCTTTCGCGGCATGGGAGACTTAGGTTTAACGAATGAAGGCTTTCGCGGCATGGGCATTAAGCAAGGTGTGCGCTATGATTTTTCAGCGATGTACAGGCAGCAATCAGCAAGCATAAAATTATATATTGAATTGGTTGACAGCACAGGGAAAAATCTCGGCGTCACAACGGTTACACCAACTGAAACAGGCGATGGCTGGCATAAAGCAACAGCAAGTTTTACCGCTACGGCAACTGAGCCAAAAGCAAAACTGAATATTTGGTTTGAAGGAATTGGCGTGATTGATTTAGATATGATTTCTCTCTTTCCCGACGATACGTGGAAGAATCGTCCCGGCGGTTTGCGTGCCGACATGGTGCAACTGCTTGCAGATATGAAGCCTGGATTTATACGTTTTCCCGGTGGCTGCATTGTTGAAGGTTATGATTTATCTCAGCGCTATCGCTGGAAAAATACAATTGGCACTCTTGAGCAACGACAACTCATCATCAATCGCTGGAATTTTGAATTTGCACATCGCCCAACACCGGATTATTTTCAAACATTTGGTCTTGGTTTCTTCGAATATTTTCAGCTTGCAGAAGATATTGGTGCAGAACCTTTGCCAATTTTGAATTGCGGTATGGCTTGCCAGTTCAACACCGCAGAAGTTGTGCCTGTTGATGAGCTTGACCCTTTTGTTCAGGATGCTTTGGACTTAATTGAATTTGCTAATGGAGATGTAAATACAAAGTGGGGCAAGGTGCGTGCAGATATGGGTCATCTCGCGCCATTTAATTTAAAGATGCTTGGCGTTGGAAATGAAAATTGGGGTCCGCAATATGTTGAGCGATTAAAAATTTTCACCAAAGCAATCAAGTCAAAATATCCAAACATTAAATTAGTAAACAGTTCGGGTACAGATCCAAATGGCGAGCGCTTTGATTACCTGAACGACACATTGCGTTCAATGCATGCAGATATTATTGATGAGCACTATTACCGCCGCCCAGAATGGTTCTTTCAAAATGCAAGGCGCTATGATAATTATGACAAGAATGGCTCTAAAGTTTTTGCCGGTGAATATTCTGCGCAGAGTGATAAAACAGTAAGTGTTGAAAACAGGAATAACTGGCTGACAGCTTTATCAGAAGCTGCTTTCATGACTGGTTTGGAACGCAACGCCGGTGTTGTTTTCATGGCTTCTTATGCGCCGCTCTTTGCAAATGCAGAGGGCTGGCAATGGACGCCTGATTTAATTTGGGTTGACAATCTCCGCTCTTATGGCACGCCTGATTATTACGTTCAAAAATTATACTCATTAAACAAAGGAACCAAAGTAATTCCCATTACGCTGAACAACGATGTTGTTGCGGGGCAGCGGGATAGTTTGTATGCATCTGCGGTAATTGATGCAAAAACAAATAATGTTATTATCAAATTGGTGAATGCATCAAACAAATCTCAAACAAATACAATCAATCTTGCCGGTGTAAAAAAACTGGCAACACAGGGAACACTCACTGTGTTAAAAGGGGATAATTTAAACAGCATGAACTCATTTGAGCAGCCTCAGAATGTCGCTCCAAAAGAATCAACAATCGTAATAAACGGAACAAAAATAAATTTCGCAGCAGCGCCTTATTCATTTAATATAATAAAAGTGAGGATGCTATAATTTGATTTATGAAGTTCTTTTGTTTTATATTATTCATTTTCACTTCAACCAAAGCATTTAACCAGTTGGCACAAACACCGCCAATGGGCTGGAACAGTTATAACTGCTTCGGCTCTGCAGTCCATGAAGATGAAGTGAAAGCAAATGCTGATTACATGGCACAACATTTAAAGCAATTTGGTTGGCAATATATTGTGGTGGATTTCTTATGGTCTTATGATAATCCGCCAGGCAGCACAATTGGCAATCCTTTTCAGCAACGATTGCAAGATGGCTCATATATTCCATGGTTAGCGATGGATGAGTATGGAAGGTTAATGCCCAATGCAAATAAATTTCCTTCAGCATTTGACGGCAAGGGTTTTAAACCTTTAAGCGATTATGTGCATTCGCTTGGCTTAAAGTTTGGCATTCACGTAATGCGTGGTATTCCCCGCCAGGCTGTGTGGGCTAAATCACCGGTAATGAGAACGAACAATATCACCGCCGACATGATTGCAGATACCACATCAACATGCGAATGGATGAACCACATGTATGGATTGGATATGAGCAAACCAGGCGCTCAGGAATATCTTAACTCGATATTAAAATTATACGTAGCATGGAATGTTGATTTTATCAAAGTAGATGACATTGCACGCCCTTATCATGCCGCCGAAATCGAAGGTTATAAAAAAGCAATTGATAATTGCGGACGACCAATTGTGCTTAGTCTTTCTCCCGGCGAAACTCCAATAAAACAAGCGGAGCATGTAAAGCAATATGCAAACATGTGGCGAATGGCAGATGATTTTTGGGATAACTGGGAGCAGTTGTTGAAGATGTTTGATTATGCAAAAAGCTGGGAAGGAATTGGTGGTCCCGGTCACTGGCCCGATTGTGATATGATACAGATTGGCAAGCTTTCAAAACGCGGTCCTGTTGGTCCTGAACGTTATAGCAGGTTTACCGAAGATGAGTTGTACACTCACATGACTTTCTGGTGCATTTATCGGTCGCCATTGATGCTTGGTGGCAATCTTCCCGAGAACAGAGAAACCGAAACAAAATTATTCACCAATAATGAGGTCCTCGCTGTAAATCAGCAGGGAGAAAATCCAAAACAGCTTTATAAAAAAGATAGCAGCATGGTTTGGATATCACATGTAAGCAATAGTAAAGACATGTATGTAGCTCTGTTTAATCTAAGCAGCAATGCAAAAAATATTTTTATTGATTTTGCAGAGTTGGATTATAAAAAAAAAAGTTAGTGTAAGAGATTTATGGAATAAAAAAGATTTGGGTGATTTCGAAAATAATTATCAGCAAAAAGTAAATGCGCATGGTGCAGCACTTATCAGAATAAGCGAAAAATGAGTGAAATAATATTTATAAAAAGTCACGGAGTCGCACGACGCAAAAAGATTCACAAAAGCTTTGTGACACTTCGTGTTTTCTGTACCCTCGTGGTTCAAACATTGCTTATTATTCAAACTATTTCAGCACAAACAGATACGCTCATTTCAGTTCATGACCCGGTAATGATTCGGCAGGACAGCACTTACTATATTTTTTGCACCGGCTGGGGAATATCCGCGTTCTCATCAACGGATATGAAACACTGGAAACAGCAAAACCCTGTTTTTTCAAAAGCACCGCAATGGGCTGTTGATGCTGTGCCTGGTTTTAAAGGTCATATTTGGGCACCAGATATTAGTTATCACGGAGGGCAATATTATTTGTACTATGCGGTATCTGCTTTCGGAAAGAACACTTCATGCATCGGACTTGCAACCAATAAAACATTAGATACCACTTCACGTGATTTTAAATGGGTTGACCATGGTAAAGTAATTCAATCAGTTCCGGGCCGGGATATGTGGAATGCAATAGACCCTAATTTAATCAGGGATGAAAATAATATACCCTGGCTGGTGTTTGGCTCTTTCTGGAATGGTATCAAACTCGTAAAACTAAAAGATGATTTAACAGCAATTGCAGAACCCGAAACCTGGTACACAGTTGCTGCACGCAAAAGGGATTTTATACTTCC
>WNGE01007646.1_pt1 | contig 20953 bp, 17 predicted proteins | sample 5400651 | NCBI WGS metagenome assembly WNGE01 (sample SAMN13153370, study PRJNA577476) | soil metagenome | isolation source: 60 cm soil or saprolite under grassland replicate 2 | place: USA:California | collected 2016-06-15 | reverse complement strand
CAAAAAACTTTTCATCACAATAGTGCAGAAATTTTTTACAGAACAGAGGGCGAAGGAATTCCCGTTGTTTTATTACATGGAATTCCTTTAGATGGCAGTGTGTGGGATGAACAGATTGATTTTTTAAAAGCTCATTGTAGACTAATTGCGCCCGATATTCCCGGCAGTGGTAAATCAACCTTTAAAAATCATGAAGCACAAGCAACAACAATTGAATATTACGCATCTTGTACGCATGCTTTATTGCAGCATGAAAATGTGAATACTTGTTTTATGTTTGGCCATAGCATGGGTGGGTACATAACATTGGCTTTTGCAGAAAAATACTTACAGCTTTTAAAAGGATTTGGCTTAATTCATTCCACGGCTTTTGCAGATAGTGAGGAGAGAAAACAGTTCAGGCAAAAAAGCACCCAATTTATTTGGAAAGAAATTTACATCTGAACATCCTGAAAAAATAAATGCATTAGCAGAGAATGGAAATAATTTTTCAAAACAAGCGTTAGAGGATTATTTCAGGGCAATGATGAAAAGACCCGACAGAACACATGTTTTAAAGAACAGCAAAGTACCGGTTCTATTTGTAATGGGAACAGAAGATACTGGTGCGCCAATGAAAGATGTGTTGCAGCAGGTTCACCTTCCTAAAATTGCTTACATTCATGTGCTTGAGGGCATAGGCCATATAAGCATGCTTGAAGCTCCGGAGGAATTAAACAAATATATTTTGGACTTTATTGCAGCGATAAGCTGAACTTATAATGAGAAAATTACTGGCTGTTTTAATTGTGTTATTTACATGTTGTAATCTAAGTTATGGCAACCACCTGAAAGGCGGATGGATCTTTTATGAATATCTCGGAAAAGGCAGTGCTGCTAACACTTCTAAATACCGTATTACCGTTAACCAATATTTAGACTGTCACTCCACAAGGGAACAAATTGATGACGTCATCTATTTGGGAATTTATGACGGGGTTAGTAATCAATTAATACTTAAGCTTACAATTCCACGCACAAGTACCGATATTGAACAAAAAACTGATTTTGATCCATGCATTACAAATCCCCCCGAAATCTGCTATCGTATTGATAAATATGTTGACTCTATTGAACTACCCGATAATACAGGCGGATATACACTGGGTGTGCAAAGATGTTGCAGAATAGATGGCATAGTTAATTTGAGGCAGCCTTCAAATACAATTGGTGTTACTTATACAACAAAAATTCCGGGGGTAACACAAAGTGTTATAGTAAGAAATAATAAAAGTCCTGTTTTTGCACAAAAGGATGTTGATATTATTTGCGTAAATTCCCCTTTTACTTTTGATTTTGGTGCAACTGATGCAGACCATGATTCATTAAGTTATTCTTTCTGTACCGGGTTAACCGGCGGTGATTTTAATACTCCACAGCCTAATCCTCCTTCCAATCCTCCTTTTACACCTGTCACTTACGAAGGGAATGCATTTGCAGCTTCCTATCCTTTGGGAACAACCGTTTCAATAGATGAAAAAACCGGACTTATTTCAGGTACTGCACCTTCAATTGTAGGAACTTATGTTGTTGCAGTATGTGCCTCAGAATTCAGGAATGGCCTGTTTATTGGTGAAACAAAAAAAGAGATACATATTGACGTAGCAGATTGCCAGTTATCAGCAGCACAATTGAAACCGAGTTATATTACCTGTGATGGTTTCACTTTTAATTTCCGGAATGAATCACCTGCAGCAAACATTACCTCTTATTTATGGGATTTTGGTGTGCCCAGCTCTACCACCGATACATCTACTTCGCCAACTCCTTCTTTTACCTATAAAGATACAGGCACTTATCCCATTAAATTGTCAGTAGCAAATGACCAGGGTTGTACTGATTTTGCTTTGAGTAAATTAAGCATTTATCCAGGCTTTGTTCCCGATTTCACGGTATTGTTCAAAATCCTTCTTATCAATATGCCACATCAGGTTCACGAAATGTAACATTGATTGTTTCAAACACAAAAGGTTGTACTGATACTGTTTATAAATTAGTAGATATAGGCGATAAGCCATCTGTTAATCTGCCATTTCACGATACACTTATCTGTAATATAGATACATTGCAATTGCAGGCAAATTCAGGTACAGGAACGGCTACATTTAACTGGTCTCCTTCTTACAATATTATTAACGGCGGCAGTGCTGATCCATTTGTATTTCCTAAAAATACTACAACGTATTCCGTGACAGTAAATGACAGAGGATGCATCAATACCGATTCTGTTGCGGTAAATGTTATATCGAATGTTCAGCTTAGTGTAGGTGCAGATACAACGATTTGTCAAACTGATAGCATGCAAATATTAACCAATACAAATGCATTGTATTTCGCATGGTCTCCTTCGACAGGACTCAGTGATTCAAGCGCAAAAAGTCCTGTTGCATCTCCACCTTTTGACATGCAATACCAGGTGGTAGGCTCTGTTGGCAAATGCAGTGCAGTAGATGTAATCAATATTAAGATTGCTCCTTATCCGCTTGTAAATGCAGGAAAGGATACCACCATTTGTTTTGGTAAAACAACCATTTTGAATGGAACTATTAACGCAGCAAATTTTGCGTGGTCGCCTGTCAACAGTCTTTTAAATGCAAATACTCTTACCCCATTAGCAGGGCCTCAAAGTACTACTGCTTACGTGCTAACTGTTACAGATAATCTTGGCTGTCCAAAACCTGCAAGTGATACAGTAGTGGTAAATGTAACACCACACATAGCTGCATTTGCAGGTCATGATACCACAATTGTTGCTGGTCAGCCTTTGCAGATGAATGCAAGTGGGGGAACTATTTACACATGGAGTCCAGTTACGGGCATGGACAATCCGAATATCCCTAATCCGATTATTCAATTGGGCACCCGATATGATAGTATGACGTACAAGGTTAAGGTAGCCACTCCGGAAGGATGTTATGCATATGATGATATAAAAGTAATCGTCTTCAAAACCCAACCCGATATATTTGTTCCTTCTGGTTTTACACCTAATGGTGATGGGCTTAATGATATATTAAGACCAAAAGTAGTAGGCATGAAACAATTTAATTATTTCAAAGTATTCGACCGCTGGGGATTAATGGTGTACAGCACCACTCAGGAGGGCCAGGGATGGGATGGCACTTATTCAGGTTCGACGCAGGCAAGCGGTACCTATGTTTTTGTCGCGCAGGCTGTAGATTATACCGGCAAATCCGTTACAAAAAAAGGAACGGTTGTTTTGATAAGATAGTTACGATTTACTATTTGTTTTGCTTCCATTGTGAATATTATTGCATTGACGATGTAATGTTTTTATGTAACAAACTACTGAATAACTATTAAGCTGCCGTTCCGCCTCAGGCGGACTTTTCAACATCAGAAGCTCTACGCAGCAGGAGCTACATTTGAAAAATCACACCGCTAACAATAAATAACACACGAAGCCAACATTTTTTGCTAATCAATCTGAGCTGCGAAAATGGTTTGAAAAAAATCATGATAAGGAACAGGAACTATGGGTTGGTTATTATAAAACAGTTTCAGGTAAACCAGGCATTACCTGGCCACAATCAGTAGATGAGGCTTTATGTTTTGGGTGGATTGACGGTGTTCGCAAATCTATTGATGAGAATAGTTATGTAATACGCTTCACTCACCGAAAACCTAAAAGTATATGGAGCGCCATTAACATTAAAAAAGTAGAAGAGCTTACAAAATTTGGACTGATGCACCCTGCCGGAATTGAAGCTTTTAATAAAAGGAAAGAAGAGAAATCACGGATATATTCATTCGAGCAGGAAAATATACAGCTTGATAAGAAGTATGAAAAACAGTTTAAACAAAACAAAAAAGCATGGCAATTTTTTCAATCGCAACCACCTTCCTATCAAAAGCCTGCCATGTGGTGGGTGATGAGTGCAAAACAGGAAACAACAAGACAAAAAAGACTCGACGAATTGATTAAAGATTCAGAAGCTGGACAAAGAATTTCAAGATTACAACCTTACCCCAGAATAAAATAAAAAATTAATTTCAAGTCTTAATCATTTGTCAATCAAATCCCGATCGAATAATTTCTTCTCAATAAACTCCAGTTTTTCTACAGATTTCTTGTTGTACTTTGAAAAAATTTTCTGCGATGAAGCTCGTGCCCTTATAAAGAGCGCACATTAACTTAAAAAAAATTTTCTGCTTTGAAAATTCTAATTGTGGAAGATGAGAAAGTTTTAAATGAGAGTATGGTCACATACTTATCTGGTTCGGGTTATACCTGTGAATCTGTTTCAACCTATGCAGATGCTTTAGATAAAATGGATCATCATACGTATGATTGCATTGTGCTCGATGTTATGTTGCCCGGTGGCAGTGGTCTTCAACTATTGAAATATTTAAAAGAAGACAGAAAAGATGAAGGTGTTATTATTATCTCTGCGAAAGGTGCACTTGATGATAAGATTGCTGGCTTCCAGCTTGGTGCCGATGATTATCTTACAAAACCTTTTCATCTTTCAGAACTAAGTATGCGTATTGCTGCCATTATCAGAAGAAGAAATTTCCACGGACAATCTGTAATTACAGCCGGGGATATTTCAATTGATGTAACTGCAAAAACAGTACGCGTAAATAATAAAGAACTTGACCTTACGCAAAAAGAATATCAGCTCCTTCTCTACCTCGTAACCAATAAAAACAAGATATTATCAAAGAATGCTATTGCACAACACCTGTGGGGAGATGATCTTGACTTTGCAGAGAACTATGATTTCATTTACACGCATATAAAAAATATTCGCAAAAAAATTGTGGCAGCAGGTGGTGTTGATTCTATTCGTTCGGTTTATGGAATGGGCTATAAATTAACAGCAGCTTGAAATTATTATCAAAATATAACCGCATCAATATTACAGTAACAATAATGGTGTTCCTGCTGGGCAGCATATTTTTCTTTTTTGTGTTACGATATATCCTCATTAATCAATTAGATGAAACATTGAGAAGTGAACAGCAGGAAGTAACAAAATATGTTGCTGCTCATGACAGGCTCCCGGAAATAGTTAATACAACCCAGCAATGGATTTATTATCAAACCACTGCAAAACCAATAACAGAAGCTTATTTTAAAAACGATACTTATATAAATGAGGATCATGAAAAAGAGCCTGTGCGGCAATATATTTTTTCTATAAAGGCAGGCAATACTTTTTATGCCATTACCATTAATAAATCACAGAAAGAAACAGAAGGCCTTTTGAAGATTATTATAATTGCAACTATAGCGATGATTGCAATTATTTTAGTGATAAATTTTATTATCAACCGAAAAGTATTAAACCGGTTGTGGAATCCTTTTTATACAACCATTCAGAATATAAAAAAATACCGCTTATCTTCCAGGCAACCACTGCAACTTGATAAAACGTCTATAGACGAATTTGCTTCATTAAATGAAAGCCTGAACGAGATGAGTGGCCGCATTTACAACGATTATGAAGCTTTAAAAAAATTCACAGAAAATGCTTCGCATGAAATGCAAACACCATTAGCTGTTATTCGTTCTAAAACAGAAGTGCTGCTTCAAAGCACAGAATGGAAAGAAAAAGAGATACACCAAATACAGCAAATTGAAGATGCTACACAAAAGTTGGCAAAGCTGCATCAGTCATTATTGTTGTTAACAAAGCTCGAAAACAGGCAGTTTATTTTAAATGAGATAGTTAATCTTACTGATATCATCAAAAAGAAAATAAATGAACGAGAAGATCTTATCAAAGCAAAAAAAATTTCATTGCATACAAACATGCAGGAAGCAAAACTTTCATTTCATCAGCATCTTGCGGAGATATTGGTAAACAATTTGCTTAATAATGCTATTCGTCATACACCGGCAAATGGCGAGATTGATATTGCGCTTTCAAATCAAATGCTTTCTATAAGCAATACGGCTTTGAACGGAGAGCTGGATCACAGTAAAATATTTCAAAGGTTTTATAAGGCATCCGATTCAACAGATGGCACGGGTCTCGGACTTGCAATAGTAAAAGAGATATGCAATATTGCGAATGCTGATATTCAGTATCAGTATCAAAATAATAAACATCAATTTATTATACAATTTGGAAATGGAAATAAAGGCAGGTAAAAAGAAAATTCTTTCGCTTTTTTTATGTGTGGCAATAATTTCTACTGCCCGGCCACAAGAAAAATCGCTCGAATATTTTATTGATGCAGCATTAAAAAACAGTCCACTCTTAAAAGATTATAATAATCAGATACAAAGTAATTTGATTGACAGCTCACGAATAATAGCTCGCTATAAACCGCAAGTAAATGCTGTGAGCAATAATTTATATGCACCTGTTATCAACGGCTGGGGATATGACGAAATAATTACAAACCTCAGAAATTTCAGTGAACTTATTACCGCTGAAAAACAGTTGGTCAACAAAAAGTATTTACAAAATCAAATAGATATTATTCACCTGCAAAATAATTCTATACAGATTGCAGGAAAAATCTCGGAACAGGATTTGAAAAAAGCAGTCACTTCGCAATACATCACCACTTATGGAAGCTGGCAACAGTATTCATTTAACAAACAAGTGTTTGACCTGTTATCAAAAGAAGATACTATTTTAAAAAAACTTACACAGTCTGCTGTTTACCGCCAAACAGACTATCTCACTTTTCTTGTTACATTGCAACAACAACAACTGGCAATTACACAGGCAAGAATTCAATTTCAAAATGATTATGCCACGCTTAATTATTTAAGCGGATTATTTGATACATCTTTTGCTGCGCTGGATACACCTGCACTACAGCTAAATTATAACCCGGAAATTGAGAATACTGTTTATTACGAAAAATTCCATGTAGACAGTTTAATATTAAAAGCAAACGATGCACAAATTGATCTCAATTATAAACCAAAAGTCAGCTTATATGCAGATGCAGGCTATGTTTCATCACTTGCTTATCTGCCTTATAAAAATTTTGGAACAAGCTTCGGTGTAAATATCAGCATGCCTATTTATGATGGAAGGCAAAGAAAAATGCAGCATGATAAAATTGCTATTGCAGAACAAACAAGACAGCATTACCGCGATTTTTTTAAAACACAATATGATCAGCAAATAGCACAGTTGATGCAGCAATTAAATTCAACACAGGAATTGATTAATCAAACTAATAGCCAAATAAAATATGCTGAAGGTTTAATAGATGCAAACAGAAAATTAATGGCAACAGGAGATGTGCGTATCGCAGATTATATAATTGCTATCAGCAACTATTTAAATGCTAAAAATATCATCACACAAAACACGGTAAACAAACAACAGATTATCAATCAAATTAATTACTGGAACAGAAAATGAAAAAAATATTCTTGATCATACAGGTTTTTTTTGCATTGGCATTATTATTTCAATCATGTAAACAAAATACTTCAGCAGATGATGAAGAAGAGCAGCCGGCGGAAGTTGTAACACCGGTTACTATTACAAATCCTGTTACCGGTAATATGTCTGAAACAGTTGAACTTAATGCCGTCTCGTCATTTTTATTAAAGACATCTGTGAAAGCAACAACAAATGGTTACCTGGAAACGGTTAATGTGCAATTGGGCAAGTATGTGTCAAAAGGTGAAACACTTTTTGTAATAAAAACAAAAGAAGCACAGGCACTTGGTAATACTATCAACACCATAGATTCTTCTTTGCATTTTGAGGGAACTGTTCGCATTAAAGCTCCGGGCGATGGCTTTATTTCGGATATTACTTTAACAACAGGTGATTATGTACAGGAAGGAGAACAACTTGCTGCAATCACTAACACAAAAAGTTTTGTATTCCTGCTTAACCTGCCTTATGAATTAAAACCTTATCTGCCAAACAACAAAATAGTACAATTGCATTTGCCTGATAGTACGGTGCTCAATGGCATGCTTCAGTCACCCATGCCGGTGGCAGATTCTGCTTCGCAAACGCAGCGCTATATTATAAAGGTGAACGCAATCAATCCCATTCCCGAAAATCTTATTGCGAAAGTTTATTTAATAAAAACAGCAAAGCAAAATATAGTGTCTTTACCAAAAGCGGCAGTACTGAGCGATGAAGTGCAAACTGAATTTTGGATCATGAAAATGCTAAATGATTCAACTGCTGTAAAAGTTCCGGTAAAAAAAGGAATAGAAACAAAAGATAAAGTTGAAATTTTATCCCCGCCATTGTCACCGGCAGATAAAATTTTATTAACAGGCAATTATGGTTTACCTGACACAGCGAAAGTGAAAGTGGTGAGTGGTGAGTAGTGATTGGGAATTTGGAATTGGTTCAATGGTAGATGGGCATGGGGAATATCTTATCTTTTGTTAACGAGCTTTGTATTTCATGGCATCGTCACTCACTTGTATTATTGGTTCTTTATTGATCTTTTTACCACAGAGGCACATAGTATACAATAGAAACACAAACCTATGTGTAACTATGTTTCTATGAGGCGAATTTTCAGTCGTATAAAAAAACGAAGGTACAAGAGTCCCGTACGTACGGGAACGATGCTTCATATTTGTTCAACAATCTGGTTCAAAAAAACTACTCGCAGAGTCCTGCGGATAAACTATAAACTACAAACTGATTAATGCGCAACTTCTTTACGACATATAAAAATCCTGTAACGGTTATTATCGTCATTATTATATTGGCTGGCACGTTTGTGTACAGCAGTATGCAAACGGCATTATTTCCTGAAATCACTTTCCCAAAGATCAAAGTGATTGCAGATGCTGGTCAGCAACCAGTAAAAAAAATGATGATAACCGTAACACAACAATTGGAGAATGCAATTAAACAAGTCCCGGATTTGCGCACTATTCGCAGCATTACAAGCCGCGGCAGTTGTGAAATTTCTGCCTTCATGAACTGGAATGCAAATATTGATATAAGCCAGCAGCGCATTGAATCAAAGATCACTGAAATAAGAAATAATCTTCCGCCTGATGTTCAAATAACTGTTGAACGAATGAACCCTTCTATTCTTCCCGTTATTCAATATTCTCTTGAAAGTAATTCACGAACACCGATTGATCTGAAGCTGCTTGCAATGTACACCATCAAACCCTTCTTATCACAGGTTGAAGGCGTGTCGGAAGTGCGTGTGATTGGTGGCAAAACAAAAGAATACTGGCTTATGCTGAATCAACAAAAAATGAACACACTTGGCATTACACCGGATAATATGAGTAATGCGTTAAGCCAGACCAATTTTATTAAATCGAACGGTTATCTATCTGATTACCGTTTGATGTATTTAACGTTAACGGATGCGTCGGTAAGCTCGAAAGAACAATTAGAAAATATTGTAATCAGTAATAACAGTAAACGAATTATTTTATTGAAAGATATTGCAGAGGTGCAGATACAAGAGGCAAAAGAATATGTAAAGATAAATGCAAACGGACGTGAGGGAATTTTGCTTGGTGTTCTAAGACAACCTAATGCCAATGTTATTGACCTTTCCAAAAAAATGCAGGCCAAGCTTGAAGACCTGAAAAAAATATTACCCAAAGATGTTTCGATAAAACCTTATTATGTACAGGCAGATTTTGTGTATGATTCCATCAAGAGTGTAACTGATAGTTTATGGATCGGTTTGGTGCTTGCGATTGTTGTTGCAATCGTTTTTTTGCGCTCATTAAAAGCAGGCAGTGTTATTCTTATTACCATTCCGGTTACTTTGTTGCTTACATTGATTGTGTTGTATGCAACAGGTCAAACACTCAATATAATGACACTTGGTGCAATCGCTGCAGCAATAGGATTGATCATTGATGATGCAATTGTTGTGGTAGAACAAATTCACCGCACACATGAAGAACATCCTGATGAAACTTCTGTAACGCTTGTGCAGAAAGCTATTCATTACTTGTTTCCCGCGATGGTTGGTTCATCATTAAGTACAATTGTAATTTTTCTCCCTTTCGTTTTAATGAGTGGTGTCGCGGGTGCTTACTTTAAAGTGATGACTAATTCAATGATCATTACGCTTGTTTGTTCCTTCTTTGTCACATGGCTGATGTTACCCGTTATTTATCTTTTATTTTCCCACAATATCAAACGTCAAATTTCAGACGTCAGACATCAGACATCAGACATCAGGCAAAAGCCTCATTCAGTAAAAACACAACGATGGGTAAGCTTCTTTATTAAACGCTCTTACATTAGCATTATTCTTATTTTAATTTTAGCAGCATCGGCCTTTTATATTTTTCAAAGACTTGAAACAGGTTTCTTACCTGAAATGGATGAAGGCAGTATTGTATTGGATTACTGGTCTCCTCCCGGCACTTCATTAGCCGAAACAGATCGCATATTACAACAGGTAGAAAAAATAATTGTACAGGAACCCGAGGTACAAGCTTATTCAAGACGAACAGGAACACAAATGGGCTTCTTTATTACTGAGCCAAATACAGGCGATTATCTTATACAGTTAAAAAAGGATCGTCACAGAACAACAGATGAAGTTATAAGTGATATACGCAATAAAATCGAAAGCTCACAACCCGCATTGCGTGTTGATTTTGGACAAGTAATCGGCGATATGCTCGGAGATTTAATGACATCTGTTCAGCCTGTTGAAGTAAAAATTTTTGGCAACGATCAAAACAGGCTGCAGCAACTGTCAAAACAGGTTGCAGATATTGCAGAGCAAGTGCAAGGCACTGCAGATGTGTTTGACGGTGTTGTAATAGCGGGACCTTCTATTGATATTGAACCAAACAGCACAACCCTTGCGCAGTTTGGCATTACACCTGCCAATCTTCAAATGCAGTTACAGACAGCATTAGAGGGAAATGTGACAGGCAGTGTGTACGATAAAAATCAATTGAGCAACATCCGCATGGTTTATCCCGGCAATAAAACATTAAGTATAAATGATATTAATCAATTACAAATTTTTCTTCCTGATGGGAAGTTAAAGCCAATCAGTTCGCTGGCAAATGTGCGAATCGCTGCAGGTGAAGCGGAAATACAAAGAGAAGATATGCAGTCAATGGGTGTTGTAACTGCACGTCTCGAAAATCGTGATCTTGGTAGTGTAATGAAAGATATCCGGCAACAGGTTTCATCAAAAATTTCTTTGCCTCAGGGTTATGCCATTGTGTATGGTGGTGCTTATGCAGAGCAGCAACAATCGTTCAAAGAATTATTGACGATTCTGATTGCATCAAGTTTGCTGGTGTTTGGTGTCATCTTATTTCTTTATAAAGATTTCAGCATTGCATTTACTATTTTACTTATTGCAGTGCTGGGTATCAGCGGCAGTTACATGGCTTTGTATTTTACCAACACGGCATTGAATGTAGGAAGCTACACAGGACTTATCATGATCGTTGGTATCATTGGCGAGAATGCTATTTTTACTTTTTTGCAGTTTAATGAATCATTCAAAGAGTCACAAAATGTTGACGAGTCAGTTGTATATTCTATCTCCACACGCCTTCGTCCCAAACTAATGACCGCATTGGGTGCAATCATTGCACTAATGCCTATTGCGCTTGGCATTGGCACAGGAGCGCAGTTGCATCAACCACTTGCAATTGCAGTAATCGGTGGCTTTCTTGTTGCAATGCCTTTGTTATTAATTGTATTGCCCACTTTTATAAGAGTGATTTATAATAAGAGAAATAAGTAAAGTTGTAGGAAGATTTTATGAGCCCTACAAATTTGCTTCAGTATTCTTTGATAGCTTTGATTCACATCTCTCCAAAAATAATTTTATGAAAACAAAACTTTTTCTTGCTGCCTTTATTACCCTGCTTCTTCAAAACAATATTCATGCACAAACAGCCGGTTATCATTTAACAAAAACATTTCATATAAAAAGCGATGGGGGGTGGGACTATATTGTTGCTGATTCGCAATCAAATAATTTATATGTTTCGCATAGTACACAGGTAAATATTCTTGATAAAAATACAGGAGATTCACTGGGAGTTATTCCCAACACAACAGGTGTGCACGGCATTGCGTTTGTGTATAATTTGAACAAAGGTTACACAAGCAATGGCAGATTGAATAATGTAACCGTCTTTGATCTTAAGACATCAAAAATCATCACACAAATTGAAACAGGTGAAAATCCTGACGCAATTTTTTATGAAGACTATTCAAAAAAAATAATTACATGCAATGGAAAAAGCAAAAGTCTTTCTGTAATTGATCCTTCAACAGATAAAGTAGTAGCAACTATTCCGCTTACCGGCAAACCGGAAACTGCTGTAAGCGATGGTGAAGGAAAAGTTTTTGTGAACAATGAAGATAAGAGTGAGATTGCAGTAGTTGACATAAAAAATTATAAGGTGCTTAACAACTGGTCAATGGAGCCGGGAGAAGCACCCACAGGATTATCAATTGACAGAAATACAAAACGTTTATTTGCAGGCTGCGACAATAAATTGTTAATGGTGATTGATGCTACAAATGGTAAGATCATAAATAAGATTCCTATTGGTGATGGTTGCGACGGAACTGCTTTCGATCCGTCATTAAAATATATTTTTGCTTCCTGTGGCGAAGGTGTATTAACAGTAATAGAGGAAACATCTGCCAATGATTTTAAAGTTGTGGAAAATGTTACTACAAAAAGAGGCGCACGAACTTTAAGTGTAGATGCAAGCACATATAATATTTATCTTCCAACTGCGGAATTTGAACCTAATGCCACTGAAGGGCAAAGACCTAAAATGCTTCCCGGCACATTCCATGTTTTAGTGTTAGAAAGAAAATGATAGTGGGAAGATCAAGTTTATTTATCTCCTTAATTCCCTTCCGGTTTTATGTTGGTTGTACACCAATTTGTTTATCGATAGTTTCTATTAGGTTTTTTTATTGCTTGCTACTTGTTTATTGGCATACGTACCTTCATTATCTGCATGCAACTGGTTGTTGATACGGCACATTGTTCATAATAAACACTAGCCTTCATAATAATGCGTAAAGGGATATCCTGTTGTTTATAATGCTTCTTAATCCAATCATACAATTCTTTGAATCCGGTAGCATTGTTGGTAAACTTTCTGCTAGCGTTTACTTTTATCTGTTGTTGATTATCAATTACAGATAAACAAACATGAAACATCTTCATGGAAATATCAATTAACCAAAAGCAGAATTTGCTATATTAAAAACTGATTTCAAACTCTGATAACCAAAGCTGGTCGTGTACAATGAAGTATAATCAATATGTCCTGATTTCTGATTATTGACTTTGAATGTTAACGGGCGCGCATAACAACCCTATCATTATGATTTTAACTTTCAGCTGAAATGCGCATGCAGCAAGGATTATAGAGATTGGAAAGTGAAGACAACTTCATTGCTAAACTGCTTACTGTCCATCGCTATAGGGATTTTGTCAAAACGTTCTGTTTGAAGAAACGAGTGGGAAAGTTATTCATAAAAAAAGTGCAGTATCATCTTCGTAAATGATATACAATGTCTATTCTTTCCCTGCAATGTCTCCTTAGCTTGACCTTGCGTGTTGAAAGGGACATTGCGGTGCTTGCATAGGCAGGCAGGTTCATGGCGTTTAGATTTGCGATTATTTTGATCAATGCCTCCGCGACCGGGTGGTTTGTTTACATAGAAATCGTAAACGCCGGGATGTAACTAAAAGTCATTGGTAGTAAGAACAACCTGTGTTCCCGGAGTTTGCGTTTTAGGGTCATTTTCCGCAGTAATAAATATTCTTCTTGGTTTGTCAGAAGATACCGCCGTAAGTGATGCTTTAAATCCCCTTGCAAAAAGGCTCCTCGAACTCACCAGTTGCCCTATGTTTGTTGTTCGGGTGGCTGATTCGTTCCATAACACATAAGTATCCTTTGATGGTACAAGGTTTTTGGAAGGTGGAAGATCTTTCAGTGTGACATTGATAGCATAATTATTATTCTGATCTTTCTTCACTTTTACTTGTCCGCTTGCGCCCGGTACAATTATCGATTTTGCAAACATTTCTTTGTGTGAACAGGAACTTAAGAATGTTATTGATAAGACTACAATAACGACCCTAATAAATCTAAAAGTGCGTTTCATGTGATTTGTTTAAATCATGAGTATCGGGTGGAACATTAAAGATAGAAGTTCCACTTTATAATGAGCCATAAAGAAAGACAAAAATGCAGTAATATACAACTTCGTTTTAGTCTTTTTTCTTGCAACGTCTTCTTGCACTGCCCTGCAAGCAGGAAGGGAGGAGAAGATTCTTTCCCCGCAATGTCTCCTTTGCATTGATTTGTGCGCTGAAAGGGAGATTGCGGCACTTGCCTACCGGCAGGCAGGTTTATAGCGTTTTCGTTAAATCAAAATCTCTTAATTCGCTAAAACTGGTTACAGAATAAATTCTTTGTTCTCCCTCGATATAGAATTTTGCAGAACTATGAAGATACTCTTCGGGTACTTCAATTAATTTATTTCCCTGGCATGGATTCCAATGAATAAAATTTAGTTTTTGCTGAATAAATTTCTCTGTTCTGCATTCTTTCCAATAAAAAGAAGTTTCAAATACGCCATATATTTTATCTTTTTTCTTTTCGGTATTGTTGAAATCATTATTCAATTCATTTAAAATAAGATTGCTGTTTTTTTCTTTTAATCGTTTTACTAAATCATAGGCAATAAAGCGTTTTCCGTTTGATACAATGGTATTAATGCTTTTACCTGTATTGCCGAAAGCAATTATTGTATGCAAATGGTTTGGCATAATGATATAACCTATAATGTAACCCTTGTTCTTTCAAATTATCAAACCCCGTCCGACTGGTCATCCGGGCGCACTTGTAAACAGTATTTATGAATCACAAATTTTAAACAACGGAGGCCAATTAGTGCAGGCAAATGTTACAAAGTAGACTCCTTCTTTTCTGTTATGGCCTTACAAATGAAAGTTAGAAAAATTAAACGAGTTTTTGTAATGCTATTGCCGCAATGTCCCTGCTAACACACAAGGCTATTAAGGAGATATTGCAGACAGGGAAAAGAGGACTTAGTGGAAACGAAGTTCTGCATACCTTTTAAGCAGGTTTACATCTAACCGTGCGTGTTCATACTGATGCTTAAAAATAATAATGATTTTTACCTTTTACAGCGTTGTCAAAATGAAGAAATCATTATGCTTTAACTGCATAGTGAAATGCATTCAACTGTTCTAATAACTTTGCAATAAATAGAAATAGTTTATGCGCTCAGATGAAAAAGAAATAATGACGGCAATAATAACGACTTTACCGCGATACTATAGTTCCGTTGCAGTAAGCATTAAAGAATTTACTGATAATTGTGGAGTTGCAGAAAGAAGGTTGTACTTTGATATTAATGAAGATGTTCCGCCTCCAATAAAAGAACAAATAAAAAATCTTATCACTAAAACGGGTCATAGTTTAGATATCCGTGCTTACGCTAATACCAATCTATTTGATAGCCCACTTTATACTTCGTCCGATAATTGGGACTTTCAACATTACCAATAAAGCCTTCTAATAAATCCAATAAGTAAGTTAATTAGGCTTTGAGACATTTTAAGTTTTTTTCTTTTGTCCCTACCTTATCCATGACACGAACAACTTGTGCATATGTACTACTGGCAGAAGAAAAAAGGTAATGTGATAATATTGAAATAACATGAAGGCAACAATTGTTTAATCTTCCCATAACAAGTTGATAATATTCGATGCAGTCTTTTGTGTGAAATAAAATCCATTGCAAAACAATGCAAATTACGAATGGTATGCAGAAGTATTTGATGGGAAGAATAAGATTACAGGTCCAATGTCGTCCTTTACTGCTCATCCATTAAGGCAAACAGTAATAAGTCATTTCCAGTAGGTGAGCTTTGGCGAAATGTTCCCAAAGAATCCTTTACTATATATCCCAATCGAAATAGTACAAACAATCTCACGCTTTATTTCAATAAAGAAATAAAAGGGAAAGTAAGCTTAGAAATTTTCAGTATCACAGGTAGTCTTCTTTTTCAAAAAACCTTTACGAATTAAAGACAAGAGAAAACTGATGGTAATAAGATAATTTCTTAATAGAATAAGGCAATGATTGCAAAAATTTTTTATGTCTGATTCATCCTACAAAAAACAAAAATCATGTATATGAAAAATCAATTTCTCAAACGCCTGATTGTTCTTTTTGGATTAGTATTGTTTGTAGAGTGCAATAAAGAAAACAATACATCACCCGTCGTTTTATTACAAAATCAATCTCAACAAAAAGCAACCAATGCAACTATGCCGAAAGCTGATCACATCGTAATTGTAATTGAGGAAAATCATGGTTATTCACAGATCAACGGGTCAAGCAGTGCCCCTTATATTAACTCTCTTGCAAAAGACTCATTTTCTGTCAAGTTTACAAATTCTTACGCAATCACTTATGGAAGTCAACGCGATTACCTCGATTTATATTCTGGCTCAGACCAGGGTACAAGTGGTGGTAGCCATCCTGCAAATGAACCATTTACTACTGCAAATCTTGGAAGACAATTAATTGATGCGGGCAAGTCATATTCAACTTATTCCCAAGGTCTGCCATACACAGTTATAATGACGATAGTTCGGGAGCTTATGTACGAAGGCATAATCCAGCAGCGAATTGGATGGGAAAAGGGACAAACCAGATTCCAAGCTCAACCAATCAACCATTTACAGCATTTCCTTCTGATTTTACAAAATTGCCAACAGTAAGTTTTGTTATTCCTAACCTGAATCGTGATATGCATGATGGAACGATTAAGGAAGGAGATACCTGGCTGAAAAATAATTTGAACAGGTATATACAGTGGGCAAAAATGCATAACAGCCTTTTCATACTGACTTTTGATGAAAGCGATCTGCTAAATCATAACAACAACCATATTTTTACAATCTTTTGTGGGCAAATGATCAAGAGAGGAATCGATACCACTCAAATAAACCATTACAACGTGCTTCGCACTATTGAGGATATATATGGATTACCTTATGCTGGTAATGCTGCCAATGTAAAAACTATTACTCACTGCTGGAAATAGTTGGCAAAAGTTGGCAATTGCTGATAGAAGGAATGAAACAAAACCCTTTACATGCAGCTAGTTAAGTAGTTTGCGAGTGTTGCAAGGAGGTTAGAGTCCATTCAATATGAAGCGCATGATATTCTCACACGCAAGGCTATGCAGGAGACTTTGCGGAGGATGTAGGGATTTAATCTGCCTTTTTATACACCAGGAAATGTTGAATGGGAAGAAACTCTCCGTCGTAACTAAGTTCAAAGCCATTTGCTGCCAACTCCTTATTTAATTGTTTCACTGTTGTTTTATGTAAGGGCCTTATAGCAACAGCAGGATCTTCTCCTTTATACTCTATCAACAAAAGCTGACCATCTTTTTTGAGTGACTTTTTTATAGACTCCAGCATCTCAACAGGGTATTCTAATTCGTGGTAAACATCTACCATTATAGCAAGGTCAATTGAATTTGCAGGAAGGTTTGCAGAGGTAGTACCTCCTTTTATAACCTCAACATTTGTATTATTTAATTTCTTCTTTCTTTCGTTAAGTGCAGCTATCATTTCATCCTGAATTTCTACTGCATATACCTTGCCCTTTGGCACCTTTGGTGCAAGTTTGAAGGTATAGTAACCAGTTCCTGCACCTATATCAGCAATTACTCCTGTTGGTGGTACTTTAATTTTATCAATAGCTAATTGAGTATTCTCTTCCTGTGGCCTGCTACTCCTGTCCAGCCATTCAGCATTCGATGCTCCCATTATATGTGCTATTTCCCTTCCTAAATAGAATTTCCCTGTTCCGCCCGGTGAAGCTGTGCGATAGGTGTATAAGGAATCACTGTTATTTTTTTGAGCAATACCGTCTTGAAAAGTAATGCATTGCGCACAACAAACAAGAAGGGTAATAAGAACATTTATTACAGTTCTTTTCATATAGGAATATAAACAAAGGAAAGAGGAGAAAGTTGAAGAGTTATTCTTTCCTGCTCTTAGCCTTGACCATTAAATTGATTATGCTTTTCGCGTTGTGAAGGTTTTCCATAACAATACTTTTTCTTCAATTAAGTGTCGTCGTTTATACCCCAGCCGCACAAGAAGCTTACACGGAGCTACGCATCATTGTTTCGCTAACAGAGGAAAAGGAGTGATTTAAAATTGCAATGAGCACAAAACCCGGAAAGTATACAATCCGCTTGCCCGCAGTTACCCTAATTGTTTGCTTGCTGCCACAAGAGTTGCTTTTTTCTTAACGGTAGTGCATTTTTTTCGGCAAAATTATTTCTTACCTTTTGCACCTCCTCTGCCCACTTACGTAAGGGATAGTGGAGATCACGGTATACCAGATAAGTCATGTTAATCGTACGGACAGGTCTGTGATCTTTTACATCATCTGCTACATCCTGGTAGTGGCGACCGTTTGCCTCTTCTACACGTGGATACCAGTGTTGATACCATATCGTTATCAATGATTGTAAAGCTTCGTTGCGTTCCGTTCTTATCGTTTCTGCTTCATCTAAAGCATCATCAAGTAATGTAACGGTGACCGTCGCATCTTTGGACGCTATTTCTGATGAAAGTTTCATCAGTGTATACATATGTTGCAGACGAAGCAACATATGTAAATTCTGCCGGCACAGTAAAGCCACCGAAAGCATCACTTCCAGGTTATCGTGATGATACGCTGCATTTCTCAAATTCTCATGCAATAAACGTATGAGGTCATCATTCTCTTGTAGAAATTTTTTAGCTGATTGCAAACGTTGGTAATTCATTTTACTCCAGTCAATCTTTACAGACAAATCTTTATCCGAAGGAACGGGCAGCAGAGGCAGTGTTTGGTCCCTTGCAGGTTTAGGTGTTGTATATACTCCTTCAGAGTTTCCGAAGATTGGCGAACGCAAGGAAGAAGCTTCCCAATCCCAGCTTTCATCATAGAATTGGGCCTGCCGGCTCAACAGTTGATATACACTGTCTATTTCAACTGTTCCCGAACCATAAAAAGAATGATAGAACCTGTATTTTAAATCCTTTGCAGTTACACCTTCATGTTTCCAACCGGCAGCGGCACCTGTAGCATATCCAAGCCAAAATGTTTCAGGATTCAAACCTGCATCTGCCCATCCTGCAACAATTACTCCCATAAAATCAGCTTTATGTTCTGAAACAGCAGAAGAAATTGTTTTCAGCATTCCTTCTACACGACCAATTGCGCGGTCCTTGTCGGCATCTGAAAGCGTATCACCGGAAGACATAGGATAATAACGGGGAAAAAGCGGTTCTTCACCCTGTGTATAGGTATAAATAAATTGTCTTATTCCATTTTTCTTGTAGATAGATGCTGTGCTGCTGTCGTACTCACCATTGATAAGATACGAAGGCAATGTCGGAATATCTGAAGGCGTTAAAGGATATTCTCCCCAAAAGATCACCTTTCTTCCCTGTTTGTGTAACGAATTTGTGATGCTGCCGATAAACTGCGCCAATAATCTTCCTTTGCCTCCCGGCCCTTCCGCCTGTTTTTGTTCGTCCGGTGCTTTGCCGACGTAATATGGTTCATCGGTTGAAAGTAAAATATATTTTCCTCCTTCATTAGCATTCATCAGTTCGCCGAACATTTTCAGCAAGAGCGTATCCGTTTGCGGATTGGTAACGCTAAACTCGTAGTTTGAATTTGGAAAGGCTCTCAGTTGTGCATATTCAGGATGTTTTAAAATAAAAGAAACATGTGCGGGTGCATCAAGGTAAGGTATGAGGTCTACAAAATATGATCTTGCATATTCGGTCAGTTCGCGGTATTCGTTTGAAGACATAGCATAAGGTTCTACAATAGCGGGTGCAGATTGATATTGAAAATGTCCTTCAAGTTTCGCAAAAGCATTGATCTTATAACAGGCTGCCTGCCGGATGATTTGCTTCAGCGCCTCCGGTTTTTCGAGGTGATGTGCATCATCCCAATAGATCATGCGCACATTCATATCAGGCCAGTCCACAATTTCACCCTCGGGCAGCCATACATTTTCTTTTTGACATTTTATTAATTGCAAAAGCGTTTGCACCCCATAAAATAATCCCTGTAGTGCATTTGCTGTAATACTGATTCCTGTATCACTCAATGTTATTCTGTATGCTTGTTTCTCCAACTCAGTACGATCGGTATCGGTCGTTGGTGCGATACGTATTGAACCACTCGTTGCTGTTAAGTGAATCTTGTGCGGAGAAGAATTTTCGGATGAAGTATGAAAACTTTTCCTTGTTTCTTTCACACCATTTACAAGGCATTCATATGCTCTCTTGTTTTCTGTGCCGCTAACATTTTCTACCATCCATGTATCATCAAACAAAAAAGTTTTAGAAGAGAAAGTAACCTTTTGTGGCACCGGTAGCAAACAAGACGTGAACGAACTATTTTTTTGATCGTTTTGTTTTGCAGTAGTGTCAAAATTTTTTTGTGCGTTAATAATGGAAAAAGAAAAAATGCAGAAAAGCAGGGCAATGAATTTAGGCAAAGTATGTATCATCTGGTTGCTGAACATTTGCAATAAAATTAAGAAAAGGAAAGGTAACTGGGGAAAAGTGCCAGGTGAAGGGAAGGCAATTCGAAAATTGTGTAATTCCTGACAAACGATTTTGTTTATTCACAACGTCCCTTAACCTTTGCACATGCCTATGCAAGGCGATGTTCCGCAAAAGAAGAATATTCTCTTCCTGAGGCCTGCTACTTCTGTTCCGCCTGGTGAAGCTGTACGATAGGTATATAAGGAATCAATGTTATTTTTTTGAGTAATACCATCTTGAAAAGTAATGCATTGTGCACAACAAACAAGAACGATGATAAGAGCATTTAGATGATAAGAGCATTTATTATTATTCTTTTCATATCAG
>WNGE01011504.1_pt1 | contig 20957 bp, 17 predicted proteins | sample 5400651 | NCBI WGS metagenome assembly WNGE01 (sample SAMN13153370, study PRJNA577476) | soil metagenome | isolation source: 60 cm soil or saprolite under grassland replicate 2 | place: USA:California | collected 2016-06-15 | reverse complement strand
CGTCCCGGGCCAGGAGTCGAGCAGATCCTCCAATGCGGCAAGGGTGTCCGTGTCGAGGTCGTTCGTCGGCTCGTCGAGCAGCAGGACGTTCGGTTGGCCGAGCAGCAGGCGCAGCAATTGCAACCGGCGTCGCTCGCCGCCCGACAGGCCCGCGACAGGGGTCCACTGGCGGGCGTTCTCGAAGCCGAACCGCTCCGCCAGCTGCGTGGCCGACAACTCCGTACCCCCCAGTACGGCAGTAGTGCGAACCTCCTGCACCGCCTCGATCACCCTTAGCTCGTCGGGTAGTTCGGTGACCTCCTGCGACAGGTAGCCGACCTGGACGGTCTGCCCCACGCGAACCGTGCCGGACGCCGGGGCGACCTCGCCGACGAGCAGTCGCAGCAGGTGCGTCTTGCCCGAGCCGTTCACCCCGATGACACCGATGCGATCACCCGGCCCGACATGCCACGTGATGTCGTCCAGCAAGACCCGGTCGCCGGCCAAGACGGTCGCGTCCTCGACGTCGTACACGGATCGGCCGAGCCGTCGCTGGGCGAGCGCGCGCAGTTCGACGCCCGATCGAGGTGGCGGCACGTCCGCTATGAGCGCCTCGGCGGCGTCGATGCGGAACTTCGGTTTGGACGTCCGCGCCGGTGGCCCGCGGCGCAACCAGGCGAGTTCCTTGCGCAGCAGGTTCTGCCGCCGTGCCTCGCTCGCCGACGCCTGCCGCGACCGCTCGGCACGTGCCAGGACGTACGCCGCGTAGCCGCCGTCGTATTGGCGCACCGTCGCGTCGCCGACCTCCCAGGTGCGCGAGCAGACGGCGTCGAGGAACCACCGGTCGTGCGTGACGACGAGCAGAGCGCCGCGACGCGTCACCAGGTATTCCGCGAGCCAGGTGATTCCCTCGACGTCAAGATGGTTGGTCGGCTCGTCCAGGACGAGCAGATCCGCCTGCTGTACAAGGGCAGCCGCGAGCGAGACGCGGCGACGCTCACCGCCCGACAACCGCGCTACGGGCGAGTCCAGGCCGAGCGCGGACAGGCCGAGCCCGCCCAGGATCGCGCGCACAGCGGCGTCGCCGGCCCATTCGTGCACTGCCGCGTCGCCGATGACGACGTCGCGCACGGTCGCGGTGGGCGGCAGCGCACCGCGCTGGGTCACGGTCGCGACGTGGACGCCTCCGGTGCGCGTGACGCGTCCTGAGTCGGGCGTCTCGTCGCCGGTGATCAGCCGCAGCAGCGTCGTCTTGCCACCGCCGTTGCGGCCGACGACGCCGATCCGCTCGCCGTCGGCGATGCCGAGGGAGACCTCGTCGAACACGGTGGTCGTCCCGTACGCCTTGCCGACCGCCTCGAGGTTGACGAGGTTCGCGCTCACGGCACGATCATTGCTCCCGGCGCGGGACCGGACGCGACGCGCGTCGTGCGGCAGATTCCCTCGGCGGCCAGCGCAGCGGCCAGCGCGGTCGCCTCGGCGCGTCCCGCGGTCAGAAATGCGCAGGTGGGGCCGGACCCCGAGACGATCGCCGCGATCGCGCCGAGTTCGTGGCCCGCGACGAGCGTGCGGCGCAGCGCCGGCGCGATGGCCAGGGCGGCCGGCTGGAGGTCGTTCGCGAGTGTGCCGGCCAGCCGGTGCGGATCGCCCGAGCGCAGCGCCTCGATCACTGCGTCCGGCGATCCGACCGGGCGCGGTGCGGCGCCCGTGGACCGCTGGCGGTCGAGCTCGCGGTACGCGTCGCCCGCGGATATGCCGTGATCGGCGAGCGCGAAGACCCAATGGAACGCGCCGCCCGTCAGGACCGGGCTCAGCACCTCGCCGCGGCCCGTGCCGAGCGCGGTGCCGCCGGACAGCGGGAACGCGACGTCACTGCCGAGCCGCGCCGCGAGCTCGGCCAACGGTGCCTCGACATGCCACAGAGCGGCGCAGGCCACGAGCGCCGCCGCCGCGTCAGCCGAGCCGCCCGCCATCCCGCCGGCGACCGGAATGGACTTGGTGATCTCCAGGCGGGCCCGAGCCGGTACGCCGGCATGCTCGGCGAGCAGGGCTGCCGCGCGCCAGGCGAGATTGCGTTCGTCCGTAGGCAGACCGGCGGCTCCCTCGCCGGTGACGACGAGCTCGAGCCTGTCGGCGGGACGCGCGACGACGTCGTCGGTCAGGTCGACGGCATGGAAGACGGTGACCAGATCGTGGTATCCGTCCCGGCGCAGCGGTCCGACGCCGAGGTGCAGGTTGACCTTCGCCGGTGCGCGCACCCGGAACGCGGGCGGATCGGCGGGCGGCACCGGCCGATGCTAGCCGTGCCGACCTGATTCGCCCTCCGTACGCCTGGCCGGGTAACCTAAACTGGTTGCCCCGGCGAGGGAGTGCCCGCCTGAACGAGGCGGTGCGTCCGTGATCGACGCGGTGTCGGTCCACGACGCTTCCCGCGACGGTGCCACACCGCGATCCGCCAAGTTCAGCCAGCCAAGAGGAGCATTACCGTGTCCGAGGTCCGTCTGTCCGCCGAGCCACGCACCGAGTTCGGCAAGGGCGGCGCCCGCCGCACGCGGCGGGCCGGCAAGATCCCCGCGGTCATCTATGGTCACGGCGCCGACCCGCGCCATGTGTCGTTGCCGGCGCGCGAGTTCGGGCACGCGATCAAGCACGGCGGCGCGAACGTGCTGCTCACCCTCGACCTCGAGGGTTCCCAGCAGCTGGCCATTCCGAAGGCGATCCAGCGGCATCCGATCAAGGGCGTCTACGAACACGTCGACCTGCTTGCCGTGCGCCGCGGCGAGAAGGTGCGCATCGAGGTCCCGCTGACCGTCGTCGGTGAGATCGTCCGTGGCGGCCTGCTCGCGCAGGAGAACATGACGGTCAGCATCGAGGCCGAGGCCACCCACCTGCCGACCGAGATCGAGGTCAGCATCGAGAACCTCGAGATCGGCTCGCACATCACGGCGGCCGACCTGAACCTGCCGGCCGGTTCGGTACTGGCCGGCGAGCCCGAGCAAGTGATGCTGCTCATCCAGGAGGCGCCGACCGCCGAGCAGCTCGAGGCCGAAACCGTCGTCGAGGGCGAGGAGCCGCAGGTCGAGGGCGAGGAGCCCGCGGTGGCACCAGAGGGCGCCGAGGCACCGGCCGAGCCGACAACCGCCGGCTAGCGCTCACCGACCTCGATGCCTTGGTGGTCGAGGGCTGCCCAAGTGACCGGCGACCGACAGCTCGTGGTCGGCCTCGGCAACCCCGGGCCTCGCTACGCGGCCACCCGGCACAACGCCGGCTTCCTGGTCGTCGAGCTACTGGCCGGGCGCGTCGGCGGGCGGTTCAAGGCGCACCGGGCTCGCAGTGGCCGCAGCTGTGACATCGTCGAGACGCGGATCGCCGGCACGCCGGTCGTCCTGGTCAAGCCGAAGTCGTTCATGAACGAGTCCGGCGGGCCGATCGTGTCGATCTCGCGCTTCTACAAGGTGCCGGTCGAGCAGATCACGATCGTGCACGACGACCTCGACCTGCCGTTCGGGACGCTGCGCCTCAAGCGTGGTGGTGGCGACGGCGGCCACAACGGCCTGCGCTCGGCCACGTCCGCGTTGGGCAGCAAGGACTACGCCCGGGTGCGATTCGGCATCGGCCGCCCGCCCGGGCGCCAGGACCCGGCCGACTACGTCCTGCGCGAGTTCGCTGCTGCCGAGCGCAAGGAGGTCCCGTTTCTCGTCGACCGGGCCGCCGACGCGGTCGAGGCCCTGCTCGCACAGGGCCTCGAAGGCGCTCAGAACCAGTTCAACGACTGAGCGTCAGAGGCTGAGGGTCAGCCCGGCGTGCCTTGCCTCGTGGTCGAGCAGCCAGCGCTTGGCGTCCAGCCCGCCGCCGTAGCCGGTGAGTGAGCCGTCGGCACCGATCACCCGGTGGCACGGCACGATGATCGGAATCGGGTTCTGCCCGTTCGCCACGCCCACTGCGCGCGCGCCGTCCGGGTGCCCGATCGACGCCGCGACCTTGCCGTAGCTCGTCGTCTCGCCGTACGGGATCTCCGACAGCGCCTGCCAGACCTGCTTCTGGAACGTGCTGCCGCGCGGGCTCAGCGGCACGGTGAAGTCCTGCAGCGTCCCGGCGAAGTACTCGTCGAGCTCGCGGCGGACGTCGTCGAACGCGCCGTCGTCACGCTCCCACTCGTCGCGCACGCGCTGCCGATACCTGCCCGTGGGCAGGCACAGGCCGGTGAGGCCGCCGTCGTCGCCGGTGACGAGCAGGTCGCCCAATGGTGACTCGATATAGCTGTATCGCATCTCGATCTCCTCAGTGCGATGTCGCCCACAGGTGGTGCGTCGCGTAGGAACGCCACGGCGCCCAGTCGGGTCGTCTGTCATCTATCTCGATGTCGAGAGAATTGGCGGCCTTGCGGACGCCGAGGTCGGTCGCCAGCAAGATGTCGGGGTCGCCGATCGCGCGCATGAGCAGATAGTCGGCGGTCCACGGCCCGATGCCCGGCACGGCGAGCAGTGCGGTGTGTGCGGCGGTGCGATCGGCACCGGGGTCCAGTGCGAGCTCGCCGCTCGTCAGCGCGCCGGCGAGCGCGTGCAGAGTTGCCGCCCGCTTGCGCGGCATCGGCAGCGCGGCCGGGTCCGCGCGACCGAAATCAGCCACGGACGGGAACAACAGCCACGGCTCGCCGTCGAACGCGACTGCGCCGAAGTCGGCGGCGATGCGGCCGAGAATCGTCCGGGCGCCGGTTACCGAGATCTGCTGGCCGACCACCGCTCGCATCGCCATCTCGAATCCGTCGACGGCACCCGGCGAGCGAAGCCCCGCGCGCTTGCGGACGTGCGGTGCGAGGTGCGGATCGGCCTGCAGCACGTTGTCGACAGCGACCGGGTCGGCGTCGAGGTCGAGCAGTCGCCGCAGCCGCGCAACTGCCGTGACCAGGTCGCGCTGGTCGGTGAGCCGCAACCGGCAGCGGACGAACTCGACACCGTCGCCGATCTGCGCAAGGCCGGGGCCGCCGGGCAGGTTGAGCGTGCGGGTGAACGTCACGCCGTCGTAGGACTCGACGCCCGGAATCGCTCGCAGGCCGAGGAATTCGAGCGTCGCACTGAGATCCATCGGTGCGCGGAACGGCAGCCGCAGGTCGAGGACGCCGGGCGCCGAAGGCGAGCGGTCACGGCGAGCGGCCCGCAGCCCGGTCGGCGTCGTGGCGAACACGTCCTGGATCGTGTCGTTGAACTGGCGGAGGCTCGAGAATCCGGCGGCGAACGCGACATCGCCCGCCGCCATGTCGGTGGTCTCGAGCAGGACGCGGGCCGTCTGCGCGCGCTGTGCCCGGGCAACCGCCAGCGGGCCCGCCCCGACCTCGGCCACGAGCGAGCGGTGCACCTGGCGCTCGGAATAGCCGAGGCGATTGGCGAGGCCCGGCACGCCTTCGCGGTCGATGATGCCGTCGCGGATCAGGCGCAGCGCGCGTCCGACGAGGTCGCCGCGCACGTCCCAGTCGGGTGAACCGGGCGAGGCGTCCGGGCGGCATCGCTTGCAGGCGCGGTAGCCGGCCCGCTGTGCGGCAGCGGCGCTCGGATGGAACGAGACGTTCTTGCGCATTGGCGTGATCGCCGGGCAGGACGGCCGGCAGTAGATGCGCGTCGTCCGCACCGCGACGAAGAACCAGCCGTCGAAGCGGGCATCGCGGCCCTGCAGCACGCGGTAGCAGGTGTCCGGGTCAGGAATTGGCACGCGTCCAGTCTGCCTGCCCGGTCGGACAACGGCTGGCGGTTTTCGGACGCGACCGGTCTGTCCTACGGCTTGATCACTGTCATCCCGGCAGCGGACGCCGGCCGGTCCATCGCGGCGAGCGCCGCCCCTGCGGCTTCCAGTCCGATCACGCGACCGACCAGCCGTTCCGGACGCAGCGCGCCGCTGGTGATGAGCGCGAGCATCGCCGGGTACTCGTGGGCCGCCATGCCGTGCGAGCCGTAGATCTCCAGTTCGCGTGCGATGACCTGGTCCATCGGGATCGGCGGCGTGGACGCGGCGCCGTGCAGCAGGCCGACCTGGACGTGCCGCCCGCGGCGTCGAAGGCTGCGCACCGACGCCGCCGCGGTGGCGGCCGAGCCGAACGCGTCGATCGAGACATGCGCTCCGCCCCGGGTGATCTCGCGGACGGCGGCCGCTGGGTCCTCGCTCGCGTCCACGACCGACTCCGCGCCCAGCTCCCGGGCTCGGTCCAGCGCCGCCGTCGCCACGTCGACCGCGACGACGCGGGCGCCGAGCGCGGACGCGATCATCACGGCCGACAGGCCGACGCCACCGCAGCCGTGCACGGCCAGCCAGTCGCCGCTCACGAGACGCCCGTGCGCGGTCAGCGCCCGGAACGCGGTGGCGAACCGGCAGCCGAGCGATGCCGCGGTGACGAACTCGATCGGGTCGGGCAGCCGCACCAGGTTCAGGTCCGCCGCGTGGATCGCCACCCGCTCGGCGAACGACCCGGGTCCGGTGAAGCCCGGCTGGGTCTGGTTCGGGCAGACCTGCGGGTCGCCGGCGTCGCAGTACTCGCACGCCCCGCAGCCGCACACGAACGGCACGGTCACCCGGTCGCCAACCTGCCACCTGGCCACGTCGCGGCCGAGCTCGGCGATGGTGCCCGCCAGCTCGTGCCCCGGGACGTGCGGCAGCGCGACCCGCTCGTGCCCGGTCCAGGCGTGCCAGTCCGACCGGCACAGCCCGGTGGCGCCGACCGCAAGCACCACGCCGTCGGGCGGGCAGGCGGGCTCGGGCACGTCCGTCAGCGTCGGAGTGATGCCGTAGCCGGTGTAGACGACTGCCCTCATGGACGCATTCTGTCGGTCGGCTCAGCCGGTGTTGCGCAGGCCGGCCGCCACTCCGTTGATGGTCAGCAGCAGGGCACGCCGTAGCTCGGGCGGCACGGCCGATTCTTCCGACCGGACGCGGGACAGCAGGTCGACCTGCAGGTACGAGATCGGGTCGAGGTACGCGTCGCGGACGCCGAATGTCCTTTGCAGCAAAGGAGAATTGTCGAGCAGGGTTGTCTCGCCGGTAATGCGCAGCACCTCGGCCATGGTCAGGTCGTGCTCGGCGCGAACCACGTCGAACAATCTTCGCAACGGTGCGGGTACGAGTGAGGACACATAGTGTGCCGCGATGTCCAGGTCGGTCTTGGCGAGTGTCATTTCCACGTTGGACACGAACGTGCGGAAGAAGTGCCACTCGGCATGCATCTCGGCCAGCACATCCGCCAAGCCGGCCTCGCGCGCGGCGAGCAGGCCGGACCCCACGCCGAACCAGCCGGGGACGATCTGGCGCGACTGCGTCCAGCCGAACACCCACGGGATCGCGCGCAGCCCGTCGATGCCGCCGCCGGACGACGGACGCCGCGACGGGCGTGAGCCGATGTTCAGCGAGCCGAGCTGCTCGACCGGCGTGGACGCGATGAAGTACGCCGGCAGGTCCGGGTCGTCGAGCAGGCGCCGGTAGGCGGCGAACGCGGCGTCGCTGACGAGGTCCATCGTCTTGTCCCAGGCGTCGACCTGCTCGGCGGGCTGGCGCGGCGCGCGGTGCAGCGTGGACGCCTGCAGCACGGCGGCGACGGTGAGCTCAAGGTTCTCGCGCGCGAGCGCTGACAGGGCGTACTTGTCGCTGATGACCTCGCCTTGTTCGGTGAACTTGATCTCGCCGTCGAGGACACCCCAGGGCTGGGCGAGGATCGAGTCGTACGTCGGGCCGCCGCCCCGGCCGACCGTGCCACCCCGGCCGTGGAACAGCCGAAGCCGCACACCGTGCCGCAGCGCCACGTCGCGCAACGTCCGCTGCGCCTTGTGAATCTCCCACTGCGAGGTCGTGATGCCGGCCTGCTTGTTCGAGTCGGAGTATCCGAGCATGACCTCCTGCACGTCGCCGCGCAGCCGGACGATGAGCCGGTACGTCGGGTTGGACAGCAGTTCGTCGAGCACGTCGCCGGCGCGCCGCAGTTCCTCGACGGTCTCGAGCAGCGGCACGAACCCGATCCGCGCGACCGGCTCGCGAGCGGCGCCGCCGACCCCCGCGCCGTGCACGTCGATCAGCCGGGCCTCGCGGGCGAGGACGGCCGCGGCGAGGATGTCGTCGGCCCCGCGCGTCATCGACACGATGTAGCTCTCGATCACCTCCGGCCCGTACGTGTCCAGCGCCCGGCGGATGGCGGTGAACACCGCGAACGTCCGCGCGCCCGCCTCGTCGAGCGGGGGAGGGGTCTGCGTGAGCGGGCGCCGTGACGTGAGTTCGCGCGCCAGCAGCTGCAGGCGGTACTTGCGCGGCACGTCGGAGTAGAGCCAGGTCTCCTCGACGAGACGGTCGACGAGCTGCCCGACGGCATGGTGGTGGGCGTCGGCATGCTCGCGGACGTCCATGGTGGCCAGGTGCAGGCCGAACACGGCGACCGTCCGCTCGACCCGGGCCAGCAGGCCGTCGGCAACCAGGGTGCCCGCATGCGCCCGCAGCGACGCGCCGATCATGGCGAGCTCCGCCAGCAGCGGAGCCTTGCCGAGGTAGTCCCGTGCGGGCACGTGCGGGGATCCGCGGTCGATGCGCTGGCGGGTGTTGGCGATCTTGGCGTTGATGCAGGTGAGCTTGAGCCGGTACGGCTCGGTGGCATTGAGCGTGACGAGCCGCGGGTCGATCTCGGGCAGCGCCGCCAGGTCGGCCTCGATCGAGGCGCGCAGTTCCGGCGATACGCCGACGACAGCAGTGGACGACGACAGCTAGATCGGGCAGCGTCTCGTCGGCGAGATCCTGCAGGTAGTAGACGACGTTGCGCGCCTCGTCGACGGGTGTCGGCCGGTGCTGGCGCAGCTCGTCGGTCTGCCAGATGAGATCGATCGCCTCGGCGAGGGTGCGGTCCTGCTTCGCCCGGGCGGCGGTGCCGGGTGTCGTGGGCGCGGAGAGCACATCGGCGACGCGCCGCAGCTTGGTCAGGATCGACCGGCGGCTCGCCTCGGTGGGATGCGCGGTGAACACCGGGCGTACAGCGAGCGTTGTCACCGCGCTCGACAGCCCGGCGCCGCCCAGCTCGGCGGCTACCGCCGCGACCGAGCTGGCCAGCCATCCCGCGTCCGCCGGGCGCTCGCGCAGGCTGCGCACGCGATGCACCTGCTCGGCGACGTTGGCCAGGTGGAAATAGGCCGCGAATGCGCGCACCAGCGCCGACGCCGTGTCGATCGGCAGTCCGGCGAGCAGGTCGCGAACCTCGTCGCGCGCCGCGTCCCGCGTCTCGGGGGTCGGCGCCTCCTTGCTCAGCTTCGTCAGCGCGCGGACCCGTTCGACGAGGTCGAGCAGCGGCTGACCCTCTTGCCGCACAAGGGATTCGCCCAGCAGCACGCCCACCCGGCGCACGTCTGCGCGCAGCGCCGAGTCGTCCGCCTCGGTGGTCAGGTGGTCGACGTCGGTCAGCGTCGGCACGCGGCGGGCGTCAGTCACGCGGTGAATTCTTCCGCAGAGTCAATGTTGACCTGGATGCGCGATGGCGTCGCCTGCGCAGAAAGATCAACCGGCATGGGACGGCAAGCAATCGAATGTCTCGTTATACGGCCTTCCGGGCCGGCGAAGATCGATACAGATTGTGACCGTCCGTCTGCGCACGTGACACAACTTTTGAATTCGGCGGCCAATTTTACTTCCGCTGCACTTTTAGCCTTTCATTGCGGGACCACACGCGCTATAAACGTGGAGTCAGTCAGCGGCCGGGGGGCAACGAGGCTGAACCTCGTCCCCCATCGTTGATCGAGATCGGGGGACGTCGTGCGGGTCTCACCACCCGCACGACGTGACGTCGGGGAATTTTGTGTTGAGGGGTGGCCGGACGCATGCGCGTGGGATCCGGATGAGCGTTCCGGCTCGCGGATTCTCGGGCTCGCCGGTTGTCTGGACCTCCGTCCGTGTGGGTGTCGTGGTACGTCCGAGTTTCGGTGACTGTCCGTCCGGGATGGCTTGCACGTCTCGCTTGGCGACTCGGGGGACTAGACGATGGGCATAGATGACGCCGGTGGCAGCCGGTGTGCCTCCCGACCGCCGGTGTCTCCGATCTCGGTATTGATCGTGGACGATCACGCCGTATTCGCCGATGCGCTGCAGGCGAGGCTTTCCCGTGAGCCGGACCTCGCTCCGGTCGACGTGGGCTACAGCGTCAATGACGGGCGTACGTGGATCAGCCGGGAACAGCCCGACATCGCGGTGCTCGACCTCGGGCTAACCGACGGCACCGGACTGGACTTGGCCACATATATCGCCGACGTGTCACCGACGACGAGCGTCCTCATCCTCTCCGCAATGGAGCCGGTCGACTCCGCCATCAGTGCGCTGCGGATCGGCGTGCGGGCATGGCTGCCCAAGACGATCGACACGGCGCACTTGGTGCGAGCCATCCGGGGTGTGCAGGCCGGCGAGGCATGGATGTCGCCGGCCCTGCTCGGTCGCGTCCTCACCGGCCTGCTCGCCCAGCCACCCGATCCGTTGTCGGTGCTCACCAGCCGTGAGCGCGAGATCTTGGAGCGAATGGTTGCGGGGTCCAGCCGGGCCGACATCGCGATCGAACTAGGCGTTTCAGCAAACACGGTGCGCACTCACGCCCAGAACCTGATGGCAAAGCTCGGCGCACACTCGGCACTCGAGGCCGTCTCCATCGCCATGCGTAACGGCCTAGGCGGGGTAACCGGTTAGGCCGGTGCCCTGACCGGCTACGACCGGCTCCAGCGGGCCGAACCGGCCCGCACGGCACGGATCAGGGCTGACGCTCATACGCGCCACGATCATCGTACGTGCGCGGCCCCACGCCCGTATCGGTGATCGAAGGGTCGTCGGTGCGAGGCGCTCCGAGGATGTCCAGGTTCTGCTCACCGGATGCGCCGGAGTCCGCCGAATCGATCGCCGGGGAGCCCGCAGCTAGACCCAGATCCCCTGCAGCTGCGCCGAGAAAGGCCGGATTGGCCTGCAAGCCGAGATGCTCCTGACCAGTCGCCGCCTGCATCGCGGCCAGGGTCTGGTACTTCGTGCCGAACGTGTACATGGTGCCGGGAACCGACAACCAGACAAGGTTGCTGCCGACGATCGTCGTCGCCGGGGCCGAGTCGTACACGGCAATGTTGCCAACGCGCCGCTTGCAGTCATTGACGAACTGCATCGGCGTCGGGTTGACCACGAAGACCGCGTTGTCGACGGCGATGTTGTTCCGCACGACGTAGTTGCTCGACGTCCCCTCGATGTGGATCCCCGAGGTGCAGTTGTGGTAGACGGTGTTCCCGATGAGCCGCCCGCCGTGGACGTTCAGGTCATCGATGCCGTGGTCGCCGTTATTGTAGGAGGCATTCAACGTAGCCAGGCCGTAATCAGCGCCTGGGTAGTACTGCAAGCCGGAATCCTCGTTGTCGTGGAGTCGGTTGCCGATGACGGAGTTTCTGGCGGCGATGACATCGACGCCGTTCGCGCCGCGTATGTACTGCCGAGCGTTGAAGCTCGACTCGTTGAAGCTGATCACATTGTCCGTCGAGCCGCTACTCACGTAGATGCCGTGATTGCTGTTGTGATGCGCGTGGTTTCGCGTCACGGTCGAATTCGTCGTGCCACTGAGGTAGATCCCGACGGCGATGTATCCACTGACCGGCCGACCAGCGCGCGATACCTCGTTGTTCGCGATCACGATGTTGGACGATGAACTCGCCTTGATGCCGTACGACGACGTACCGGTGATCGTGAAGCCGCTGATCGTCACGTACTGGCGGCCGGACACGACGAAACCGTTGGTGCCTCCGGTGACGATCACAGAAGCGCCGGAATCGGCGGCGAACACGATGGGACTGCCGGGGCTGCCCGAGTGCGCGACGTTCACCGATTCGGCATAGCTGCCGGCCGCGACGCTCACGGTCTGCCCCGCGACGGCCACGGACGCTGCCTTGCTGATCGTGCAATAGGGCAGCGACTGCGTGCCCGAGCCGGTGTCCGAGCATGGGCCGCCGCCTACGTAGAGCGTAGTCGCCAGCGCGCTGGCGGACGGGCTCCACAGCGCCATCGCAAGAGCGGCCAGGATGACGGAGACCGCACATCGCAATGCGACATTCCGCCGTCGTCGTGAACGCAGCATGAACCCGCCTCTCCGAGCAATTCCCACCGCATCATGACCCAGCGCGCAGGCTCGCACATCGTTCGCTTGACGTATGTCGTGCTTCGCAACTCTCTGACCACCGGGCTGGGCGGCGGCAAGCTCCCACGAATTGCGTAGTCGCGCCTCGTGCCACGGTGTGATCACCCAGAGCCTGGCTCTACCTACGCTGACGCTGCCGCCCACCATCCGGGCGGCTCATCGTAGTGGGGCAGGTCGTTGGGCAACATTCAGATGGGCGATGTGGGCACCGGCCGTCATCGCCGCGCGTGCGACGGCGCCAGGAGTCGGTCGTGACCATGCAGACGACCGCGCCGCCGATCCCGTTCACCGTGCCGCCGGTCACCGCGGGCGCTCGCGCAGCAGCCATGACGGTATTGACATCCGGGTGGCTGACCACCGGGCCAGAGTGCCTTGCGTTCGAGGACGTGCTCGCGCAGTACCTGCGACAGCCGCATGTCGTGGCCGTCGCCTCGTGTACCCAAGCCCTGGAACTCAGCCTTCGGGCGCTGCGGCTCACACCCGGATCGCCCGTCCTGACGCCGAGCCTGACGTTCTGCGGCGCAGTCGGGGCGATTGTGCATGCCGGTCTCCGTCCCGTACTGGTCGACATTGACGAAGCGACGCTGACGCCGAGCGCCGAGACGGTGGCGGCGGCAGTCGCCCGAGCCGGCCGCCCTGCCGCGATGATGACATGCGACCTGGGCGGCTACCCAGTAGATGCGCAGGCGCTCGCCGGGGCCGCCGGGCTGCCGGCGGGTCGAGTCATCGTCGACGCTGCGCACGGCCCGGGCGGGGACGTGGGACGCGCCGATAAGGCGTTCGCCCCGTACGCGACCTGCCTCAGCTTCTACGCCACCAAGAACCTACCGATCGGTGAGGGCGGCGCGATCGCGACGCACGACGAAGCGCTGGCCGGATGGTTGCGTAGCGCGCGACTGCATGGCATGAGCAAGGACGCCTGGCGGCGGTACCTGCCGGGTGGGTCGGCGCGGTACGACGTCGTCGACATTGGCCTAAAGGCAAACATGACCGACCTGCAGGCGGCCATCGGGACGGCCCAGCTTGAGGCACTTCCGGCGTGGCAGGCGCGTCGCCGCGAACTCGTCGCCCGCTACGACGCGGCACTCACCGCGTCGCCGCTCACCGACTTCGTGATGCTGCCGCGACGGCACCCCGGACATGCCTGGCATCTGTACCAGGTGCGCGTGCCGCGAAGGGACGAGGTGGCCGCCGCGCTTGCCGAGCGGGGCATCGGGACGTCGGTGCACTTCATTCCGGTGCACCAGCTGACCGGCTACGCGCGGCTATTCACCACAGAGGAGCGCGCGGCGTTGCCCGTAACCGATCGGATCGCATCGCAGCTGCTGTCGTTGCCGCTTTATCCGAGCCTGAGCGAACAGGAGGTCGACCGGGTTTCGGAGCATCTAACCGAGTCACTGACGTGATCGACGGGGGAATCATGTTTGGTATCCGCAAGAAGAATGGGGCAGCGACCGAGGCTCTGCCAACGCTGATCCTCGGTGCAGGCGAGGCCGGCCGTGCCATGGTTCGTTCGTTGCGGAAGGCGCCTGACTACGGACTGACGCCGATCGGGTTCCTCGACGACGACCGCCGACTGCATCGCGTGTGCGGGCTGCCCGCTCTGGGTGCCCTCAGTGACATCGTGTCGGTAGCGCAGCGGACCGGCGCCAAAGCGGCCCTGGTGACCCTTCCCAGCCTGCCGCCTCGCCAGACAGCAGAGATCATTGAGGCGGCCGAGACGGCGGGGTTGCTCGTGCGCTACCTCCCGTCGTTCCTCGCCGCTGTAGAACGTGACGTGCGTCTGTCTGACCTGCGGGGCCTATGTGTCTCCGACCTGCTGGGCCGCGACGAGGTGCACATCGCGACCGATCGGGCGCGCGCACTCGTCCGGGGGCGCCGAGTGCTGGTCACCGGTGCGGGCGGCTCGATCGGCTCGGAACTGTGCAGGCAGATCAAGAAGTTTGAGCCAGCAGCGCTGTACCTGCTCGACCACGACGAGTCCAATCTGCACGGCTTGCACCTGGAGATCGCCGGGTCAGGGCTGCTTGACTCCGATGAGATCATAATCGCCGACATCCGTGACCGCTCTCGGCTCGATCAGGTATTCGCCCTCACCCGGCCCGATCTGGTCTTCCATGCGGCCGCCCACAAGCATCTGCCGCTGCTCGAACGTCACCCCTGCGAGGGCGTGAAGACCAACGTCCTCGGGACTCAGCATCTCGTCGACCTCGCGGTCAAGCACGGGACTGCGCGGTTCGTGCTGATATCGACGGATAAAGCCGCGGACCCTTCGTCCGCGCTCGGCGCGACGAAGCGGCTCGCCGAACTCGTCGTGCAGAGGGCGGCCGGCGGGCCGACGTGCATGGCGTCGGTTCGGTTCGGCAACGTGCTGGGTTCGCGCGGATCACTGCTGTCGGTCCTGGCCGGCCAGGTTGCCAGGGACCAGCCGATCACGGTGACCCATCCGGACGTCACCCGGTTCTTCATGACCGTCGAGGAGGCAGTGGGCCTCGTCCTCGAGGCCGCGACGCTCGCCGAGTACGCCGAGACATTCGTCCTGGACATGGGCGAGCCGGTGCCGATCGTGGACTTGGTTCACAAGTACGCCGCCGCGCTGCACCTGCCCGAGCTCAACATCCGGTTCACCGGGCTGCGGCCGGGAGAGAAGATGAACGAGAAGGTCTTCTCTGACTCCGAGATCCGCCAGCCAACGGCGCACCCTAAGGTGTGGGCGACGAGGTCAAGTGCCGTGCCCGGCGACTTGGACGACATGCTCCGCGAGCTGTACGACATGGCGGCTCTGAACGACGCAGACGCGATCCGGCGCCAATTCCGCCGCATGCTGCCCGAGTACGAGCCGACGCAACGTCACCTGACTCCGGTCGCGGCCGGGGCACCCTATGCGGACGGCTTCTGACTGTGACATTCGTGCATTCGTTCAGCTCAGCAGGCGAGCGCGTCGAGGTCGTGGCAGAGCCGGCGTGGGCTCACCGGCTGGTTGGCGCGGCGATCGGTCGCGTGAGCGGCGAGTCGGCCGCTACGGACCGTGACCGGACCCCGACGGTCGTCATCGGCATCGAGGCAGATCGCTCGCCGTTTCGCCGCGACGGCCTGCGTGTCGCAGGACGTGGCGCGTACACGGACGGGCAGCGGACCTTGCTGATCGACGCGGGCGGGTCGGGGTTCGACCTGCTGCTGACGCCCAACGTCGACGCGCTGACGGTGACCGCCCGCTACCGTCCGCCGCGTCGCGCCCGGGTCGCGAACGCGCTGCTGGCCGACCGGTTCAGGCTGCTCGCCGGGCAGGTGCTGGTCCACTACCCGGTTTTGTGGCGATCGGGCTGGCGCGGGCGAGTGCCGCTGCACGCGTCGGTGTTGACCACGGCGTACGGCGTCCCGCTGTGCGCCGGTCCCAGCGGTGTAGGCAAGTCGACCGTCGTGCTCCGCCTACTCGCCGACGGAGCGACTGCGACCTCGGACAACCTGTGCAGCGCTGACCAAAACACCTGCTTCGGTCTGCTCGAGCCGATGCGTGCTTCGTCCGGCTCGGGCAGCGCGACCTCGCACGGACGGGTCGAGCGGCCGATGCCGCGGCAGACGCCACAGCTTTGCCCAGATCGCCTCGTCCTGCTCGAACGCGGAGGCGAGCGGACGGAGGTGACGCAAGCGAAACCGCAGGATGCCGTGCGGACGCTGGTCAGTGGCACCTATGCGGCAGGCGAGCTCAGGCGGTACTGGGCGTTCGCCGCCACCATGGCGCTGGCGACCGGAATAGGGCCCGCTCACCCGGCGATCACCGACGTCGCATGGGACTACGCGGGCCGGCTTTCGTGCGTGCGAGTCAGGGTCGGAGATGGCGCACGCGTGACGGCCAAGCAGTTATGCGAGGAGGGGTTGTGACGAGGCGACTGCGGGTGGCGATGGTTCTGCCCGGGATGACGTCGGGGAGCGGCAGCATCGCGCTGCGCGCGGCCGCGTCCCTCGATCCGGATCGCTACGCCGTCACGTTCATCAGCGGTGGTGGCGGGTATGGCGCGGAGCCCACCGACGGCGTCCTCAAGGGCATCGAAGCGATCAAGGACACGCCCGCGCAGGACCTACTAGCCGCCGCCTACGCGGCCGGCATGGACGTCGTCCGGATCCCCGCGCTCGCCAGCGAGTCCTCGCCGCTTCGAGACCTCGCGGCACTGCGTCGGCTGTCCCGGCAGTTCGAGGCCGGCAGCTTCGACGCCGTTTACACGTACGGGGCGAAAGCTGGCCTGTTGGGCCGGCTCGGAGCCGTGCGCAGCCGTGTGCCGCGCATCGTGCACACCATCACGGGATTCCCGCCGCAGCGGGTGTGGGGCCGTGGTCTGAGCCTGACGATCGAGCGCCGCCTGGGTCGTCACACCGACACCGTGATCGCGGTCGGCTCGGGAGTCGCAGCTGAGGCGGTGCGCCGGCGTCTTGCCTCTGGAGACCGGATCCGGACGATTTTGCCCGCTGCCACCTCGGCAACACCGCCGCGCGGAACGGCCGCTCGCGGCCATGCGCGACGACGCCTTGGCCTACCGCCGGGGGTCCGGCTCGTGGGCGTGGCTGGGCGCATCGACGACAAGCGCGCGCCCGAGGACTGGGTCAACGCCCTGGCCATGGCCGCGAACGCCCCCGGTGGACGGGACGTCTGGGGTGTGTGGCTCGGCGACGGCCCCCTTCGTGAGCAGCTGCTGGCAAGGGCGCGCAGACTCGGCATCGCCGACCGCCTTCGGGTGATCAGCCATGACGTGGACCGCTCCGAGTTGCTGCCCGCCTTCGATGTCTTTGCTCACGCCAGCCGATGGGTGGCCCTGCCGCGCCCGCTCGTGCTAGTGCCTGGTGAGACCGCTCTGCTCGTTCCGCCCGGCCGCCCAGACCTGCTGGGCCGAGCCGTGCGCCGCCTGCTGGATGACCCCTCCGAGGCGCAGCGGTTCGCCGCCAACGCGTATGCGCTGTGGACCGGACAGTACGAAATCAGGGCACGCAGCGACGATCTGGCTCGGACCTACTCCTAGATATGACCCGCCATGCGGCGGCGACGCCGCGACGTCAGGACGCGTCGATCGATGCGATCGAATTCGCTACGGGCGCGGACTGCAGCGGGTCGCAGCGAGCATTGAGGCAGCGACCAGTTGCCAGATCGAATGAGAAGTTGTGCGCGAGGCAATGCACGGCGCCGCCCTCGATGACGGCGCCAACCGACAGGTCCTCACCCGCGTGCGGACAGTACCGCGGTATCTCGAAGCTCGAATCGCCGGAGTGGACGACGATGCGTTCATCGTTGTCGCGACCGGTTTCGTACTGCTCGACTGCGGCGAGCGCCGGCGAGTTCGCGTGTTTGAGCAAGCCGATAAGGTAGTCGTTGTACAGGTCCGGGTCGCGGCGAGCAGTCAGTCGCAAGGACAGCAGCAGATCCTCCCAGCCGATGTCGCCGGCGATCACTGCGCCGAGCCATCGTCCGGCAACGGTGAACGTGTACTCCGGTGCGGTAGCGCCTCCGGTCAGATCCACCCGCAGGCCGTCATGGTCCATTTCGACGTCCCAATTGCCGCCATGGGGCCCGGTCACCTCAAACCGTACAGTCATGCCGATACGGGTGAGGAAATACGGAGAGAGGGTGCCCAGACTGGAGAAGTGCGCCGCGAAACGTGCCGCCAGGTCCGGTCCCGGCTCCGGAACGCTCGCGTAGACCTCTGCGATGGCGTCCGCTCGGTCGGCGGCATAGGCGTCGAGGTACACCTCGAGCCCTTCGGTGTAGCTGAATCGGGCCGAAATCGGGTCCGGCGTGACCGCGCCCGTGGCGAGGTCGAGCTGGTCACCGGGCCGGAAGCATCCCCAGCGTTGCAGCGGCAGGTGCTCGCGCAGCCACGCAGTCGCCTGCTCGGCGTCGGGGAAGATGCCAGGCGCGCGAAGCGAGTCGTTAAAGCGACGCAGTTCCGGATCGAGGAAGCATGGCGGGCCCGCGAAGGGCACCGCCAGCTTCGGCCCGGTGGCCCGGACCAGCCGCGTCACGGCGCGGAACTTCCCGAGCCGCTTGGCTAACTCGATGTCAGCCCGGACATCGGCCGGGTAGTCATAGCAGATCGGATGCCAGGACGCTCCGGAGGTCTGCACCGCCATCACGTCCATCGTTGCAATTGAGTACGGCATGACCGTCGGCGACGATCAGGAAGGCGGCGTCGTGGCACATCGGCGACTGTTCCGGTATCGCGGTGATCCAGGAGCCGCGGGTGTCGAGCGGGAACGGCTTCCATGGCGCCAGCTCGATGATGTTGCTGATTCCGTTGGCCAACAGCCGGTTGCGCACCGATGGCGACGGGTACCGCGGTATCAGCACCCGGGTGCCTTCGGGCAGGCGGCGAAGGACCGAGACGTCCATGTGGTCCAGATGCTCGTGTGAGACGGCGACCCAGTCCGCGTCCAGCAACTCGGGCCTGTCGAGGTGGTCATTGCGCGGGAACTGGTGCCATGAACCAAGGAAGGCTCCCGTCCGTGCAAACCACGGATCGGCGAGCAAGCGAAAAGCCTCGGCCTCCACGCTGAGACCGGCGTGGCCGAGAAATCGCACGGATGCCATCACATGACTCTCGTGGAGCGATTGCCCAGAGTCATCGTTTGACGGTCGTAGCCGGCCATACGACACCTGCGGGAGGTGCTTCTACTGCCCGAACGACGGTCCGAACGAGTCGATTCGAAGCCATTCCGCGTTAGCGTGTTGTTTTCTCGCCGTTCATAGTGCAAGTTATAGAGGCGTTAGTTTCGCGCCCCAAACCGGGGGAGGGCGCGACCTGACGACACCACGGGGGGTGTCGAGAATGACGAGTCGAACTGTCTGTGCGGACGAAGGAATGCAACCGTCCGTCACAGCCATCCGACGTCCGCACGGTTCGGTCCAGTTCCGCCACGATGACGTCGATGGCGACGGCGCGGCAACGGCCAAGCTCCGCCAGCAGATCAGTCACGATGTCAAGCACGAGCTCAGCACGATCATGCTGCTGGCGTCGGTGCTGATCGACGGCGACGACATTGGCGAGGTGAGCCGCAGCCGGGCGCGGCAGATCCTGGGCGAGACCCGCTGGCTGCACCAGTTGCTGCAGGCCTATGACAATCTGGCTATTAGCGACATTGCCGTGCCGAACCCGTCGGAGCCCATCCGGCTCGACGTACTGGCGGGCGACGTCGTCTCATCGATCCAGCTGTCATCGTTCACGAGGGTTAGCCTGCATGCTGAGCCAACGTGCGCACACATCGACAAGCTCGCGTTCTGGCGGGTACTGCGCAATGTCGTCGCCAATGCCGTTTGCGCAGCGGGTCCCGAGGGCGCGGTCGAGGTGCGGATCCAGAACGATCGCGGCTGGGCCGTCGTGGAGGTCGACGACGACGGTCCAGGCTTCGACAGCGCGCAGCTGTCGGCGTCGTCTCTCGGCCTGGGGATCGTGCAGGAGCTCATGTCCGCCTGGGGCGGTGAGCTTGAGATCCGCCGCGGCAACCTCGGTGGCTGCCGAATCCGACTGAGGCTGCCGCTCAGTCAGCAGGTATCGGATGTGCGGTCTGTGAGCGACATCTGATGCGGATCCTGATCTGTGCGCCGCACCTCGTCTTCGCGGAGTCGCTCGCGCATCTGCTCGAACTGCACGGTGAGGACGTTGTCGCCGTCGTAGACGACATCGGCGCGGCGCTGATGGCGCTGCAAGAGCAACCGGTCGACGTCTGCCTGATCGACTTGTGGTTTGAAACCGAGGCTGACCTCGCGCCCGTGACCCACCTGTGGAATGCGGCGCCTGAGACCCGGTTCGTACTGCTCAGCGAGGACGCCGACTCGCGCCTGCTGGCCGTTGCGGCCGCAGGCCTCGGCACCATCGCCGAGAAGCGTCGGCCCTTCGCGGACCTGGCCGAGCTGCTCGCGAATGTGCACGCCGGTGTGGCTGCCCGGGAAACAGTGCCGAGTGCGCGGACGGCGCCCGGCGAGTGGCACGGTGGCCGCGACGATCGTCGATGGCTTGCCGCGTTTCTGACCCCCCGCGAGCGGCAGGTGCTCAGTGCTCTGGTCTGCGGCGAGGACACCGTCAAGCTCGCGCGATCCATGGGCATCTCGGCGACGACGGTCCGGTGCCATATCCAGAGCGTGCTGAACAAGCTGGGTGCTCACTCCCGTCTCGAGGCGGCGACCGCAGCGGTGCGTGACGGCATGGTCTGCCCCCGAACCGGCGAATGGCTGATCGACCTAGCCAGCTGACAGCTTGGAGTGACCGGCGGGCTGACCGCTGAGCCGAACGCTCACGCGAGTCGACCCGATCACCGTCCGTTGCCGACGCACGGTGGAGGTGCCCGGACCCGGGCCGTCCCACAGATGACGTAGCCGAAGTCGTACTCGGACTAGATCCGCCTCATGTCGGGTGAACCTAGCGTTCCCTTCACATGTCCAGATGAACTGCTCGATCGGAGAGGCACATGCTCAGTCTTGTCCGGCTGCGACGCGTGGCCCTCGTACAGGCCCTCGCCGTCACGCTGACGATCGTGCTGTGCGTCATGGCAGTCCTTCGTTATGAGAACGGCAAGCAGCGGCTATATGAGGCGAAGGCGCGTATCGCAATCAGCCAGACGTACGCCAAGTCGGCCGCGGAGGCAGATGCAGTCGTCGCACAGGCTCGAGCGCTCGCCACGAGCCGGGCGATCGTCGCCGAGGCGATGCGTTCGGCGAACGCCAATCGTGATGTCGATTCGGTAGCCCGGAAGACAACGCTCAGCAGCCTGGGGACGTCGCCGATCGCCCAGCTCACGGTTCGTGACCGCGACCCGCGGGTCGCTGCGCGGCTCGCCAACG
>WNGE01015507.1_pt1 | contig 20958 bp, 19 predicted proteins | sample 5400651 | NCBI WGS metagenome assembly WNGE01 (sample SAMN13153370, study PRJNA577476) | soil metagenome | isolation source: 60 cm soil or saprolite under grassland replicate 2 | place: USA:California | collected 2016-06-15 | reverse complement strand
TCGGTGCGTTCGGTCGGAGTCCGACGAACTGGCTTAGCGGCCCGGGCGATCCAACTCCGCGGCCCGTTCGGGCGGGAGCGGCTCACCGGCCCGCGGCTCGCCGGCCTGCGTTTGGCCGGGCTGCAGATCGGCGTCGGCCGGGCCGCCCGACCACCGCCCGCGGGCACGCTGGACGGCGGCGTCGAACGCCCCACTCCCGGCCGCCTTCGGTGTGAGAAGCTCCTCCGCCAGCCGAGCCCCGAGCCTCTTCGACACGGGGCCCAGGATCGACGCTGCCAGGAGTGCCGCAGTGGCCGACAGGTCGCGCTTGCGACGCACCTCGGCCTTCTCGTCGAGATAGCTGGCGAACTCCCGCTCCAGGATGCCCCGGACCTTCTCGCCGTCATTGCCCAGCTTGCGGAGCGTCTTGTCCACTTCGCGTGGGAGCATCGACTTCGGCAGCTCCGCCTCGGGCCCCAGGACCGCGCGGCGGACCCCGCGGACCAGGCGCTTCGGCCCGCCGGCCGCCAGGAACGCGACTCCCGCCGCCAGGCCGGCCGTCCGGGCCGGTGCCCGCCGGACCTTGGCGGGAATATCGACGGTCGCGCGGCCGGCTGCCTCCAGGCGGGCGACCTCCTCGGCCAGGTCCGCGCGGCTGGCTACGGCCGCGGCCCGAGCGGCGTCCGTTCTCGCACCCACTCGATCGTCTCCTTCGTCGTCTCGATCGTCTGGTCCGGCCAGAATCGAGCCTTCATGGCTTCCGTGTCGAAGCCCTGGCGTGCCATCGCGGCCCCCACGATGCCGGCCCATGTGCCGAGGCCAACGGCCACGCCGAGTGCGGCGCCCGGCCCGGTTCCGAGCCTGATCGCGGTCAGGGCTCCCACGATCGCGCCCAGGATGGCGCCACCGATGATGCCGCCGATCGCGCCCCCGATTCCACCCGCTCGCAGGCCCGACAGGAGGCCGAGCACCGCACCAAGGACCGCGATCGCGGCAACCGCCACGACGAGCGGCCGCACTCCGAGCTCGACGTTGAGACCCGACGCATCGCCGAGCCGCGTCCAGCCCGCGTTCGTCAAAGCCAGTGCAAGGGGGACCGCCACGATCACGCCGACGACGAAGGCCGTCCCGATCGCCGCACCGACGGCCCGGCCTGAGACGCCGAGGGCAACCGCCACGCACGTGAGCGCGATTGCCAGCAGGAGCTCCGTGCCCACCAGGACTCCCCAGCCGATCGATCCGAAGAGCCAGTCACCCAGGAACAGGAGCAAGCCGACCGGCAGGAAGACGCCCAGGAACAGGAGCAGGCCGGCGGCGATGCCGCCCAACAGGGCAACTCGCTTGACCTCGTCGGCGATCTCCGAGAGCTCGGCCCGAGCCAGCTCGAGGTGCGCCCGGACCAGGCCCATCGCCGCGTCGCGAGTGGCACCGAGCTGTTCCCGGAGGCCGGGCGGCTCGCCGGCCGCTGACTGCCCGGCCGTCGGACCGGTGGACATCCCCGGCCCGGACGATTCCGCAGAGGCTGGGTCGATCGCACCGCCATCCGCGGACGGCGGAGGAGCGTCACTGTCCGGCGAGGGGTTGCGCGGCGGAAGGTCGTCCAGGGCTCAGGCTCCGGCTGGGCAGGCGCGGGGGCCGCGCTGTCGAGGACACGCCCCGCGCGTGGGATTTCGCCGATGATACCAGCGGCCAGCCGGAGACTCAGCCGGCCAGGTTCAGCCGGAGGCTCAGCCGGGCAGATTCAACCGGCGAGACCGAGCCGTGGCCCGGGACCCGATCCCGGCCGGCCGCCGCCCAACAGCTCGGCCGCGTCGAAGAAGCCGTACGTCCGGCGGAACGCCGGATCCGACGGGGGCCTTGGCCGGCCGGTCGCGGTTCGCCACAGCTCGCGTTCGAGCTCGTCGATCCGCCCCGCCAGCTCGGCCGGGCCGCGTGGCGCGGGGATGTCCGCGTAGGTCCGCCGACCCGCCGGAAAGCGCACGGCCTCGTCGGGCAGGCGCGGCAGGATGGCGAGAACGAGGCGAGCGTGGGCCAGAGCGGCCAGATGCCATGCCTCGGGCTCGCGGATGCGCGGCGGGGGCCGCTCGAGCCGCGATTCGGCCGCGGCCTCCGCGGCTGCCTCGGCCAGCGCGGCCTCGCGCTCGGCCGGCGACGCGGGATGGCCCGACCTGGTGGCCCGCACCTGGCCGACCTGGGCGAGCAGGTAGCGCAGCTCGGCCCGATCCGCAGCGTCCGCACGGAGCCACGTCCGGAACCCGTCCTGGACACCCTCCACGTGAGGCAGCGTCTCATCGGCCAGGTAGTCCGCGCCCCCGTCAGGGAGCTGCCCGTCGCCGGCCACGGCATCGAGCAGCTCACGCGTCCGCTGGACGATCGCCACGAGGCGATCGAGGTGCGAGAAGCCCGTCGATCCCAGGTCTGCCATCGGCATCCAGCTCGGTCATGCCCCGGCGGCCAGTGCCGCCCGCCATGAGGGTACGTGCTTCCGGAGCGTCCGTCGTCTCGCAATCGGCGACACGTCCGCAATGGTCCTCTCGCGAAATAGCCAAAGGTCCCCGGACGTGACGAGGCTGCGGGCGATGCGACACCGCCCGACTACACTCCGGTCACGATGGCCGATCCGCAGGCACGCGTTCTCCGCATCGCCGAGGTGCTGTCCATCGGCTCCGAGCTGACGGTGGGCGAGACGCGAGATACGAATGCGGGAGAGCTCGCCCGATCGCTGTCCGAAGCCGGCGTCGACGTCCGCCGGATGACGGCCCTGCCGGACGACCGCGCACCCGTCGAGGAGGCCATCCGCGATGGCCTGCGGCGGGCCGACCTGGTCGTCTCGACCGGTGGCCTGGGTCCGACGCCCGACGACCTCACGCGCGAGGCAATCGCCGCGACGTTCGACGAGATCCCGTCGGTGGACCCCGACCTGGAGATCTGGCTGCGCGCCATCTGGTCGCGTCGGCGCGTCGACTTTCCCGAGCTGAACCTCAAGCAGGCCTGGCTGATCCCGTCCGCCACGGCCATTCCCAACCAGGCAGGTACGGCCCCGGGCTGGTGGGTCGACCGTCCGGACGGGCGCGTGGTGGTGGCCCTGCCCGGACCGCCTCGCGAGATGCGACCGATGTGGTCGGATTGGGTGATCCCCCGTCTGCGCGAACGGGGTGTGGGCCGCGAAGTCGCCAGCCGGACCTACCGCTTGACCGGAATTGGCGAATCGGCCGTGGCGGAGCTGCTCGGTGACGCGCTGCTGCGCGGCCGCAACCCGCTCGTCGCGACGTACGCACGCGCAGACGCCGTAGACGTCCGAATCAGCGCGGTCGCAGCCGACGGCCGGTCGGCCCAGGACCTGGTGAGCATGGCCGCCGGGCCTGTCCTCGAGGCCCTGCGGACGCACGTATGGGCGATGGGCGAGACGACCTGGGCGGAGGCGATCGGCCGCCGGCTCACCGAGCTCCACTGGACGCTCGCCACCGTCGAAGCCGGCACCGGCGGGGCGCTGATAGGTCTCCTCGGCGAGCTGCCGATGCTCGTCGAGGCGAGCGTGCTCGCCGGCGATCGACAACGGATCGAAGAGATCGCGCGGACGGCTCGAGCGCGGGCCGGCTCGGACGTCGGAGTCGCCGTCCGCGCCCGCCGTCGCGGCGCGGATACGGCCGTCTCCGTCGCGGTCGCGACACCCCGCGAGGTGCACCGCGAGCAGCGGCTGGCTCTGTTCGGTGGGACACATGGCCGCGGCCGGGCCGCACTCGTCGCAGCGTCGATCCTCCTGACCCGGCTGCAGGCGGCCTCCCCGGGGGCGGTATCCGGCCCGCAGGCAGCCGGCCCACGAACGTCCGCTCGGCGACGAACGGCTAGCGGCGCGACATCCGGTCGAGGCCGTCGCGGTCCAGGATGACGATCGCGTCCCGTTCGAGCCTGAGCAGGCCGTCGTCGACGAACAGGCCCAGGAGCTTGTTCACGCTCTGACGCGTCGCCCCGATCATCGCTGCCAGGTCGCTCTGGGTCAGCGGCGCGTCGAGTCGGACGGTGCCGCCCTCGCCGGCGAGGCCGTGAGTCTGGGCCAGTCGGGACAGCCGCGCGGCGAGCCGACCGGTGATGTCGAGGAAGTGGAGCTCCTGGACGTGCGTCGTGAGGCGGCGGAGCTCCGCCGTGAGGGCGGACAGCAGCGCGTCGCGCAGCGCCGGCTCGCTGGCGATGAGCTCCCGGAATCGCGGCCGTGGCAAGACCAGCGTCTCGGTCGCCTCGAGCGCGGTTGCCGTCGCCGACCGCGGCGCGCCGTCCAGCAGTGCCAGCTCGCCGAAGAACTCGCCCGGCCGAACGGTGGCGATGATGGCCTCGTCGCCTTCCTCGGACGGAAGGCTGATCTTGACCGCGCCGGATGTGACGATGAACAGCGCGTCGCCCGGGTCGCCCTGGTGGAACAGCACCTCGCCGCGGCGGAAGCGACGACCCCGCATCTCGCGGGCGAGCCCACTGAGACCACGCTCGTCGAGGCCGGCGAAAAGCAGGCACCGGCTCAGGGCAGCGACGACGGGCTCCGTCTCCACCATCCGCCAATCCTAACCGGGCGGATTGGCCGACGGGAAGCCTTGCGAGCGGAGGTCGCACGCCGCGACGGCGGATGGGACGATGTCGGCTGGCCGACAGGCGGACGGTCGGCCGCTTGGCTCGATGCGGTCGGCCATGCCCCCCACGATGGTCGGATGATCGAGCGCGCGCCGTGTGGGAGCGGACGACCGTGCGCCTGACCGTGATCGGGTCAGGTCCGGCCGCCCCCCAGCCGGACTCCCCGGCATCGGGCCATCTCGTCCAGGTGGACGGGACCGCCGTCCTCCTGGACTGCGGCTACGGCGTGGTGGGCCGCCTGCGATCCACGATGGATCCCCGGAGCCTGACCGGCGTCGTCATCGGCCACCTCCACGCGGACCACTTCCTGGACCTGGCCGCCCTGCGCTACCTGCACCCATGGGACGGCGCCCACGATGGGCGGCCGGCCGTCTGGCTACCGCCCGGCGGCAGGACGCGACTGACCGGCCTGGCCCGGATGATGAGCGAGCGCCCGACGTTCTTCGAGGACGCTTTCGATCTCGCCGAGTACCGCTCGGACGAGTCGTTCGCGATCGGTGCGCTGGCGATCCGCCCGACACCCATGCAGCACTACGTTCCCGCCTGGGCCCTGACTGTCAGCGACGGCACCGGCGCCCGGCTGGTCTACGGGGGTGATACCGGGCCGACGGACATGCTGAGCGAGGCCGCCCGGTCCGCCGACCTCTTCATCGCCGAGGCGACGCTCGCCTCGGTCGACGAGGATGAGCCGAGCCGCGGTCATTGCACGATGGAAGAGGCGATCGGCATCGCGAAGGGTTCAGGGGCTCGACATGTGCTCCTCACCCACTACCCCTCGGCGCGACGTGCCGAGCTGTTGGCGGCCGCGTCGGCGACCATGACGGGCGCATCATCGGGCGTGTCGATCTCCACGGTCGTCGAGTCGGTCGCACAGGTTTCGATCGCTGTCCCGGGCTTGGAGGTCGAGATCTCGGCCGCGACCGAGAGCGCTCGCAAGGCTGCCACCGCGAGTGAGGCGGCCACCGCGAGCGAGGCGGCGAGCCAGTCCTGGCCGATGGGCCTGCCGGACGCCTCGACCATCTCGGGCTGATCGCGGCACATCGGCCCACGCCAATCTCCGCCGCGGATTTGGGCCCGCAGACTGGGCCCGCGACCTGCCGCGAGGATCAGCCGGGCCGGGCACCCTCGGCCGATCCCCCCGGGGCGGCCGTCATCGCCAGGGCCCGGATTCTCGCCCGGTATTTCTCGGCCGCCGGATCGTCGCCGAGCAGGATGGCCGCCGTCAGCCAGTAACCAGCCGCTTCGCTCGTGGCCCCGACCAGTAGAGCCGCCTCGGCTGCCTGGGCCAGCAGCGGAACGGCCCGTTCGCGATCGCCGGATGCCGCCCGATGGTGGGCCAGCTGGCCGATCGGCGGCGGCACCGCGCGAGCCTCGATGGAGTCGGCGAGGCGCGCGTGGAGCTCGCGGCGCCGCGAGGAAAGCATTCCCGCGTACGCGACGTCGCGGATGAGGGGATGGCGGAATCGCCAGTCGGCGCCGCCCTCGCCCGGATCGACGATGGCGGCCTCTGCCAGGATCGCCAGCGGCTCGTCCGCCGCCGGCACGCCCAGCAGTTGGGCAACCAGGGCCGGTGAGAACGCGATGCCGATGACCGAGGCGACCTGGAGAACCGCGCGGGACGCCGCCGGCAGCGCGTCCATGCGCGCGCCCAGGAGCGCCCGCAGGTTGACCGGGACGCGGCCCATGCTGGGAGGGTCGACCAGCTCCAGGCGTCCTCCCCGCTGGATGAGGGCGTCGTCCTCGAGGAGTGCCCGAACCGTCTCCACGATGAACAGCGGATTGCCGCCGGTGCGGGAATGAAGGTGGCGAGCTGTTTCCTCGGACAGGGCGGCGCCGGACACCGACGCCGCCAGACGGGCGGTCCCTCGCTCGTCGAGACCGGTGAGCTCCAGGACCTCCACATGCGCGAGCGGCGCCCAACCGGGCACCGGGCCGCCCGGACGGGTGGTGACCAGGACCACGAACGGGACCTCGGCGACGATTCGGACGAGCCGATCGACGAGCGGCCGACTCGAACGATCGGCCCAGTGCACGTCGTCGATGACGATGACCCTGGGCCCGCCGAGCTTGGCCAGACGCCGAACGTAACGGTCGGTGACCTCGGCGAGAGATCGGCCGGGCTGGATCCGCGGGCACGAGCGCGGCCTCGGCCTCCCAGCCGCTGAACTCGGCGTCGCGGGCGATCGCTGCCACGGCGCCCGCGAGACGGCGCCGAGTGGCCTCGTCCATATCGGGGGTGAACAGCAGGCGTCGGGCGAACGTGCCCGAGTCGGTACCCTGCTCATCGGCGACCCGCTGGGCGAACATCCGGGCGAAGGCGTAATACTCGCCCGTCGTGTACGACAGGTTCTCGGTCCACGTCCAGGCAAAACCCAGGCCGCGGGCCTCCTCCTCGATGTCGGCGGCCAGACGCGACTTGCCGATGCCGGCTTCGCCGACGAGCAGGACGACGCGGCCTCGACCGGTCCGGCGGGTCGTTTCCAGGGCCTCCCGGAGGCGTTCGCGGTCCGCTGCCCGCCCGATGAGCAGGCCCGGCCCGGCGCCCCCCACCAGGCGGTGAAGGCGCTCGCCGCGGAGCCGATGGACCCGGACCGGCACGGCCCGGCCGCGGACCGCGTGCTCGCCCACGACGTCGACCTCCAGGCGCTGGCGGGCGGCCCGGAACGTCGCGTCGTCGAGCAGGATCTCGCCGGGCTCGGCCAGCTCCTGGAGGCGCATCGCGGTCGTCACGGTGTCGCCGGTGACCACGAGGTCCGTCCAGTCGCCGACTTCGCGCACCTTGGCCACCACCTCGCCCGTCGCGATGCCGACGCGGAGCCGGAGCGCTGGCTCGCCACGGGTCCTGGCCACGTCATCCATCGCCGCGGTCATCGCGAGGCTGCAGAGGGCGGCCCGCAACGGATCGTCGTCGTGTGCCCGGCGGGCGCCGAACACGGCGAAGACCGCATCCCCGATGAACTTCTCGACGACGCCCTCGTATCGCTCGACGGCACCGGCCAGCAGCCGGAAGGCCTCATCGATCCGGCCGACGACCTCTTCGGCATCGAGCTCGGTCACGAGGCGCGAGTAGTCCACGATGTCCGCGAACAGGGCGGTCACGATCCGGCGATCGCCGGGAACCGACGGGCTGGCGGTCAGGCTCCGGGCGCACTGGTTGCAGAAGCGCGCGGCAGGCGAATTCGGCGCGCCGCACGCCGGGCAGCGCACCGACCGCGTCCGACGCCGCTCCCCATCCATCCCGCTCACATGGTACGGCCGCGGCCGCACCCGGAGTAGTGGTGGCTCAGGAGATCGTCAGGACTGGCTGCTGGGCCTCGGCCGCGCGCACGCTCATCCGTGCCGCGACCGTCTGGGCCAGTGTGGTCAATGCCCTGGCGGCCGGACCCGGCTCACGCTGGGCGACGGCCGGGATGCCCACGTCGCCGCCCTGGCGGACGGTGATGTCGAGCGGAATCCCGCCGAGGAACTCGACCCCGTGACGCTCCGCGAAGCGCTGGCCGCCGCCGCGGCCGAAGATCTCCGTGGGTTCGCCGCAGTGCGGGCAGATGAACGCGCTCATGTTCTCCACGATGCCGATCACGGGCACGCTCATCCGCTTGAGCATCGCCAGCGCCTTTTCGACGTCCAGGAGGGCCACGTCCTGCGGAGTGGTCACGAGGATCGTGCCGCTGATCGGAATCGCCTGGGCCAGGGTCAGCTGAGCGTCTGAGGTCCCGGGTGGCTCGTCGATGACGAGGTAGTCCAGCTCGCCCCAGTCGACGTCTCGGAGGAACTGCTGGATCGCTCCACCCACGAGCGGTCCACGCCACACGATGGGCTGACCCTCGGCGACGAAGAACTGGATGGAGATGACCTTGACGCCGTGCCGTTCGAGCGGCGCGATCTTGCCCTCCGGTGTGGCGGTCGGCTGGCCGTCCACGCCGAGCATGAGCGGGATGTTCGGGCCGGTGATGTCGGCGTCGAGCAGGCCCACCGACGCGCCGGCCTGGGCCAGGGCGACCGCCACGTTCACGGCGACCGTCGTTTTGCCGACGCCACCCTTGCCCGAGGCAACGGCGATGACGTTCTTGACTCCTGGGATGAGCTGCTCGGGCCGGGCGGGCGCGGCGCGCCGGACCGATGCGCCCCAGGCAACGGCGACCGAGTCGATGCCGAGCGGAGCGAGGGCCCGCTGGACGTCGGCCTCGATCTCGTCCTTGAGCGGGCAGGCGGGCGTGGTGAGCTCGATCGTGAGCGAGACGGAGCTGCCGTCGATGACGAGGTTGCGAACCATGTCGCGGGTGACGATGTCGCCGGGCAGCTCGGGCTCGCGCACGGCGCGGAGCGCATCCAGGACGGCGGTCTCGGTCGGTTGGATCATCGCGATCTCATTCCTCGGGGTGTTTTGACGGTCCGGGCGTCGATATCGTAGCCGGGGTGAACTCGAAGCGCCGTCAACGAACCGTTTCCGCAGCGCGACCAGGCCAGGCCATCCCGCCAGGGCTCGATTTGTTGGCGGGCGGTTCCCGGCGGCGGCCGCTGGCTCGACTCGCTGCCGGACCTCGTCGCCGCATGCTCGGAACGGTGGCGCATCCGGACCGGCGAGCCGTACCAGCCGGGTTGCGAGGAGGCTCGACATCCTCGTCGGGCGGCTGGGTCTCGACCGCGAGCGGACCCGCCGCTGGGGCATCGCCCACGCGCTGGCCTGGGGCGTGAGCGGGACGAAGGTCGAGCCGGACATGATCGAGGCGGCGCGGCTGCTGGTCTCCATCCGGCGATGAATCGGTCCGACGCGTTCTGCGAATCTCGCCTTGGCGAGGCCTGTCAGGGCCGAGATTCGTAGTCGAAATGCGCGGGCCCAGGCGCGACTCGCGTTCTTGACACGCTTTCACCCGCAGCCTATCGTTCCGGCACCTCGCCCGTGCGGGACCTGACCGGTCGCTCGAGCGCGCAGGGCCGCGACTCCAGAGCCCGTTCACCGCTTCGGCCGTCCACGAAGCCTGCAGGAGTACAGAAGCGACAGTGCCCGCCGTGGACGTCCGGCTCGTCGATGTCGTCAAGCGCTTCGGGGACATCGCGGCCGTGGACCACATTGATCTGGAAGTCCTCGACGGCGAGTTCTTCTCGCTGCTCGGGCCGTCCGGCTGTGGCAAGACGACCACCCTGCGGATGATCGGCGGCTTCGAAGAGCCCACCTCGGGCCTCATCGAGCTCCAGGGCCAGGACGTCACCTGGTTGCCGCCGTACCGACGGAACGTCAACACGGTCTTCCAGAACTACGCCCTCTTCCCGCACCTCACGATCTTCGAGAACGTCGCGTTCGGCCTCCGGCGGCGGGGCATCAGGGGTGACGAGATCAAGAGCCGGGTGACGGATATGCTCCGGTTGGTGGAGCTGCCGGGCTTCGAGCGTCGGAAGCCCCACCAGATCTCGGGTGGTCAGGCCCAGCGCGTGGCGCTGGCCCGGGCACTGATCAATCGTCCCGCCGTGCTGCTCTTGGACGAGCCCCTGGGTGCACTCGACCTCAAGCTGCGCAAGCAGATGCAGGTCGAGCTCAAGCGAATCCAGCAGGAGGTCGGAATCACGTTCATCTACGTGACCCACGATCAGGAGGAGGCGATGACGATGTCCGATCGCATCGCCGTCATGAACAAGGGGCACTACGAGCAGCTGGGCGATCCCGAGAGCCTCTACGAGCGCCCCACGACCCGCTTCGTCGCTGGATTCCTGGGTGTCAGCAACCTCCTGGCGGGAATCGTCAGCGGCGGGGCGGACGGCCAGGCGCTCGTTCGGATGGCCGATGACACGAGCATCCGGGTCCCGGCCGGCCTGGTCCAGGGTGCACGGGCGGTGAACGTGGGCATCCGACCGGAGAAGCTCCGCCTGCACGAGGCCGGCGCGGAGCCCGGCTCTGCGAATCACCTGCGCGGCGTCATCAAGGACGCCTCGTACATCGGCGTGAGCACGCAGTACATCGTGGAGGCACGGGGCGGAGCGCGCCTCACGGTCTACGAGCAGAACGTGGAACGCGCCACCCGCGCGGAGCTATGGGCGACGGGCGAGGATGTTCTCGTCACGTGGTCGCCAGATCATTCGTTCGTGGTACGAGATGAGGAGACGTCCCCGAACGACGCGAGCTGAGAAGCCGGGGCAGTCATCTGGAGGAGAGCATGAAGTACGAGATCGACGCGTCGATCGACGGCCTCAGTCGTCGACGGTTCCTGCAGGGATCGGCAATGGCCGGGTTCGGGGCATTCCTCGCGGCGTGCTCGGGTGGCTCGAGCCAGAGTCCCGCACCCTCGGGGACGAACGCGGTCGTCATCCCGACGCCACCGCCCGCCACCGAAGCCCCGAGCGCGTCGCCCACCCCAAAGGTCGTCACCGGCCCCCTCCACTGGGCGCAGTGGCCGGCCTATATCGATCTCGTCGGCAAGGCCGGAGAGGCCGGCGAGTACAAGCCGGGCTCCTCGCCCACGATCGAGGCGTTCAAGAAGCAGTACAAGGTGGATGTCAACTACGAGGAGAAGATCCTCGCCAACGAGGACTTCTACGCCACGATCCAGCAGCAGCTGGTCGCGGGCCTTGCTACCGGCTGGGACATGATCACCATCACGGACTGGCTCGCCGCCAAGGTCATCAGCAAGGGCTGGGCGGAGAAGCTCGACCAGGCGGACGTGCCCAATTGCAGCGCGAACATCCGGGATGCGCTCAAGAACCAGGTGTGGGATCCCAACCAGGACTACCACTATCCCTGGCAATCGGGTATGACCGGGATCGGCTACAACAAGGCCACGCTGACCAAGGCGGGCAAGGCCGAGCCAAAGTCGCTGGCCGACCTGTGGGCGCTGCCGGCCGACAAGGTCACGTTCCTCAACGAGAAGCGCGACACGTTCGGGCTCGGTCTCTTGAAGCTCGGCAAGAAGGCGGATCCGCAGACGATCACCGCCGACGACCTCCAAGCCGTGCACGACGACATCAAGCCCCTGTCGGAACACGGGCTCCGATTCGTTGGCAATGAATACATCCAGGACTTCGCGGCGAAGAAGACGTGGGCGGCGATGACCTGGTCGGGCGACCTCGCATCGTCCGGCTCCGAGAATGACCGGTGGGTCGCGCCGACCGAGGGCTCCATGATCTGGACGGACAACGTGGTCATTCCCAAGGGCGCGGTCAACAAGTACACGGCCGAGCTCATGATCAACTTCTGCTACGACCCCAAGATCGCGGCGCAGATCGCGAACTACGTCTACTACGTCTCGCCGGTCAAGGGCGCAAAAGAAGAGATCGCCAAGCTCGACAAGGATGCGGCCAAGAACCCGCTGCTGTTTCCACCCGACGATGTCGTCGCCAAGCAGCAGAACTTCCAGTTCCTGTCCGACGAGCTCGAGGCCAAGATGAACGAGCTCTACTCCGACCTGGCCGGCACGTAGTCCCAGCTCCGCTCGAGAGCACGCGGGCAGCGGCCACATGACCGCAACCACGGGCGATTTCGGCGCCCCGATGCGGACGCACGGCCGTGGCTGGCGTCAGCGAATCGGACGAGCGACGCCGTATCTCCTGCTGGCGCCGGGCATCCTGTGGCTGCTCATCTTCTTCGTCGTCCCGTCGGTCCAGATGTTCCTGACGTCCGTCTCGACGGGCTCCGTGGATAGCGGCTTCAAGCTGACGTTCTCATCCAAGGCGTACGAGACGGCGTTCACGCGCTTCCCGCGGCAGCTGACCAACTCGCTGGTGTACGGCGGCCTGGCGACCGTGCTGACGTTCCTCATCGGCTTTCCGGTCGCCTACACGATCGCGTTTCGCGGCGGTCGGTACAAGAACCTGCTCCTCTTCCTCGTGATCGCCCCCTTCTTCACGAGCTTCCTGATCCGGACGATCAGCTGGAAGATCCTGCTCAACGATACGGGGCCGGTAATCGGACCCCTCAAGGACGCCGGTCTCGTGCCGGAGAGCTTCGGCCTGCTGTACACGCCCCTCGCGGTCGTCGCCGGCATCACCTACAACTTCCTGCCGTTCATGGTCCTGCCACTGTATGTGGCGCTCGAGAAGATCGACCCGCGGCTCATCGAGGCGGCCAAGGACCTCTACGCGAGCAATATCGGCGCCTTCCGACGGGTGACCTTCCCGCTGGCGCTACCCGGCGTGTTCGCCGGATCGATCCTGACCTTCATTCCCGCCCTGGGCGACTGGGTCAACGCCGAGCTGCTCGGCAACACTCAGACGAAGATGATCGGCAACGTCATCCAGGACCGCTTCATCGGCCAGGGTGACTACCCGGTCGCGGCAGCGCTTTCGTTCATCCTGATGGCCGGCATCCTCGTCGCCGTCTCGCTCTATGCGCGCTTCCTGGGCACCGAGCAGCTGACTGGCTGAAGCGATGGCGACGACCGCGATCGAACGGCCCGCCCTCGCCCTGAGGGCCCCGCGGCGCCCCATCCATGCCGTCGCCCATTACGCGTTGCCGGCGTTCACGATCGTCGCGATCGGCTATCTGCTGCTGCCGATCGCGGTGATGATCCTGTTCAGCTTCAACGACTACTCCGGCAAGTTCAACTTCGCATGGCGTGGGTTCACCCTCTACGGCTGGCTCCACCCCTTCGACTGGCAGGGGCTGGGGCCCGCGGTCCAGACCAGCCTGTTCGTGGCCACGATCTCCACCGTCTTCGCGACGATCCTGGGCACCCTCATCGGCCTGGCCCTGACCCGCTATCAGTTCCGCGGTCGTGGCGCGATCAACGGCTTGATCTTCCTGCCGATGGCGACGCCGGAGATCGTCATGGGTGCCAGCCTCCTGACGCTGTTCGTGGCGTCAGCCGTCCAGCCGCCGTTCAAGGACGTCGTGCCCCGCGGCTTGCTCTATCCGCTGGGCGTCCAGACGATCCTGGTCGCGCACATCATGTTCAACATCAGCTACGTGGTCGTGACCGTGAAGGCGCGCCTCGCCGGGTTCGATCGCCGCCTGGAGGAGGCGGCGATGGACCTCGGCGCAAACGAGTGGACGACCTTCTGGCGCGTGACCTTCCCGCTCATCTTCCCGGGGATCCTGGCGGCGGCGCTGCTCGCGTTCAGCCTGTCGATCGACGACTTCATCATCACGAACCTGGTGTCGGGGTCGACGACGAACACGTTCCCGATCTGGGTGTACAGCATCCAGAAGAACGCCCTGCCCCTCCAGATCAACGTGATCGGCTCGATCGTCTTCCTCGGCGCGGTGGGCCTGGTCGCCCTCTCCACGGTCATCCAGGCGCGCCGCCGATGACCATCACGGATGGCCTGATCGGATCCACCCCCCTGCCCGACCGGAGCGTGGTGCCGCCGGTCTGGAGTCGGATCACGAACCTGATGGTCGACCGCGGCGAGGGCTGCTGGCTGGTGACGACCGACGGCGAGCGATACCTGGACTACTCGTCCGGGATCGGCGTCGCGAACACTGGGCACGCCCATCCGCGGGTGGCTGCGGCCGTCGCCGCCCAGGCCGCCCGGCTGCTCCACGGCCAGCAGAACATCGTCTACCACGTCGCCCGTGTGGCGACCGGCCGGCCGGTGATCCTCGCGTTCCGGGGCGGGTTCCACGGTCGGACGGCGCAGACGATGGCTCTGACGAGCGCCAAGGACGTCTACCGGGGCCACTTCGAGCCGATGCCCGGGTCCGTCTATCACACCGCCTACCCGTACTGCTATCGAGCGTCGGGCGGCGCTCACGACCCGGCCGCGTGCACCTGCGACTGGGAGGAGCAGCTCGACCTCACCTTTCACCAGCTCATCTATCCGGACCGCGTGGCCGCGATCATCGTCGAGCCGGTGCTGGGCGAGGGCGGCTACATCGTTCCCCCGCCGGGCTTCCTGCCACGCCTGCGCGAGATCACCCGCCAGCACGGCATCCTGCTCATCGCGGACGAGGTTCAGACGGGTTTCGGGCGAACCGGCCAGATGTTCGCCGTCGAGCATTGGGGCGTCGAGCCCGACATCCTGGTCATGGCCAAGGGCATCGCCTCCGGGCTTCCGCTCTCGGGCATCATCGCCCGGCGGACCCTCATGGAGGCATGGCAGCCGGGAACGCACGGCGGGACGTACGGTGGCAACGTCGTCGCGTGCGCGGCGGCAATTGCCACGCTCGACGTCATCCGGGACGAAGGGCTCGTGGACAACGCGGCGGTCCGCGGCAGGCAGCTCCTCGCGGGCCTGCGCGCGCGGACCGCTCGCTATCGGTCGGTGGGCGACGTGCGCGGGCTGGGGCTCATGGTCGCGCTCGAGCTGGTCAGGCCGGACCAGGGCGACGGCCGCGTGCCGGACCCGGCGCTGACCAAGCGAATCCAGGCGGAGGCGCTGGCACGCAAGCTCATCGTCCTAACCGCCGGCACGTACGTGAACGTCATCCGGATCATCCCGCCGCTCGTCACCACGGCCGAGGAGGTCGACATGGCCCTCGGCATCCTGTCTGAGAGCCTCGCGGCGGCCGGCGCCTAGGGCTCTTCGGCGATGTCAACGGAGATGCCCGAGACCGCCGTCGAGGCGGCTCGAGCACGCGCCAATCGATTCCTCATCGAGGTCTCGAAGCTTCCGACGGAGCGGCTTCGCCTCTTCGCCGTCGCCCCGGCCGACGCTGACCGGCACCGCCGAGTCGTCGACGACGTCGAGGCGACCGCGATCGGGCGTGGCGTCTGGGAGCCGCTTGCCGAGATCCTCGCCGATGTCAACGACTGGGTTCTCCGACGGTATGCCGACCGCGGCTACGACCCGACCTTCATCGGCCTCAACTGGGGCCGTTCGCCGGGCACCGCGCAGGATCGGGCGATCGTCGCTGGCAGCCTGCGCGAGGCGGTGACGGCAATCGTGCTGGCCCCGCTCATCCCGGCGGATTCGGTCGGCGAGTTGCTTGGCGGATGGGCGGAGATGGCGGAGGCGAGTCGCCACGACCGAGAGCCGGCCTCGTAATGGCGGAGGTCACCGTCGTACCGGCCGGCCCGGAGGAGTGGCCGGCCGTCGAGACGCTGCTCGGGCGGGATCAGGAGCGCGGCTGCTGGTGCCAGTACTGGCGGCTCTCTTCGTCCGCGTACGCGGCGCGCGGTCCCGGCCGGCCGGTCATGCGCGCCCGGCTGGACCGACAGCCGGCTCCCGGAATGCTCGCCTACATCGGTGAGGAGGTCGTCGGCTGGTGTGGCATCGGCCCTCGGACGGAGATGGAGCGGCTCTCCCGGTCGCGGACGATCCCCCGCATCGACGATCGGCCGGTCTGGTCGATCGTGTGCTTTCTGGTCCGCGTGGGCTACAGGCGACAGGGCGTGGCACAGGCGCTCCTCGCGGGCGTGGTCGGCTACGCGAAGCAGCAAGGCGCGGTTGGTCTGGAGGCCTACCCGATCGACCCGGAAGGCCGCCGGGTGGACGTCGCCTTTGCCTACATCGGGACCACATCGATGTTCGAGCGGGCCGGCTTCAGGCGCGTTGTCGAGACCGCCTCGCGGAGCGCGGGTCGGCCGCGCTGGCTCATGCGGCTGGACCTGGACGTCGCCGCCAGCTGACCAGTCAGCCAGGCGCGTCAGCCGTTGAGGAAGCCAGAGGTGTTCACCACCTCGAAGTCGTCGCCCGTCAGCTGCCCGAGGGCATGCAGCGCGTCGTCATTCCAGTGCGGGTCCGGGGCGCCGGTCACGTACCACGGTGAGCCGTTGTCGGCCAGGATCATGCCGTAGCGCTTGAGGGCGGTCAGCAGCACCCGCGCCTGCGACCCGAAGCCGCCGATCGCGACCGACGCCTTGAGCCTCACCCGGAGGCCCATCGGCGGGTTGACCGCGCATGAGCCGCTGCCTGCGTCGTGGCGGGCCGGGTAGATGTGGCCGTCGCACGTGTCTGGGGCGGTGAAGCGAACCGCGTGCGGGATGGCGCCTCGGGCCACCTCGGCGTAGCGGACGAGGCCCGGCAGGATCGGCAGGCCGGCCGCGTCGGCACTCGTCCAGCCGTTCGGCCGGAGCTTGTTCGATCTCAGGTCCCAGGTCGCACCTGACCCAGCCCGCCAGCCGCTCGTGGTCTTGACCGCGGCATAGAGCTCGTACAGGCGGCAGGCGTTCGTGTCGACCATCAGGATGTGGCGATCAGAGCCGCCCTCGATCCGGGGATGGGCAGGAATCGGATAGCCCACCCGGTCCGACTCACTCGCGTACTGGAACCGAACCGTGGTTCGTGGCGTGGCCGAGCCCACGATGTTGTACGGGATGCCGTAGCCGCCGTACGACCCGAAGTCGGGATGGAGCCGCGCGCTCAGGCCGATCGCCTCGACCATCGTGGCCGAGTTGGCCGCGACAGGAAGCCCGTCCACGCGGCGGTTCCAGACGTTGGTGGCCGGCAGGATGGGACAGTCCGAGAGTGGCGGGGGTGGCGCCAGAGGCGTCGGCGGGGCGGCCGGTTTCGGCGTCGCCCGGGGAGTCGGCGCGGCGACGGGCTTCGCGGTTGGCTCCGGGCCGGGTTTCGTGTTCGCATTCGGGCTCGCGATCGGGGAGGCGGTCGGCGCCGCCTCCGTCAGGCTCGATTCCGGCGAGACCGCGGCGGTTCCGGTCCCGACGGCCTGCGATGTTACCGAGCCGGCGCCGCCATCGGGCCCGACCGCCAGGCGACCGTCGGGCCGAGCGTCCGCCACCGGGCCCGACCCGGAGCCGACGACCAACCCGACGAATACGAGGGCGACCCACAGCTGCGCGCGACGATGGCCCACGGCACGATGCTAGACGCCCGCCGACCCGTGGCGACACCCGATCGATGGTCCTGTGCCGGACTACGCCGATGGGGCGTGTGCGGCCGCCGATCGGCCTGGGACCGCTGCGCCGAGCTATCCCGGAGGCGACCCTACTTCGGCGTCGGGAACATGGGGCGGTTGACCTGCCGGAACGTCCGATACGCCCGGAAGTAGTAGGCGGCCATGGACGCGAAGATGACGAGGAACGCCGCGACGCCGAGTCCGACGGACGGGACCATCGACCCCCCGAGCCGTCCCGCGATCACGCCGACGAGGACGGCGCCCACCACCGAATCGATGACGCCGACGGTCACCGGCGTCGTAACGAGGCCGAGCAGGACCGAGGTGCTTCGCGGCATGGCCGCGGCGTGCCGGCCGACGGCCGCGGCGGTCACGACCAGGCCTGTCTCGTCGTCGTGGGCGCCCGTGATGAAGTACGGCTCGAGCTCCGGCACGATCTCGAGGTAGGCGCGCCGGATGCGATTCATGCCGGACACCCAGCGGGCATCCTCCAGGTTGGCCTGGACGAGCCGAACGTATGTCCCGAACCCGACGAAGAAGACGACCGGGAGGAGCACGAGCGAGAAGACGACGAAGGCCTCGCCGAACGCCGACGCCTGGGCGACGAGAGCGAGGGCGACGACGGCGCCCGACAGGGCCGACAGGAACATGCTCGAACGGCTGAACGACTCGTTCCAGGTCAGGGAGCGGGTCGCGAGCAGGCTCCAGTGCTCGGTGGACAGGATCTGGAGCCGCACCGCGACGGGCACAGCCGAGTCGCCCGTCGCCAGGCCGGGCGGGGCCTCGGCGGGCGGGGGCGTGCCCGACATGCGCTCGATCGACATCGTCGCCTCTCGATCTCCGTCAGCCGGCTCGCAACCGCGTGAGCAGCTCCTCGTGGAGGATACCGTTGCTCGCGAGGACGTCGAACCCGTCGATCCGGCGCGCACCGGCGAAGTCCGTGAGCCGTCCGCCGGCTTCCTCCACCAGGACGAGCGGCGCGGCGAGATCCCACGTCTGGAGATCGATCTCGATCATCGCCTCGGCGGCGCCCTCCGCGACGAGCGCATACCCCCAGAAATCGCCGAAGCCGCGTTCCCGCCAGACGTCTCCGAGCAGCGCCCGGAAGCCGGGCGCCCGGCCGCTCGTCTCGACGTCGTGGCCGGACCCATACAGGATCTGGGCGTCCCGCGGCGCCGCGATCCCCGACACCCGGATTCGTCGCGGAGCGTCGGTCCCGGCCGCACCGACCGCCCAGGCGCCGCCACCCCGCGAGGCATACCAGCGCTCCCGGAGCGCCGGCGCCGAGAGGGCGCCGACCTGCAGCTCCCCGTCCACCTCGAGGGCGAGGAGCGTTCCGAAGAGGGGCACGCCGCGGATGTAGTTGTGCGTCCCGTCGATGGGGTCGATGTACCAGCGGGCGGTCGACCCCGTGTCCTCCTCGCCGTACTCCTCGCCCACGAGGCCATGGGCCGGATAGCGGGCCCGGATTCGATCTCGGATGAGCCGCTCGATGGCCTGGTCGGCCTCGGTGACGAAGCTGCGATCGGGCTTCGTCCGGATCTCCATGTCGCGCCGGAAGTGGCGCAGGGCGATCGCATCGGCGTCGTCGCAGGCGGTCAGCGCGAAGGCCAGCCACTCGGCGAGCTCGGCCGGGCTGCCCCGCGCGCGGGACGCGCTGAAGCCTGCGCCGTACGGGGCCTCCGCATCGTCGGTCATGCCCGGATCCGCTCCCCCGCCGGATCGTAGAGCGGTTCGGATGCCACCTCGAAGCCGACCCAGTCGCCGAACACGTCCACCTCGCCGCGGGTGCCGATCGCCGCCAGGTCCGGTGGCAGGTACGCGTAGGCGATGCTTCGCTCGACGGCAAAGCCGTAACCGCCTGACGTGACGCGGCCGACGATCGCCCCATCCACCCGGACAGGCTCGTTGCCGAGCGCGATCGCGCGTGGGTCGTCGAGCACCAGGCAGCGCAGGCGTCGCCGCGGACCGGCCGCCCGGGCGGCGGCCAGCGCCTCGCGGCCGATGAAGTCCATGCCCTTGTCGAGCCGGACCGCGAAGCCCAGGCCCGCCTCGAACGGGGTCTCGTCCGGCGTGATGTCGCTCGACCAGACCCGGTAGCCCTTCTCCAGGCGCAGGGCGTCGATCGCCCGGTAGCCGCCGGCGACCATCCCCAGCGGCCGGCCGGCGTCCCAGAGGGTGTCCCACAGGACGGCGCCGTACTCGGTGGGCGGGTAGAGCTCCCAGCCGAGCTCGCCGACGTAGGTGACCCGGAGGGCGAGCGCAGGAACGTCACCGACGGTGATCTGCCGGGCGGTGAGGTAGGGAAAGCCCTCGTTCGAGAGGTCGTCGCCGGTCACCGAGGCCAGGATGTCGCGGGCCCGCGGCCCCCACAGGCCGAGGCACGCCCGCGCGGACGTGACGTCGGTCACGATCACCCTCTCCTCTGTTTCACTCGACGCGTGCAGCTGCTTCCGGATCCAGCCCAGGTCGTGATTGCCGAACGCCGTGCCGGTCACGATGAGGAATCGATCCGCGGCGAGTCGCGTGACGGTGAAGTCGCACTCGATGCCGCCCCGCCGGTTGAGCATCTGCGTGTAGGTGATCGAGCCGACCGGGCGGTCCATGTCGTTGGCGCAGAGGCGCTGGAGGAAGTCGCAGGCGCCCGGCCCGGCGACCTCGATCTTGGCGAAGCTCGACTCGTCGAAGAGGCCCGCCGCGCGACGCGTCGCCTGGGCCTCGGCGGCGATCGCCGGGCTCCAGTGACGGCCGGCCCAGCCCCGCGGCCGGAGCGCCTCGCCTTCCGCCGTCGCGTTCGCCTCGAACCAGTTCGGCCGCTCCCAACCGGCCTTCTCGCCGAAGGCGGCGCCGAGGGCCTCGAGCCGCGAGTAGGCCGGCGACAGGCGCAGCGGGCGTCCGGCCAGGCGTTCCTCGTTGGGATAGTGGATGTCGTAGTAGGTCCGGTAGACCTCCACCGTGCGGGCCAGGGTGTAGCGCGGCGAGCGGTACTGGGCGCCGAACCGGCGGATGTCCATCCGCCACAGGTCCAGCTCCGGCTCGCCGTCCACGATCCAGCTCGCGACCTGCCGGCCGACGCCACCGGCGCCGGCGATGCCATGGGCGCAGAAGCCGGCCGCCACGAACAGCCCGCCGATCTCCGACTCGCCGAGGATGAACTCGTTGTCCGGCGTGAACCCCTCGGGCCCGTTGATCAGCCGGGTGACGCCGGCATCGGCGATCGCCGGGACGCGCCTGACCGCGCCCGCCATGATCTCCTCGAAACGGGGCCAGTCCGGCGCGAGCAGGCGGCCGTTGAAGTCGGCCGGGATGCCGTCGAGGCCCCACGGCGCCGGCTGCCGCTCGTAGCCGCCCATGCACAGGCCGCCGACCTCCTCGCGGAAGTAGCACAGGTTATCCGGGTCGCGCATGGTCGGCAGGTCCGGCCGCACGCCGGGGATCGGCTCGGTGAAGACGTATTCGTGGGCAAGCGCGACGATCGGCACGTTGATCCCGGCCAACCGCCCGATGTCGGGCGCGAACATGCCGCCGGCGTTGACGACCACATCCGACGCGATGGTCGAGCGCTCGCCGTTGCGCTCGATGTCGACGCCGGTCACGCGGCCGCGGTCCACGCTGATCGCCACAACCCGGGTGTT
>WNGE01003348.1_pt1 | contig 20962 bp, 20 predicted proteins | sample 5400651 | NCBI WGS metagenome assembly WNGE01 (sample SAMN13153370, study PRJNA577476) | soil metagenome | isolation source: 60 cm soil or saprolite under grassland replicate 2 | place: USA:California | collected 2016-06-15 | reverse complement strand
CCCTTTTTTCGTTAGACCCAGTCCATCGTCCGCTCAATCTTCTGTGAGCAAAGCTGTCTAGAAGTTGAATATCACTGCTCGGTCTGAGGTTTTGGCTTTCGGCTGGACCCCTGCCGCGACAAAAGCCTCGCCAATGTAGTTCGCGAGAAACGCAGACCACTTCGGACCAAGTTCATGCATCAAAGTGATCGTCCAGCGTTCATTCTCGTTCTTCTCGTAGTACTCGAACAGATTGGCATAAGCTGAGAGATCATGAATATACTCGATCACAGTGTTAACGGTAATCTTTCCCCACTTTGATGCGATCAGAGCTACGGGAGCACTCTTCCCAGCGGCTGCACCGGCCTTAGCGAGACTGTCTTCCGAGGCCATGCCCAAAATCTCGCTGAAGGTTTTCCGACTGAGACGGAGGACATTGACTCTCTGAAGGAATCTCCCGAACTCAGAATAGTCAAGCAACAGCTGATTTACGAGAGTATTGACACTGACGCTCTGACGGGCAGCCTCCTCCTGGAGAGCCGCCAACGCCTTCTCGTTGACTCTGAAGGACTTGGCTACTGTCTTCCCTTCACGAGGCATGAGATTACTTCGCCCACCCCTTCAAATTTCTCCAATATTATGCTTCCCGTCTGACGGTCGCAATACAATTCGCTAGTTCTGTACTCAATGTGCACGGTCTCTATATCAACCGTGCACGTAGATGAAGGCGTTATGTCAAGGAAAAAAAACTGGACAAAACCTTTAGCCAGCGAGAATTCGAGCCAACAGCCATGACTCAATCAACCACTAGACAATGGTCGACGGAAAAACTACTGCTCGTGATAGGCATGATTGCGATTGTCGCAGGCATTGCCATCGGAACAAGTGTCGGATATGCTGTTCGCTATGAAGCACCAACCACCCGGACGTTCTACCTCTTCAACAGCTCCCTGAATTTTGACGAAGAACTATGGGGGGTCTCGCATGATACTTTTTCCCCTGACCGAATCACTGTAAACAAGGCTGACAAAGTCGTCATCATCTACCGCAACATAGAGGATAAGAACGAGGACCACACCTTCACCATGGACGCGCCTTACAAGTTTGACGCGGTCGTTCACGTCGGCCGAAATGAGACAACGCCAGTGGTAAGTTCTGCGCCCGACTTGACGAGTGTAAACCTGCACCAAAACCAGACCGCTGTCATCTCCTTCACGGCTAGCTGGGGCGGAGTGTTCCAATACCGCTGCATCTACCACTATCCCACGATGACCGGATACCTCGTGGTGCTGGGCTAAGGAGTCGAACAAAAGTGCAAGTGCCGAAAGATCCAGCAATACTCCGGTGGAGCGCAGTGGCCCTCATCTTCGCCACTGGCCTCCTCAACATATACTACGGCAACTCCTACGCGGGCTTCTTCGAAAACCTCTGGTACGCGATGGGCGCAATCTACGTCTTCACCGCGGCGGTCATAGCGGCAAACTTTGAGCCCAGATTCGCCCAGCCAACAGTATTCGGTTACGCCATCTTCCTCTTCGTCCTCTGGGCAACCACTGCACTTGGAACAGGCGCAGGCCTGGACACGGTGGCCTACGTGGACAAAGCGATCGAAGCCCTACTAGTGGTAAACATGGCTCTCCTCATCCGCAATTCTCGCCGCCCAGGCACTCTCAGCTAAGTCCACAAATTCCCTTGGGGGACCCATCAGGGTCCCACTTTTTGTCTTGGCAAGATTCGTGACAAAACGATAAGTGTTGTTTTGGACCCGTCGTGCCAAAGCAATCCTTCCGTGCACTTCCTTTGCCTAGGCTCCTCCTCTGTTACAACCCAGTCGGGAAATGAGTCGACCAGTCTAGAAGGAACTGGAGGACAACGAGAACGCAAGCAAATCTTATAGGTCGTCAAAGGATGTTCGCGTGCAACGCGGACAATGCTGGTCATCTTCAGCCCTAGATGAGGCGGTAGACTAGGGACGACTCCAAGAGCAAACTCTATCGGTAATTCGAACAGAGCGACAACCCGGCGAAGGGTGATGCCTCGAAAGGCGGAGGAAGCCACGGAGGACTATCTGGAAATGATCAACCTGCTCGTTGCAGAGAAGGGTTTCGCTTCAACATCGGACATAGCCGAGCGAATGGGTGTCTCCCAACCAACGGTGACAAACATTCTGAAGAAACTCGACAAGCAGGGATACATAACATACGAACGATATCGAGGAATGGCCTTGACCGAGGCGGGAAAGAACGTAGCAAGGAAGATGAAGGACCGCCACCAGACGTTGGTAAGCTTACTCGTGCTGATCGGTGTTCCTAAGCGAATCGCCGTGGAGGACGCGGAGAAGATCGAACACGGACTTCACGAACAGACAGTTCGCAAGTTGCAAGAGTTGATCGAACAGCTCAAAAAGGCTAGCTGAATTGATAGACGACCGCTAATTCGTAGCAGCTTCCTCCAGGCTCTGGAAGCACTCGTCCCTCACCTAGGATGAGAAGAATTTGGTATCAACTATGGAACAAAGATCGTGTAGAGCAGGAAGCTATTGAAAGCCATGATCAACGCGACTGTAACTATGGCCAGGACAAGGGTGATCCTTCTATTGACAAAACCTGCCATGAACTTCCTCTTTGACGTGTAGTAGACGAGAGGAATCATCGGCAGGGGAATCATAAGACTTAGAATTACTTGACTGTAAACGAGCAGACTGAGCGGATCGAGTCCAAGCAGTATTGCGAACGTAGTTGGAAACACATTGATCACTCTCGTAACTATTCGCCTCGCCCATACATTCCAGTGCTTCCCGATCAATCCCTCCATTATGACCTGGCCTGCTATTGTTCCAAGCGCCGAGGAGGAGAGCCCTGATGCGAGCAGCGTCAGAATGAAGATGATAGCGATGGCCGGCCCGAATAACAGCTCGATTCCATGGACAAAATCGCTGGTCGTGATATTCGTGTTTGGATAGAGTGGTGTGGCGATAAGGAGTATTCCCGCATTAACCACAGATGCAATTGTTAGAGCAATTACGGTTTCCTTGAGATGGAATTTCCTCGTTCTCTCTATCTCCCCCGTCGAATATGGGTGATGATTGCCAGGTTTCATTGAGTCGGTGATTGAACTCCCTAATGTTCCCTCCTTGACCCTCCGTCCAATGAGGTCCATCTTGTTTTTCGAAAGCCAAGAATGAACATACAGCGCGTGTGGCATTACGGTTGCGCCGATTATTCCGACCACTATTAGGAGAGCGGCGTTGCTTGACGCGATGGGCAACACGGAATGATACGCAACCTGGCTCAAGTCGGGTTTGACGACCACCAAGTTGTAAAGGATACCAAAGACGAGAACGCTGATCAGCATCGCGAAGTATTGCTCAATAAGGCGGAATCTTTTCCCCATCATTGCGAGCAAGAGGATTACATCTAGCGCGCCGAATATTGACGCGTAGAGAAGTGGGACCCCAAAGAGCAGATTGAGACCCAACACCGTTCCCAAGTATTCTGCTAGGTCTGTGGCTGCGACTGCGGCCTCGGCCGCGAGCCAGTAAGGAACAACATATCTGCGCTTTACAAGCGACATCCTGACCAGCTCGGGAAGCGAATAGCCAGACGCAATTCCGAGTTTACCTGAGAGGTACTGGAGCAGCATCGCCATGCCTCCAGCAAACCAAGCGGCCCAAAGGAGATCGTACTTGAATCCGGCACCAGCAGCAATGTCCGTACCATAGTTGCCTGGATCCATGTATGCAATGGATACCATCAGTGCGGGTCCAAGCCACAGGACGAAACTGCGCAAAGAAACTCCCTTCCCAGTTTGCTGAACTGGCGCATCGACCAGAACCTGCCGTTGCGCCTTTGCACTAGTTTTCCACGGGAAACGCAAGGTACGATTTACCGATCGAGTGGGATACTCGTTTTCAGGGACTAAGTTGATGCTAATAAAGCTAGGCTAACCTAAGATTTCCCACATCCGTAGCGCGGAGGCAGCGCTAGACATCCAATCCGTAGAGGTGTCCCAGTCTCTGGATTCGATCCCCTCTACATATTAGGCGTTCCATACAGCAACAGGAAATTGACATGCGGTACCTCTTCGAGAAGGCAATCGATCTGACACATGAGCTTCACAATGGTATGCCGATCTATCCAGGAGATCCATCCCCGAGCTTTGTCAGCTACGCGACACTCGAGAAGGATGGGGTAAACCTGACCAAACTGACCCTCGGGTCACACACGGGCACCCATATTGACGCTCCCCGACACTTCATTCCAAACGGAATCGGTGTAGACCAGATTCCTGCCGGCAAACTTCTTGGAGAAGCATACGTGACCGATATGTCCGGAAAGCCAATCGGCAGTGGAATTACAGCCCAAGACCTTCGCAAAGCTCTCGAAGAGAGAGTAGCAGAGGACGACATTGTAGTCATCTACACTGGATGCAGCGAACACTGGGACGACGAATCAATACGACGAAACTACACTTACCTTACAGGAGATGCCGCAGAATATCTGGTCTCCAAAAAAGTCCGGGCGGTCGGTATCGACGTTCTCAGCGTGGAGAAATTTCAAGCGCCAACTCCCGTCACGCACAAGATCCTTCTCGGAAATGGAATCTTCATCATCGAATCCCTCAGCCGCGCCACCAAACAGTTTGTCCGAAAAAGATTCCTGATGATTTGCTTACCCATCAAGCTCCAAAATGGTGACGGGGCCCCCTCAAGGGTAATTGGCGTGCCGATTGGTGAAGACTAAGCACCAGAACTTGTGGGGGACGCGCGCGATTTAGCTCTCGCCTGGTCACCCTGGAACCGGTAATGAACGATATCTCCCTATGCTCCTCCAAGGGTTACTATCAAATCAGTAAGAAAGCCGGCGCACAAGCCGACGAAAATTCCTATCATGAGGATCTGATTTGTTGTCTGTTTTCTTCCCGAGTTGTACATCAGCATTGAAACATACAGAATTGCACCACCGGCAAGGCTTAGGAAGAGCACAAACGTGAAAACGGAGGTCCAAAGACTCCCGACCACGGTGCCGATGAACGTCGGGCCACCACCCACTAGCCCGGCTACAGCGAGAAAGCGTGCTGTTGGCTTCTTGATGAGTCCGGCGAGTGGACCGGCAATCCCGAAACCCTCCGTCGTGTTGTGAGCGCCAAAACCAACTATGAGGAGTAACGCTAGCCCAACGGATCCTGCCGCGTAGGACTGGCCAACTGCGAGTCCCTCGCTGAAGTTGTGAGCTCCTATGCCGATCGCGATCATCATCGCAAGCCTGTAGGGATGACGCTCCTGGAGAATCTGGATCTGTTGAGCCTGCTCAGCCGCACTTAGACGAGAAGTTTCGGGTCCGTTCTGCAAACGTGCCTTTATGATCGGAGGGGCCTTTGCCATGTATTTCGCCTCGTACGCCACCAGCCCTAACAGTCCGAGTGCAAGTCCTCCAAAGACGGCGATAAGATCGGTTGCAGCGTCGGCAATGGACCAATTTACTGCAACGGTGCTTGACCCTGCGCATGTTGCAGCGTTCCCTGTAAAGGCGCTCGATGCAACGCATGTCGCTGTGTTCCAGGCGTGGCTGAACACGTCGATTACGAGGAACAGTAGGATGCCGATTGATAGGGCGTTGAGGAAGCCTTTCCTGCGCGAGCTTACATTTTGGAGAATTGCCAGGGGGAGGCCGAGAAATATCGTGAAACCGGCTATTGCGCCCAATAGCAGAAGCTGCGCGTAGTCAATCAATCCGCTGCACGGGATACCGGACGATTGGCCACCATGTTATAACTTATGTCATAATTGATCATGAGATGTCTGAGGACACAGTTAAGAATCAAGAGAGTTCCTAACCAGTCGTCTCCTGTAAACTTCTCTCAGCATTTTTTTTCTGCCAACTTCTTCTAAGCATTGTTTTTCATGGTGACCCCCGGGGTGGTCATTTTCCCGCGCCCCGCCCTTTCGTGGCAATGCTTCCTCCCGTAGGGCTAACTAAATACCAGAGCCAACACGCGGTAGGATGAGCCACCTTTGCAAGAGACCCTTAGCCCTGACCTTGTCAGGCTCGCCGTCAAGTCTGCGAGTGACGAGTATACAGACGGCGCTGTTTACAAGATGCTCAGCCGCCATGAAAAGAACCAGTCGTTCAAGAAAGCCCTAGAAGATCTCGCCCGCGGCGAGCAATCGCACTACGAGTTCTGGAAGGCATACACGCCGGCCACCGCTGTTAATGTGAACAGGCTCAAGGTCTACTTCACCCTCCTCCTTCGCCTCACTCTCGGCCTAACCTTCACTATGAAGTTCCTAGAGAGACACGAGGACGCGCTTCACGAACGCTACCGGCAGATGGTGAAGAGTATCCCACCAGCCGACAAGGCGCGGTTCGAGGCCATGTTGGAAGAAGAGGAACATCAAGAGAGTTACTTGATGGGCGAGATTCATGAGGGACGTGTCAAGTACATGAGCTTCATCGTCCTCGGTCTCGCAGACGCGGTCGTCGAGATATCTGGAATCCATGCTGGCTCGCTCGGAATATACGCGAAGACAGAGCTCGCGGGACTGGCGGGTGTTGTCGCGGGAATGGCTGCCTCCATAGCCATGGCATCCGCCGCTTACGCCCAAGCCAAACAGGGCTTTGAAGGATCGGCGAAATGGAGCGCGATCTACACGGGCGTATCGTACATGTTCACCGCGATATTCCTCGCCCTACCATACTTCCTCACCGGTTCAATGGTCACCGCCCTAGGAGTCTCCCTAGTCGTCGGAGTTGCCCTAGTCGCTGCGATGACCTACTACGACACCGTCATTTCAGCGAGAAAATTCAAGAGACAATTTGCAGAGATCGCAGGGATCATAATGGCCGCCTCATTTGCCCTCTACATAGCAGGAACCCTAATCAGACAGCTCCTGGGAATCGTAATCGGATAGACCTATCCTACGAGGCAACCTGCTTCAGACGTTCTAGAAGCATCCGGCCCCGTCTCAAAGTCCCTAACGATCCCTTCGCCGCGTCCTTCTCCGAAAACCTTGTAGACCCATCTGCTTTCGCCCTCCCACCTAACACAAGAATGGGAACCGGATCATCGCTATGCCCCTTATCCTCCACAGGCGTAGAGTGATCACACGTAACCGCCACAACGAGATCCTTCAACCGGGGCGATTTTGCCAACACGGCGAAGAAACCCTTGTCGATCTCCTGAATCCTCTCCCTCTTCAGATCGAACAATCCATCATGCCCCGGCTCGTCAGGACCCTTCAAATGAACATACACGAACCCATACTTTCCGAGAGAGTCTAAGACAAGCTCACCGCGGTTGCGATAATCGTCGGGTCGTGTTCCAGGCTCCAATTCCCTGACATCCATCCCGAGCAATCGTCCAATACCTAGCTCAGCCGGAAGATCCGCGATCATCAAAGGGTCCAGACCCCACTTCACATGGAACTCGTCAACGTGCGGCTTGGAAGTTCCCGCGTCCCGCATCAAAACAAAATTCGCCGGAACCATACCCTTTCTCCTCCTTGCCTCGTTCACCGGATGATTATCCAGAATCGTTCTAGCCTTGAAGCCGAACTCGTTAACCAAGGCCGCAGTCACAACCGCCTCGTCAGACCCGTCCAGCGGCTCGCACCTTGGAATAGCGTACTCCTTTGCGCCCGGCTGAGCCAGACTGATGTTGCCCTTCCTAACGTAGGCGGGATCAAAGTTGGATATGTTGGATGAAAATCGGCGCCCATCTGCGCGGAAGACAACCACCGCCCGATGACCGATAGTTGGCTTGAAGACAAACCGGATACCCGACTTGAGACGCAGTTCTTTGTTCAGAGCAGCCCCGAGCTCTTGAGCCTCAGGAGTCGAGAGGTTCCTTCCAGCTCTGCGGTCCACAAGCTTGTCACCCTTGACGGTCGCAAAACCGGCCCTTAGTGCGAGATCACCATCATGAAATTCGACACCAGCACCAAGAGCCTCAACCACGCCCCGGGACAGATGAATCTCAAGCGGATCATACCCTAGTAGAGAGAAAACGCCAGCGTCACTCTCGGGAGCAATACCCTCTCCTACGGTATACATCCGTCCCATGCTACCTCTCGCTGCCAAAGCGTCTAGGTTTGGCGTGGAAGCCTCCTGTAGAGGCAACTTCGCGGCGCCAACCCTGCCACTTGCGCCGTCGAGCACCACCATGACGATCGGGAGCAATATCGGGAACCCCTTCGGTTTCGATGTTAGGAGTTGGTAGAAAAAGAAGCCCTAAAAGAACAAGCACATTGTTCGTTTCCAAGCTGAACAACCCTGTCTAACAGCCCAACCAGCCACATCTCCAATCTCAAGCGAACAGCCCTAACCTCCCAGCTCAAAGAACACATGGACAAGGATGTGGTTCTAGCAGGCTGGGTCCACGATGTCAGAGTCCTAGGAGGAATATCCTTCATCCTTCTCCGCGACATGAGTGGAATCGTTCAGGTGACCGCTCCCAAAGCGAAGGTCAGCCTTGACATTGTCAAGGAGATCGGCACACTCCATCAGGAAGACGTGATCCTCGTCAAAGGCAAAGTGGTCTCTAGCAAGATCGCCAAGAAAGGAATAGAAGTCATACCCGAACAGCTAGAAGTGCTGAACCGAGCGGAAACGCCGCTACCCCTCGACCCAAGGGGTGTTCAAAACACGCTGCTAGAAACCAGGCTCAACTGGAGATTCCTAGACTTCCGTGGCGAGGAATCCAATGCCATATTCAAAATCCAATCCAAGATCCTCCAAACCTTCAGGGAATTCTTCGCCAATCGGCACTATGTGGAGATACAGCCACCGGTAATCATCGCCTCGGCAAGCGAAGGTGGAGCCGAACTCTTCTCCCTCAAGTATTTTGAGAAAGACGCCTACCTCGCCCAGTCACCACAGCTCTACAAGCAAATGTGCGCCATATCATTTGAGAAGGTATACACCGTTCTACCAGTATTCAGAGCGGAAAAATTCGAACAACCCACCCATCTCAACGAACTCCGACAGATGGACATCGAACAAGCATTCTCAACAGACGAGGATGTCATGAAAGTCCTCGAGGAGTTTCTAGCTGAATGCATCAAGAAGATAACCGTGTTATGTAGCGAAGAGCTAGACAAGATCGCTCAGAAGCTCGAGCCCTTGCAGCTGCCGTTGAAACGAGTACAATACCTCGACGCGATCAAACTTCTCCGCGAGAATGGCGAAGACATCCAACCTGGAAATGACTTCTCAAAGACACAGGAGAAGAAACTGTCGCAGCTTCTGAAGGAAGAAGCATTCTTCATCATCGGCTGGCCGTCAGACCAGAAAGCATTCTACGCAATGCCCAACCAAGGTGGTAAGACCTCCCGAGCATTCGACCTTATCTATCGAGGGTTGGAGGTTGCGTCTGGAACTCAACGCATACACGTGCCAGATCTGTTGATCCAACAGCTCAAGTCTAAAGGACTGAACCCTGAGAACTTCAAGTTCTACGTCGACTCGTTCAGATACGGTGCCCCACCACACGCCGGCTGGTCCATTGGATTGGAAAGGTTGACCATGAAGATGACAGGCCGGGAAAACATCCGCGAAACTACAATGTTTCCAAGGGACAGAAATCGGTTGAGCCCTTGATGCCTATGCCCCGTATATCGCCCGACAGGTAATTGGCCTCTACCACAGGCCGCCAATGATTTGAGTCAGGAAGCTTTTAGGAATATTCGGCGAGTCAAGAGAGCTCTTTGAGGCTCTTCTTCACTGTAGCTCTTTCTCTTAGAAGATAGTAAGTTGCCTGCCTTGATCTGAGACTTATTCTAGCGATTCCTTCGGTTACGAGTCGAATTAGCTTGGTCGGGTGTGTGTCAACGTCATGCCACTGCCACCCTTGGCCGTCCGAGGAACCCGTTGATTCCTCATGAGCAACGGCCAGCCGAAGGGTCTTCTCATATTCCGGATACCGTCCGAGAAATAGCTTGACTTTCTCTTGAGATGCGGATCTATCCTCTTCCATCTTACTTTCCAATTACGCCGTTACCCCGTATCCGGAGCATGCATGAGCGGAGATAAACCTACCTCGGCACATTGTTAAGATTCCGCTTGGTAAATCTCTCTCAGAATAACATAAGTTAAAGACTTTTCCATTACTAGGCGAGGTGAATGTCTTGCTCGGTCGAGGTGACGAAGGTCCCCCAACTCCCAAAACCATCCCAATGTAAGGAAAACGTTGAAAAGTTCCGACCGCCCCCCTTTTCTTCAGACCATATTTGAGCCATATCGCCCCAGAAGATTACTTGGGAAAAATCAATCGCTTTGTCTCATTCTTAGACCCAGCGAACATCAAGATTGTCACCGCGATGAGGAAATATGGTCTCAGAAACCTCCAGCTCATAGCCGACAAGACCAACATTCCTCGCCCAACAGTACATGCGAGAGTCTCTAAACTGGAAAAGGAAGGGCTTCTCCGGACCTGGATCCACCCCAACTACGCAAAACTAGGGCTGGTGAGAGGGATGGCGATGCTCACCACGAAACCAGGCAGAGAACTGCTCGCCCCTGAGGCTCTGCGAGTTCCTGGCTACTGGTTGAGACTAATTCGCTGCATGGGTGAGTGCAACGGTTACTACTCAACTCACGCAATTCCACTCGAGAAACGCTGGGATTTTGAACAGTACCTTGAGAAGATTGTCGCGTCGGGAATCGCTTCCGAATACCGTCTCCTGTGGTTAGAAGAGGCTAGGTCACCGCTCCCGGATTTTCGCTACTACGACGCCAAGAAGAAAACGTGGACATTCGATTGGCCGGGATGGCTCGAAGCCCTCGCGGCAAAGCCCGGTCAGACCCGACGCAAGGACCCCTCAGTTCTAGGAACATTTGATAAGAAAGACTTGATCATACTGAAAGAGTTGGTCAAAGACGGGCGAACTAAACTGACTCAACTAGCGCGCCTGCTGGATATGACGGTACCAGCCGTCAAGTATCGTTTCGATAATCTAGCTCGATCTGGGTTCATACGGGAATATGTCATCGATATGCTGCCTTTCGCTCCTGAAATCTCGGACCTCTACGAGATGGTTTTGGATTTCAAGTCGAACGAGGGCTTGTGTCATGGGGAGAAGATAATGAGTAGCCTTCCAATGGTGATGACCCTTTCCCGGGTCGAAGGAACCAATTCCATTGCAGTGAGAGTGTATCTTCCTAGGACCCAGATGAACAACCTACTCACTATGCTCTAAGCACTTTCCCGAATCGGAGTCCTTACAGGATTCACTTACGTCTTGCTCGACCCCATGACCATCCGGACACAAACCTTCTCCTACGAGTTCTACGAGGACAGCACAGGTTGGCAGTATGACAATCTGGAATACTTTGAGGAGCTGAGAAAAGTGTCATCCGCATTTGACAAGGAAGATGGTATGAGGGTAGTTTTCCAAACTGCGCCTGTCCCGAGCTTTCAATAGCTAGGTGCTAGCGCTGAATCGGTCTCAACAACCAACCGATGGGAATTAGAATACGGCTACATCATACTAACCGGTAGGCCCTTCGATGGCTGGAACGTGACTGCGGGAGGTTCTGCCTTGTCGAAGGACGATGCTAGCTTGCGGAGAGCGGCTAGGTATTCGTGGTTGTCATAGTGCCATCCCGACTTGTCGTCGAAGGCCTTGTAGTGGAAGGTCTGAGATTGGATCGTCATAGGGTCGAGCAACATGTAAGAGAACCGATCTATCGCGCCTCCCCTGACGAGAGCCGATAGCAACGTCAAGAGATTGTTGACCTCCGTTCTAGGGAGGTAGACTCTGAGGGTTATCGAGTTGGTCCCTTTGATTCGCGAGTAGTTCAAGACAAACGGTAGGCGTTTGAAGAAGTTCTCCTTTGAGATCATCGCCTTGTGTTCCCCGAAGTCTAATCTAACCTCGTAGAGATCCGATATCTCCGGCGGATACGGCAAGACTTGGATAACGTAGTCTTGTAGGAATCCTCGCCGGGCTAGGTTGTCGAACCGGTACTTGGCTGCGGGAAGCGTCATTCCGATTAGCTGGGAGAGCTCGGAAAGCTTCTTTCGAGCATCCTTCATTAGCTCTTTGAGGATCAACAGATCGTTCTTGTCAAAGTCATCCTTTGATGACTCTTTTTCATCAGAACCATTCTGAGCACTCTTGCCTTTCATAAACAAGCTAAGCCACGCTGGCCAGTCGAACCTCCAGGCTCTTTTTTTGAAATCGTAGTATTCGAAGTTGGGGATGTGAGAGTGGTAGTCGCCGAGCCAGAAGATCCTGTAGCTCGTGGCGAGGCCCGATGAGACTATCTGGTCTAGATATTGAACAAAGTCTTGTCTGTTTTCGACGGGGACAGCATGTTGCGAGTAGTATCCGTTGCATTCGCCCGTGCATCTTGCGATCCAGAGCCAGTAGCCAGGAATCTTCAGGGCTTCGCTAGCTATGACCTCTCGACCTGGCGACGGAGTCAGCAGAACCATCGACCGGGCCAATCCGATCTTGGCAAGGTTAGGGTAGGTCCAAGTGTCGAGCAATCCCTGAGTGCCGAGCTTGTTAACGCGGGTGTAGACTGTGGGATATGGGACGCCCGATTTTCGGGCAATAGACTGAAGGTTTCTTGGGCCGAACTTCTTCATCGCGCCAATGATCTCTACGTTCTCATCATCTAGTAGTGACATTATCTGGTGGATCCGCTGGAAATACTCGTCTGCCAAGTGGTAACTCAAGGTGAAGCCGGGATACGGGAGAAATGGGGGGTTATAGAAACTTTGGAAAAGCTCCATATTTGACCGTGGTTAGATTGAATTTTAGCTCGACCTACTGATATTGGAGCAATAATTGTAAGAATGCCAAGAAACCGTGCCCAGAACGAAATAGTCCAACTTCCTCTATAATCAACAAACGCCTTCTCAATTTGCGAGCTGAGGTTGAAACCGATTGACCACTTCTGAATTAGAAGGGGTGGGATCTTCTAGCCAACTGTCTGAGGAGTAGATCCGTTATCATACCTCCCTTCACCCTCCAGGGCCTGATCAATGATGCCTATCATGTTCTCGGCGAGTTCTGTGAATTTTCTGGTGAGCGGATCTTTCTGGTGTTCAAGAACGAATACTCCTCTGCTGAGGTTTTCAAAGACGTCCGAGTTGAAGGGTAGAGCTGTTAGAACTTGGAGATTGAAGAGGCTTGCTATTTTCTCGCCAATCTTCTTGGACTCCTTCTCTCCCACGCTGCTAGGTATCATGTTGAGTATCAAAACCACTGGCTTCCTCAACTGGCTCGCCACTTCGTTCATGACGCCGCTTCCGAACATGTCCTGGTGATCAACCCGGGACAATAGAACTACGACGTCGCAGACAGCCATGGAGACGATTGTATCTTTTTCTATTCCAGGATGGCTGTCGATTAGGAGATAGTCAAGCTGGTATTCTGTAGCTAGGCTGTAAAGAACTGCTTTGAAGCGGCTGAGATTGAAGCCCGTGTCGACCATTTTGAGAATCTCTTCGAGCCTGTGGCCTGCTGGACAAAATAGGAGGCATCCCGATTCGATTCCAAGCCTGGCGGTTAGATCGAGAACCGCATCCCTGATGGGGATGGCAGATTGGAGAACATCGTTTATCGTCACCTTGATCTCAGCGTCAGATATTCCGAAGATCACGTGCAGTCCAGGGCCTTCCAGGTCAAGGTCGATCACCGCAACCCTCTTGCCCAATCGCGCGAGTGTAACTGCGAGATTGGCACTGACCGTGCTTTTCCCAGTTCCGCCTTTGAAGGATTGAACAGCTAGTATGGTTGCTAAGCTCGGTCACCGACTGACATGTTCTCGGAATCGTTAGACCGTGCGACGAGAGCGTATCACTCAACTAAAGCAACACGTTACTAGCAAAGACAGGTAATAGTAGCTTGCAGCTTCCCATCCAGCGAACAGGCCATCGGTTTCCATTCAACCACTCACGCGACGCGAGGGTCAGTCGCTAAGACCCCCTATTTTTCCTGGAACATTTCCTGTCTGGCAGCGATAATGGACGAGACAGGCTGATCAAAGCACAATCTGGGTTTGGGTCAACCGGGAATTATCCGCGTTTACAGCGTAGATTATCCCCAGTTCTAGATGTGCCTGTTCAGATCTCGGATCAAGGCTGATTTTGGGCTTGTTTTTCCTCCTCTATTGATCGCATTTGAGGACGCTGGAACGTCTGAGAGAAACCACGTTCATCTCTTACGATTCAGGTGCAGACACGAACACGCACACCCTTTACTATCGCGGATCCACGTGCACGGGATGTAGGGTTCCGAAACCCCGAACAAGACCTTCCGACCATTAGTCGTTTGGAAGATGTGACTTGACCCAGAGCGTGAAACCGTTATTCATCAAACAATCAGCGTACCTTCGAGTTCCAAACGACGTCGCAGAACTACTGGACATCATGGGCGCGCCGACCGGGGCTGTCGAACTCCGGATCGATGAACAAGGCTGCGCCCTCGTCTACACTTTCGCGAAGCAATTACGAGCTATCACAGAAGAGCCTGAACCAGTCGAAGTCCTGGTGGCGGCCCAATAACCAGCTTCAGCAACCACGGGCAACCAATCTCCCGTAAACAAAAAGCGTTTTTTTCAATCTCACGCAGTCACCACAGAAATGCTACTAGACGACGTCGCGAAACGTCTCACCCCATTCGTTGCGGAGACCGAAGTACGGGGAGATTTCCCTAAGCTGGCAAAGATATCGGTTCCAAAGAGGCCTCGATCGAACGCCTTCGCGATTCCAGCCAGTTGGGAAGCGTTAGAGACTGACCAAGGGATTCCATTGGCTCATCGACTCCGAATCCCGGAGGTATGGTGGCTAGCTCAAGCAAGATCCCATTCGGCTCGCGGAAATAGATCGACTTGAAATATTTTCTGTCCATCACAAGTGTCACACGCACACCGCGGGCTAGCAAACGCTCCCGCCACATCAACTGCGCTTCCTCGTCTTCAACCGCGAAGGCAATATGGTGAACTGTTCCAATGCCTACAGCTCCATGTGGAGCAACTGGGGACTCCACGAAGGAGATCATGGAGCCTGGGCGACCTCCTTCAAGCCCAAAGACTTGCTGAGCGGTCCCTGATGGCCCTCTCTGGTTGTCCTTCGCCAGTTCCATGTTCAAGATTCCCGCAAAGAATTCGCGTGTCTGAGAGGATCCATTTGTGAGAGCTGTTACGTGATGCAGTCCCTGAAGCTTCATCTCAATGCTGATCTCGCGAACCTGCGGAGCATGCGGCTTGACACTCGGTGTGTGACTACTAAATGGGAGAGTTAATTCCGAGTGGGGCGCGTCCGAGTAGTCTCTCCCGTTTCCTGGGGTCGCGATCTCGAGAATCAGACCGTCTGGGTCCCGAAAATAGATAGATTTGAAAGAACCTCGATCATAGGGTCCGAGTACGGTGACATCGTTTTGTTCCAGCCATGTTTTCCACTGGGCAAGAGATTCCTCATCCCGGGTCGTGAATGCAAAGTGGTGAGTTACTCCAGCCCCGACTTGTCCAAAGCCGATGCTCTTTCCCCAGTCAAAAAAGGTGATTAGGGTTCCTGGGCTTCCTTTCTGATCGCCAAAGTAGAGATGGTATGCGGAGGGGTCGTCGAAGTTCACCGTCTTCTTGACGAGCCTTAATCCGAGAATTCTGGTGTAAAAGTTGACAGCTGACGAAGCGTCAGAGGTGATAGCAGTGATGTGGTGCAGGCCTTGAGTCTTCGGCTCCATTGGTATTCACAGAAGACCATTTACTCCGTTAAATCTTTCCAAGGAACAGGAAGGCCCGTCGGGAACTGACGAGAGAATGTGTTATGAACAAATTGGATTCACCATGAGCTGCAGGTCGCGAACAACTGACAACGAAAGCGAACACCATTGCAACCAAGATCGTGTGCACGATCGGACCAGCGTCAGACTCCTCTCGAGTGCTGACTCAGCTTATCCAGTCCGGGATGGGTGTTGCACGTATCAACTTCTCGCATGGAACTTATGATCAGCACGTTCGCACCATCAAGACAATTCGACAAGTAAGCGAACGTCTCCACCGCCCCGTGGCCATACTCCAAGACCTGCCCGGACCAAAGCTACGAGTAGGCAAACTCGCTACCGAACCTCTTCACCTTCAGAGGCTCGACAAGATCAGCCTGACAACTAAACCGACCAACGCCAAATCCAAGATCCCAATCGCCTATCCTGAGCTCCCCAAAGCTGTCAAGAAAGGCGACACGATATTCCTCGCTGACGGGACCATAAGGATCGAAGTCCTACGAACAAAGAAAGATGAAGTTGAAGGACGCGTAATCAACGGAGGCGATCTGACTTCAGGAAAGGGGGTTAATCTTCCCCGGCTTCGAATCCGGGTTCCTGCCATAACAAGCGATGACAGGGAACACATCAAGTTCGGATTAGAGAACAGAGTCGACATCATAGCCGTGTCCTTTGTCCAGAAAGTCGATGATATCAAAGCAGCAAGAAAGGTCGCGGAGGCCAACGGCCACCAGATATTCGTTGTCGCGAAGATAGAGAAGAGAGAGGCAGTCGACAATCTTGAGGAGATCGTCCAGGAGGCAGACGGGATAATGGTTGCGAGGGGCGACCTTGGGGTCGAGCTCAAACTCGAACTTGTCCCTATAATACAGAAGAGAATCATTCACGAGAGCAACAGGCTCGGAAAACCAGTGATAACCGCGACCCAAATGCTCGAATCTATGGTCTCCTTACCGACACCGACCAGAGCTGAGGTGACAGATGTCGCGAACGCGATCATTGATGGCACGGACGCTGTAATGCTCTCAGAGGAGACAGCGATCGGCAAATATCCCGTCGAAGCGGTTCGGATCCTGGGAAGGGTCGCGGAGGAGACGGAGCGATTCCTCCCGAAGGAGATCTCAGCCCAACGTAGAGCATGGTACGAGCACGGCCAAGCCGACGCGCTAGCATTGGGAGCTTGCGAGACAGCCCTGCAAGTCTCCGCCTCGGCAATTGTCGCACCAACCCGAACCGGTCGAACCGCCCGTCTTGTCTCCAAATACAGACCCCCGCTCCCGATAATCGCCCTGACATCTCATCCAGAGGTCCAACGGCAACTACTGCTCTCCTGGGGAGTTCAAGCTCTTCTAACTAAAGAGTTCAGCACGAGCGAAGAAATCTTCCGGGAAGCGGAGAAAACGGTTGTTAAAACTAGATTTGCTAGGAAGGGGGACAGAATCGTCATAATTGCCGGCGACCCCAAAGGCCCGTCTGGCAAAACGGAGATTCTCAAGGTCCAGACGATAAGCTAGACTCTTTCGACCCTGATTGTTTCCAAAAATGCGAGTCTGATCTCCAAAGGCTTTATTGGTACCGATTCAGGATGAGACGCTTCCCTGCCAAGAGGACCGTTCAATGCGAGACCATCGACCCACAAACCCCGAAATGCTCAATACGATAAGTTATCTCAAACGCGCCGGCAGGCAACACCAGGCCCCGCTCTGGCTAACGGTTGCAAGTTTCCTGGGTAAATCTCGAAGAACCAGAATCGTCCTCAACCTTGGGCAGGTGTCGAGACTTGCCAAGCCGGGAGATGTGATCGTGGTACCGGGTAAGGTTCTCGGATCAGGAATACCGAAAGAGAAGCTTACGATTGCGGCGTTCAAGTTCTCTCCGAGAGCGCTTGTGAAAATAGAGAAAGCAGGGGGAAGGTGCATTCCCTTGTTTCGGCTTATAGAAGAGAATCCTCAAGGTACGAATGTTAGGCTTCTACGCTAGAGTAGCTGTATCGGTTTTTCCATCTTCGAAAGATGAAATATAGTCGCCTTCCAACTTCCCGTCGTTGGGCCGGTAGTCCAGCCTGGTAAGCATGCAAATGCGCAGAACGGACGTCGCCCTCACACGGCGAAGGTCGTGGGTTCAAATCCCTCCCGGCCCACCACCATAGGTTTCCAACCAGCAAGGAAGAATGATGGAAAAGTGAGCTCAATAGACGCGTTTCTCTTTGACCTTCTGAAGGCAACCGTAGCGCTATTCGTAATAGTGGACCCGCTGGGGCCCGTTCCGATTTTCGCCGGACTTACCAAGCCGATGAGTCTTGATGAAAAGCGGAAGGTTTTCAGAACAGCCGCAACTATCGGAGCCGTACTACTTGCAGTTTTTGCCCTCGTCGGCCAGGAAGTCCTGCTTCTATTCGGGATATCCCTGCAGAGTTTTCAGATCGCGGGAGGGTTGGTTCTTCTCTTGCTGTCGATTGAGATAATATTCCGCGGAGAGCGTTTCGACAAGCTAGCTCTTATTTCCGCTGAGGAGACAGCGGTTTTCCCTATAGCGTTCCCGCTACTAGTCGGACCCGGAGCGATAACCTTGACCTTGATCTCGATCCAGTCCTTCGGGATCATAGTTGCCCTTCTTGCGATCGTAATCGTCATGTTTGTGAGCTGGGTCGTTCTAAGGCAAACCGACAGAATCTACCGCATGCTGGGCAGGACCGGAGCTGCGGTCATAGCCAGAATAATGTCTCTTTTCATAGCGGCAATAGCTGTACAGTACATTCTTGCTGGAATACAGTTCTACTATCCTCCACGGTAATGATCTGGGAGAGTTGAAGACTAGATCTTTGCGAAGCCCGCTCGCTTGAGCTGTTTGTACAGGAAGAAGACGACTATCGCGATGATGATGAATGCGGGATGTAACGGTAGCATTGAGCGAAGAGAGGTTTCCGCTCGGGAGGAAGATCCCGACCAGCGGATTGATGAGATCCTTGACCAGCGCATTCACAACCGCGGACGCTGCCGCTCCGATAATGAAAGCGATTGCGAGGCCAATGATACCAAATGTCTGGAGAAAATCCATGAATTCCTTAACGAAGCCTTTCTTCTTCTCCGAAGCCTTCTCCATCTTATCCAATCTAGAAAACCCGTTTACAGACCAGTTCTCATGCTATTTAGCGGTTAACAGCCTCGAATGCTTCCAAGCTGAGAGGAACCAGGTCCACACGTATCAACATTGTAACCAAGACGAATTTGTCTCGTCTCCTTTCCTAGTCCTTATGCTTCGTTTCCCAGCCTTCTGTATCAACGAAAACCTTCTCATCCTTCAGCCCTCCCCTAGCAGCACGAGATCGCCGACGTAGCTTAACTGCGTAAATACCGAAAATTGAAACTCCAACAGCCAGAACTAGGAAAGCAAAGGACGCGGATGAACTGCCACAGTTACCGATTATGTTCTCGGAACAATCAGAGTGTCCAGAGAGAACTGCTCTCGTGTTGAAGTTCCCTCGAAGGTTCTCAATGAACAGCGAACCACCGCTCCTATAGTTCGCTTGCATGGTCCACGAACCGCTCAAATACCTAAGGACTGAAACTTTTTCTCCGGAACTTGGGGCCAAGGTCACTGAGCCGCTCAGAGATCTGAAGAACGAGATCTGCTCAGCAAGACTTGAAGTTGAACCCATCGAAGCGCTCAAGTAAACTGCACGGCCTCTAAAGAAAGAAGCTGCAAAACCCAACGAATCACCCAGAGACCTGAAAAACGAACGACTCTCAGTAAGACCCGAACCGGATCCTAGGGAAGCACTCAGGCTTACAGAACGACCTTTCAACAAGGAAGTCCCAAGACCTAGGGAGTCGGCCAGAGACCTAGATAGCGAAATATGATCCACGAAGCCTGAGACTGATCCTAGCGAACTAGTCAAAGCCTTAGCAAAACCCTTGGTCTGAAAACCAGTCAAAGTTAGCGTGCCGCTCAAAGACCTAAACAACGAATTCCTTTCGGCAAGACTCGAAGCTGAAGCAAGCGATGCACTCAAAGACCTAAACAGCGAAGCATGATCGGAAAAGCTCGAAGCTGGACCGAGGGAAGCACTCAGAGACCTGAACAACGAACTCCTCTCAGCGAAACTGGACGGCAAGGAGAACGAACCGGTCAGAGATCTGTAGAGCGAAGATTTGCCGGCAAGACTTGAGGCTGAGGCAAGCGAGCCAGAAAGGGACCTGATCAATGAAGTGTGCTCTACAAAACCCGAAGCTGAGCCGAGTGCGCCAGTTAAAGCCCTGAAGACCGAAGTATGCTCCGCAATGGTTGAGGCCGAACCTAGTGAGGCGCTCAAGTTTACTGTACGACCTCTGAAGAAAGAGGCTGCAAGACCCAACGAATCAGATAGAGATCTGAACAGCGAAGTATGCTCCACAAAACTTGCGGTTGAACCCATAGAAGCAGTCAGGGTTACTGTACGACCTCTGAAGAAAGAGGCTGCAAGACCCAACGAATCAGATAGAGATCTGAACAGCGAAGTATGCTCCACCAAGCTCGAGGCGGAACCCAATGAAACACTCAAGTTCACAGTACGACCTCTAGAGAAAGAACTTCCAAGACCGAGCGAGTCAATCAGAGATCTATACAGTGAAATATGTTCCACAAAACTTGAAGCTGAACCTAGGGAAGTACTCAAACCCTTAGCGAGACCTTTAGCTTCAGAACCGACAATACCCAACGAACTAGATAGTGATCTGAATATGGAACTCTTTTCGGCAAAACTAGAAGCTAGGGCCAGCGAACCACTTAGAGACTTGAAGAAGGAAGACCTCTCAAGAAGACTCGAGGATGAACCCAGTGAAACACTCACAGACCTGAACAAGGAACTCCTCGCAGCAAAACCAGAAGTTGAACCAAGGGAACCAGTCAGAGATCTGAACAGGGAACTCTTTTCAGCAAGACTCGAGGCCGAAGCCAAGGACCCACTCAGAGATCTAAACAACGAAGACCTCTCAACGAGACCTGAGACAAAAGACAACGAAGCACCCCCGGATCTGAAGAACGAACTTTTTTCAGCAGAGAGTGAGGCTGAACCGAGCGACGCACTCAGGTTTACGGTACGACCCCTAAAGAAAGAACTCACAAGACTCAACGAGTCACTCAGCGACCTGAAGAATGAAGACTTCTCAGCAAGGACTGAGGTTGAGCCCAGTGAGGCACTTAGGTTGACGGTGCGTCCTCGAAACAGTGAACTAGCAAAACCAAGCGAACCAGAGAAGGACCTAAACAACG
>WNGE01002809.1_pt1 | contig 20973 bp, 30 predicted proteins | sample 5400651 | NCBI WGS metagenome assembly WNGE01 (sample SAMN13153370, study PRJNA577476) | soil metagenome | isolation source: 60 cm soil or saprolite under grassland replicate 2 | place: USA:California | collected 2016-06-15 | reverse complement strand
ACCATCCGCAGCTCCGGGAACAAATCGGCAAACTGCTCCGGCGTCACAGCTCCGGTGTCATTGTCCAGCCAGATGCCGGCGCAGGCCGTGATGTTCGCCTTGCCTCGTCCCGAGCCGCCCTTTGCCTTGTCGGGGTCATATAGGCTGGGCGACAGCAGTTTGCTGTATTCCTTCCTGACAACCGTCCGCCCGTTCAATCTCCTCAGCAACTGCACAAATTCATCCAGATCGAGCGCAATCATTTCATCGGGGATCTGGGACAGCGTTCCGTCGAAGATCGAGCCGCCGCACACTGGGGGACAAGGGGATTGGATGTGGGGATGGATCGACTTTTGATTTTTGCGTTCGGAAACCCCTAAAGAGTCTAATAGGGATTTCCGAACAGTTTTTCCGAAAGTCGATTTCTCAAACTCCCTTCATTCAGTGCGGCGATCTCGGCCAGAATGCGATCGAGCTTCTGGGTCTGCCGGGTCTTCCACATTCGTTCCGCATCGTCATCCCATTGCCGTGGCCTGCCTGCCTTGGCTTCGGGCTGCCTGTAGGCCTCCAGTCCCGTCAGCCGTCGGACATCACAGCCGGGGAACAGGGCGGCGATGGCCCGGACCGCTGGTCGGGCACCGCCACATGCACTTCGATGTCGTGCCCGGTGCGCAGCGCCCCCCGCATCATGCCCTGGTAGATGCGCTCGAGATCGACCCAGGCGGGGAACATGGTGTAGCGGCCGTTCGCCTTGCTGTGCCTGAGCGCGCTGCCATGGGGGTTGAACATGAACGGGAGGTCGCAAACGACGCTGCCGATGCTCGCGGCCCGCAATGGCAGGGCCGTCACGTCGGCCTGGACCGTAATGTCGGGGGCCGAGCCGATGTCGAACCGCAGCCGGGGAATGGGGACCCGGCCGCGATAGAGGCCGCCGCGAGAGTAGGTCACGTCGAGCTCGAACGGCTCATCATTGTTGTGGAGCCGCATGATTCCGAGAAGGATCTCATCCTCGTCGTCGGAGATGGACTTCACCACCCCGAACGCGGGCCGCGGCTCGCTCAGGGGGAACCATAGGGACTGCAGATTATCCGACGCCACATCCTCCGAATCCATTGCCGCCAGCGTCCCCTCATTCGCCATCAAATGCGACGAGGTCGCCATCATGCGCGAGATGGCTCGGCTTGGCCTTGACCGGATTCTGGATTCGATGAACGGCGAACTGGATTTCCCGGAGCGTCTGAGCCATAGCCCTCTGCCCTTCCCGAACCTTGGCGATCTCGTCGCCTTGGGCGAGCACCTTCTCCAGTGTGTCGAACTGAATTGATTCCAGCCCAGATGTCGTGGTGCGGATCAAATCATCCAGCTCTTGCAGGTCGTGCTGGCTGATGCCGTCGCGGTCGTCGTCGTGGCTCATGGTGTCCCCCCGTTGTTGCCTTGTTCATTCCCATTTATGCGGGGCTCATCCGCCCCGGGAATCCATCAGCTCATCGTCAACGGCAACCTGAAGCTCGTCCTCCTCCTGCTGGGTCGGTCCATAGGTCTTCTTGCGCCATTCCGCCCATGCCGCCTCGTCGTCCTGGGGGATCAGGGCCGCCTCCTGCGCCGCCCGCCATGCCGTCTCCTTGTCCAAATACCACTCGGGATCGGGACCGTTGCCGGATATGGTCAGGTAGATGCGAAGCGTATCCATCGCCCGCAGCACCTCGTCGATCTTGGCCCTGTCGTCGTCGTCGAAGGTCTCATCGTCTATCAGACACCGGTCCCGCCGGATCGTCCCGGCTGCATCGTACAGCACATCGCTTATGGTCATTTTCCGTTTCTCCTTTCATGGCCTCGTTGAACTTCTCCGCCAGGGCGCGCCGATCCTGCTCCGGCAGATCGGAGCCAAGGCGCGCGGCCAGGGCGACCAGGGCCAAGATGGCCAAGGCCGGATCGGTGTTGTTGGTCCGGAAGTGTTCGAAATGCCGGTCATCACCCCCAGGATCGCGTCGTGCAGCGCCTCATCGGTATTGACGTCGTCCGCGTCCGCACGCATCAGGCCGCCGCCTCGTCCTGCGTCTCGGCCGCGAGTCCTTCCAAATAATCGGCGCAACCCGGACCGCCCATCAACGCGACGCCGCCTTGCACCGCCACGTTCATGGCGGAGTTGAACACGACCTCCTCGTCGAGATCGTGCAGGATTTCCGCGATCGGGCCGCGGTAGCGACCGCCGTGCTTCTTGATGCAGGCCAGGATGGCGGCCTTGTCGAGCGGCTCCACGGCCGGCGTGATCGGGAAGACGTCAGGGCGATCGCGCAGCATGCGGGCATGGTGGCACAGGCCGTTCCTGAATCCTCGCGACAGGAGGGGCGTGACGAACGCCATCAGGGCACCGAAGATCGCCCAGTCCTCGCCCGGCCGGTGCAGCCGCTGGATCACCTCCAGGAGCTCCTCCGCAACCTCAATGGAGCTCGCGAACTGTCTGGTGGTGGCGCGGTTCAGCGATTTCACGGCGTCCTCATCCATGACGGGGGTCACGGCCGGCTGTTCGTCGGGGTCGGCATCGAACAGCTCGAACATCCAGCCCCGGCCTTCATCCGATTCCCACTCCGTCAAGGTGGGACGCTCATCCTTCTGCCGCTTGATCTCGGCGACGAAGTTGCATCGCTCGCCCCCGCGCTCGACGGCAATGACGTGCAAGGCCTCAACACGGTCGGGATCGGCCGACGGCCGCTCGACGGCCTCGCGGCTCATCCAGGCCTCGGCGACCATGAGATATCGAGTCACCCCGCGGCGCCGGAGCACCCCCGGCAAGGTGCGGCAGACCGTTTCGCGTTCCCTGTCGCCGCGATAACTGGTGTCGATCTCAATGACCTCGCCGCCTTCGGTGACCGCCTCGAGCCGATGCCGGACCTCGCCGCGGCGCCGCAGCTCCGAAGCCGCGCGGGCGCGGAAATCGTCGACGTGCTCCGTCAGCGACATGGCCGCGAGCGACCGAAGCGCGGCCTTTTTGCGTTTGGACTCACCCATTATGCGTCTCTCCTCTAATGATTAGATATTGCGCGTCTTGTCCGATTTCACCGGTTTGTCAGCCTTGAGGCCGGGAGGGCCGGAATCGAACCTTGAGTTTCCTCGCCCGTTGGCGCGCACGGCTTGCGTTGGAAGACCCCCTCCGGAAATGCGTCACACGGCCTCTAATAAGTCGTAGGCACCGCCGCCATGGTGGCGCGCGGCCTCGGCCAGGCGCCCGCAGACCTTCTCCGGGTCATCGGTACTGAACCAGACGCCAATATCGAATGGCCATCCACCCTTCCGATCGCCGGGGGCCACGTCGACCCGCACCTCATAGCCCGCGGCCGCGATCTCGTTGGCGAGCGCCTCGGCCGCGAGCTGATCGGGCGCGCCGAGAAGGAAGCTATACTTGTCGATCGTCATGTCGCGCCTTCCTTCTTCTACTGTTTCCGATGGACTGTCGCGGGGGATTCCTCGCCTTGCTCTTCCGCCCAGTCCCCCAGATTGTCCGTTATGAATTTCACGTTTTTCCGTCTCAAGTCGTCAGGTAGCATGGAGAGCACGAGAACAAGCGTGTTCACTAAGGCCTCTACAATGTGCCCGATGCGCTTTACGCTCATGACAACACTGTCGGCGTCATCCTCGACCACGAGTCCAGTCGCCTGGAAAATCCTCGTCTTGAGGTCGATGACTGCTCTGTTCATTGGAGCACCCCTCCGCATCATCCGCGTTCCGCATCCTCGAGAAACGATTGGAGGCTGGCCTCGGTCTCGAGCTCAAACGTGCCCTCGCGGCCGCCATGTCGAGCGGCCAACTTCGCGTCGTCTGTCGTGAACCAAAACGCACCTTCCCCGCGATGGTGGAGAGTCAATCCGATGTCACGAGCCGTCTCAAGCACTACAATCTGCGCCCGCAGCATCTCGAGATAATCGTCAACGCTAGTGCCGATGGGCATATGACCGTCGGCGCGGTCTTCAATCTCAACGATCCACATGATTATTCCTCCTGTTGCCGGGCCTTTTTCGCGGCGGGGCCCGATGGTGCCGCCTGTGCAAGCAACCAGTAATGTCGCGTGCCGTCGGCGCTCACTACGTGCGCGGCACCGTCATCGTTGGTATCGGGGGAAAACGCGATTGCGATTTTGTAATCGTCCCCCGCCTTGAGTTTGCGAAAATCGCTGGTGCGGAATGCCAGCGTGAAATTTCGATCGGTCTTGCCGATCGGCAGCTTGGCACCAAGCTTGCCATCTTCGTGCTTCTCGACGTCGATGGCGCCGAGCAAAAGCTGACCCTTAGTCCCGTGCAGCACCAGGTTCGGAAGCGTCAGGTTGCCCGCGATTTCTAATATTTGTTTGAGCTGGTCGCACAACAACGGGAATGCGAATGCGGCCTCGAGCTCGGGATCTTTCGTGATCGTCGTGATGTACGAAGCGTCGCAAATGGGGTAGCGGATGCTGAGACCGCGCTCGGTCGCGTCGGCCTCGCTGATCGTCATGTAGCCGGTGGCGAAGGTGAGCTTCGGACGCGAGAACGGCGCCAACGCTCCGCGGAGCCAGCGCTCGGCGTTGTAAACCGCAAATCCCCGCTCGATCGTCTGGGGCAGGGTCGCTCGCGCGGCAAGCCGCTTGACCTTGTTGGCGACTCGAAAATCGTTGCCCGGGACCAGAACAAACCCGCCGATATAGGCTCCGGCGCCGTCCGAGACGATCGGCTCCAAATGGCGGAGCAGCTCGAGAGTGCCTTGCTCGAGAATCAACGTCGTTTCATCCGCCATTTTGGCCCCCATTTACCCGCGGAAGTTATAGCCCCCGGCGGAAAGCTTTAGGATACTCCAGCAATGTGACAAGTTTATGGCGCGCCCCATTTTCCCCGATTCCACTTGGTCCCGCCAAAAACCCCAGAGCGTCAACGAATCATTCCACTCCCTACAACCGACACGGCATATGACCTCGCCAAGGCGGCGGTCAAGGGGCGGCCGCATCCGCTTTTCGACGGCGCGCGGTGACCTTCGGGGTGGGCGATGGCGCGGGATTCCGGTCCCGTTCCACCACAGGCTTGAGGTCGGCCGCATTCGCCCGATACTCCCCCACGCCATCGGCGCGCTGCACGAACGTGAGGACGGCCCGGCCCTGCATATAAAGATACCAGGCCATCGCCGCGGTCTGCTCGAGGGCGGCGTCTCGGGTCCGCTCGCGCATCAGCGATGACGGACCAGCAAAATACGTGATGGTGGCGCCGGAGCTCGCGCCGGCACGCCATCGCAAAAGGTCATCGGCTGACCAGAACAACGGCGCGTCCGGCTCGGCGGTGATGTCGAGATTGCGGTTGTTGGTCATGCCGCCTCCTCGCGCACGAACGCGGTGGGCTTGCGGGGCGGGCCCTGACTCCAGGAGCCGCAGCTCTGACACTGGAACCGCGCACAGACGCGGGCAAGGCTCGTGTACCGACCACGGCGCTGCAGGTTCTCCGCGCCAGCTCCGCATTTCGGGCAGGCATCCAGTCCCATCAAATTCAAGGCCGCGATGTTGACGTTGGGGTGCCGCGTCATCAGCGGACGGAGCAAAACGTAGGTTTCGGCTAAGGCCTCGATGTCGGCACGGCAATGATCCTCGATATAACGAAGACTCGGCTTATGCCCGGCCGCGGCCGCGCGCCATACACTCGGCCGCAGCGGAGTCTTCCGCGTGACATCGAGAAAATCGACGATGTTCGCGAGCCGGTTGCTCTTTAGCCTGAGATTGTCACGCGCACAGCGCCAAGTATCCACCAATGGCGTCGGGGGCAGCACCGGGAGACCGTGGAACAGCAGGCGCGTTTGGACATACGGAAGATCATACTTTTTGCCGTAATGGGCAACCGTGATGTGCGCCTCGTTGTAGACCTTGGAGAACTCCTCCAGGACGTATCTGTCGCTCCCCGGATCATCTTCGTAGTTTGGTGCGTCGAGGCACGAGATGATCGTGGGCTTCCTGTCGCCGAGGAATTTATAGCCAACGCAAAAAACGCGGCCCCACTCGGCTTCGAGACTCGCAGCCTCGATGTCCCACACCAGTATCCGCGCCTCGGGCTCGAACGACGCCGGCTTCTTGGTGCGCGGCTTGAGCTGCACGACATTGGATTTGCGCTTGGTGACCTTGGTCTTGGTCTTGGTCTTGGTCTTGATCTTCGTCGTCGCGACCTTGGCGGCCGGTCTCTTCGTTGCTTTCTTCACGCTATTCCCCCCTGTAACGACCAGTCCCCGCCGGTCCGTTTCGTGATTTTATTCCGCGTACTTCGCCTGGATGATCGCGTCGATCCGGTCTTGGAGCTCCTCAAGTTCTGCGATGTCCAAGTCCTCGAGCGCCGCCTGCAATTCGGCCTGCTCTATCTCGAGTTGGGCCGCGTAGGCCTCGAAGGTATCGTCCTCGCGCTTCTTGCCCATTCAGTGCGGCTTCCCGTGCAACGGCACGATATTTGGTCCGGCCGCATCCTTGGCGCCATCCGCGTCCATCTCGTCGATGTCGCGGAACAACTCGCTCTCGCTGTCAAAGAACACCCACTCCCCGGCCGCGGCGAGGTTCAGGTGCGCCACGGCGGTGCCGGGTCCGAGCTCACGCGTTCGCCATGAATAATACTTGATCAACAGGTAGCCACCGCCGAGGTCGCCCTGCACGTGGCCGAACACACCGACGGTGTTGCCGTTGCTGGGAATCAAGCCATGGAAGAACTTGCCAACTAAGGTGGTCGTCATTCCTGTTCCCTTCCATCATTGAAGTTTGCCATCAGCAGCGCGGAGGCGATCAAGGCCATCAACTCTTTGCCGACCTCGGGTCGCTTGCGGATCTCTTGAATCAGGGGCTCGGCGAAAACGCGGATATATTCGGCTATGTATTCCCCCTCACTCATGAGCCGTCACCCGATCTTCTGATGACGAATGCGTCGCGCGGTCGCGGACGTGTTGTGCCAACGCTGCTGGGCCTTCCGAACGGGCGGTCGGCGTCTGCGCTTGGGGTTGGCCCGCGTCTCCGACCACTTCGGCTTCTTGACCACATAGGACGGGTCGCCGTCCTACTGGCGGGCGTTGAGACTGAACGTGAAGGGCCGCGGCTGGCTCTTCTCGTCGACGCGGCAAACACTCTCGGCGGCCATGAATGGCGGCCGGTAACGAACCCGGATGCCGATCACCATGCCCGCGGGAGCCGCGTCGCACGCCGCCTCCGTCTCGTAGCCGGGAAACGGAAGGTTGAACGAAATGGTGTAATCATGGACATCAATGGAGAATGCCCCGAGCCTCACCAGGGTCGGGCAATCCGCCAGCGCCAGCGCGAGCGGGCACTTCTGGCGGTGGCACGGCTTACCGTCCACAAAATGCTTGGCCGCGACTTTGATTCGGAAGTTGCGTTGCGGCGGCTCGGGGATCAGCGGCAAGCCGGCCCGCTGCTCCGCGATCAGTCGCGCGACATCATCGGCATCGGCAGCGGCTTCGCCCTCGGCATCGGTCATCGCGGCCGCCGGTTCGACCGGGTTCACCTGCGGCGGTTCGACTTTCGCGACGCGATTCTGCGGTCCCCCCCAGCGCGTTTTAGTGAACAGTTCGCTCATCGCTCTCCTCCATGTCTTCCACGTTCACAACTACGAGCCCACCCATGCGCAGCACCGCGAGCGCCTCCTCCGGAGTACCATTGACCTCGATGCCGTCATTGGCACAGTCCATGAGGGTGCCAAGGTCGGCGCCGGGCATCCGCAGGGAAATCTCCGTCATCGTGTCCTGGGATTCGACCGTGCCGTCGCGCAGCGCCTGGCGGACGCGTTCATCGATGTGGATGCGGGCCGACCTGGTGTATTGTTTGGTCGCGGTCATGTTGCATTTTCCTTCAGCTGCTGTGGTGATTTCCAAGTCCAGCCGAGCTCCGTGAGGGTCGCCCGGTAGCGCTCGAGCCCGACGTCGTCGGTCCACGCCGCGACGCAGGTCGGAAGCGGCTCGACCGTGGGGGTCACGAGGTAGCGACGACGGTACGGCCGGGTCACGCGGACGCCGCTTTGCCGTTGGCGCGGCGGATCACGGCCTTCGCGGCCGCGGAGTTGGCGCGGATGGTCTTCGTCCCCCAACGGCCCGTGGTCATATCGACGAAGCGCTGAGTCACGCGGCCGTCAGCGCCGATCCTGAAGCCACGGTGCTGGATACGAGTAGGCTTGTTGGTAGTCATAGTGGTGCCCCCCTTCATGGTGCGGATGGATGGTGATCCCCGAACGGCGCATGCAAAAACAAACACCCCGGGCGTTCCCGCGCCGGGGTGGTTCGTGCAGTCTGAAAGGGCCAGGCCCTTGTGTCGGGGTTTGGTGACCTTAACGGTCACCGATCAATCACCTTCATTGCGGTCCTTATAGCACGCGCCGTTCGCGCCGTCAACAAGTTATCTGGTCGCGCCGCATTTTTATCAAACATTCGCGATCCTCGTCGGTCGATATTTCATTTGACATCCGCTGAAATCCGAAAACTAAAGCTGTCTTTTCTGTGGCAGCTCGGTCATTCATCATCGGAACCTGGTGATGATCTGCACCAAGTTCGGGTAATGCTCGCGGAACCAATCCTGCTCCAGAAGCCAATCTACATACCGCGGATCCTGGCGCAGCACCTCGAGCGGCTGATCCTTGTATTTCCCGAACGGCATGCGCGGTACTTGCGGCCGCGAGGACGGGTCGCGGTAGGTGCGCCAGCGCTCCTCCGCATCGTCGAAGTAGTCATGGCCGAGGCGCCTGGTCATTCCGCGACGCTTCATCACGATCGTTCCCGAATGGCCGATGCCACGTCTTGCAGGGCCCGGGCGATAGCGAACAGCCCATCCACGACATTGGCTGGCTCCAGGTTGGAATCACATTCATTGGGTGAGACCAGGGTGTAGCGGATAGCCTCGGCAAGCTGGTTGTTGTCGATCGGGTCACGTTTCGTGGGCATCATTCACCTTCCTTTTCCGGCTTCATGGCCTGACGGAGTCCGCGCTGGGTCGCCTCATATGCCGCTCGTTCCGCCGCGAGCCGCTCCTGGTCGGACTGGATCTGCAGGCGGCGCCGGTCCCGGCCTCGCGCCCGGGCGGCAACCGCGCGACGGCGCTCGTGCTGCTGACGGCGGATCTGAGATCGGGTCCGGCCCGTATCGGGATCGATCCTGTTCCCGGCTCCCAACAAGGCATCGGCCGCGCGCTCGAGTTCCCATTTATTCGGCATTATCGTTTCCCCCCATTATGTTGATGACGCGCTTCTCGCATCCAGGCCGGCTGTTGCGCCAGCTTGGCCTTCCGCTCCTGCTCGAGGAACCGCCGCAACACCTTCCGCTTTGACGCCTGTCGAAGGAATATGCCCTTGACCTGGCAACAGCGGTGAATGTCGTCATGGCAGGATTCGCACACCGCCGCGACGTCGGTCAGCCACTCCGCTCCCAGGCGCTTGTAGGTGAGGTGATGGAGATGGAATCCGTCGTTCCAGGGACAATCGCAGATGTGGCACGCCTTCGGCATCCGGCTGGCCAGATACCGATTCCGGAACCCCACCTTCCAGGCATCGGAGTTGATGTACTCCTGATATTCGTCATGGGACATTGGTCGCTCTACTGGCGGCAGCTGTCCCAGAGCGAGCAGGCGCTGCCGTTCCTGCTGGGCCTCCCGACGTCGCACCTTCTTGCGGCGTGCCTTCTCCGATCGCTTGCTGTTCGGATTCTTGTTGGCCATGTGCTCTCCTCCAATTTTAGGACAATATTCTCCATTCCGGTTTGGTCATTCACGATCGTTATGACTCCGCGGATTCCACCGATTCCTGTCTTTGGACGGATTCCGCCCTTCTGATTCCATCGTCATGGTCTTCACCAGATACAGCGGAATCGTGCCTCTCGCCGGAACCGGCCCGGGCACCGGTTCGCTGTTATTGTAGGGGCATCCCTACGCGGGCTAACGCCCGCTCCGGGATGGGGCTCGCAAGAGCTCGCCCCGCACTATTGTTCTCAAGTAGATGGACTCAACGATCATCGGTCATTTGGTGATCAATGGATCAATCATGGAATGGTGGCGTAGCCCATCATTCAACCCGGAGCGTTTTTTGGAGACAAGAGGAGTCCCCCTACACGGGGAACGCCCTTTGTCTCCGGTGGCATCAGGTTTATCAACCCCTCGGCCCCCCGTATGACAATCCAAGTAGCACGCCGCTATGAACGGCCAAGGCGGTCAGTCTGTACCTTGTTGGTGTGCTGGTTTATGGGCCCCTGTTGAGGCCCCTGAACGGCAGTGTTGATCCCGAGCCACTTGGACAACTCGGGCACTGGTGGGCATCTCCCCACATCTTTGGTATTCGGTCAGCTTGCGCTGACTTGGTAGGACCACCGCACCGTCCATTTCCAGGACTTGGCTAAGTGCTCCTGAGAGTGCCCCTTGTGGGGTGCATTCTGCGGGAAAGAGTTCCTATCCCCCGGATCCGTATGTATGCCCGTCAGATACCTAACGCGGCTCTGATGGATTGACCCGAGGCCCGTCATCACGTATACTGCTAAATACGGATGGAGCTTCACGGCCTCGGTCGGTTTTGATCCTCCTTTCTCGTCGCTCTGCTACTAACAGGGCGTTCCTCAGTTGTCCTTGTCGGGCGGCCTTCGGGCCGCCCGATTCGTATGTCAGGCCGCCGTCGCATCATGTTTCTCAGCAGCCGCGGACGCGGCCATCATGTTCTTGACGGCCGTTCTGATCACTTTACTGATGCTCATGTCCGACTTGCGCGCAAAGGCTTCCAGGGCCTTGCCTTCCTCGATCGTCATTCGCGTCGAAGTCGAATACACCCGTTCGATTCCCATCGGACTTCCTCCATAGATGTGTGTCTATTTATCCCGCCGAAATCCATCCCAAGAACCCCAGCAACCTCAGTAGGTTGGCGTGTGCGCGCACGTGCGCGGACACACACGGGTGGCGTCATCTCGTTTAAGGCGGGAAGAGAGGGGCCGGGGAACCGCCGGGGGAGGCGGCCGCGGCGGGACCGGGGAGTCTCCGAAGAGACTCAAGCCAACATATTTCAGCTGACAAATAATCCCCAGTCCCAACGCACTTATAGCAGATCCTAATCGGAACGTCAACGGGTGCGGATCGAACGCGGCGGGACGATCGGCTTGCCGGTCTCGCCGTTGACGTCGGGAGTGACAAACCATTGGCCACACCTTGAGCAGCAAAATCGACCTCGCCGGCCGGTCTTCATGGATACCGTTCCGCGGTGTTTGGATTCATCTGAACCGCAGGAAGGACATCTGGGTGCCAACGGCAGTTTGGTAGCGGAGTAGCGGGGATGAATTGTTCGCCATTCGTCGGACATTTACCGGACCTGCTGATAAGGGAGTCGGCTGTGGCAATGTCGATACACCAGCCGCCGTGGCGCTCCACCCTTCTGCGCGATCCTGCAGATCAGCCCCTGGTCGACACCGTATTCCTTCGCCAGCGCGGCGATCGGCTCGCCCGCAATGTATCTCGCCGTGATCGCGGCGTCGCGCTTGACGTTGCGCTGCATCCGGGTGGTGAAGGTCAACCCCAGCCGTCTGGCGACCCTCCAGACCGTGTTCCCGGACAGGCCGAGCTCGACCGCGGTCTCGGTGATGGTCCTGCCGGCCTCGGCCGCCCGACGGATGTCCGCGTCGTGGGTTGTGTCTCGAGCCGGTCCTGGGAGCTGGGACGGTGCGGCCAAGGCCGCCTCAACCGCCATCCCCTTCTCGAGCACCCGTTTTCGCAGGCCCGTGTAGCTGACCATGCAGCGGGGGTCGCGGGACCAGGCCGCCAGCGATCGCTTCTTGCCGAATGCCTCGTAGCGCTGCATCTCATCCGCCTGCCGTTAGAGAAAGTGGGGGGCCGGCCGCACACCCGCGCTGGCCAAGCCCCCCGGCGCCGCGCGGCCGATAATCGTCGGACTTTCGGCCGCGTCGCCATTCCGTCCTCAACGGCGGACCTGTTGATAGGCCGGCCGCAGGGCATCGGGTGTATATGCGCGCGGAGGCCGACCCAGCGGGACTGCATGGTCTCCAATGGAGCGATTTACCTGATCGTGAAGGCCGCAGGGATTCCTTTACGTGGACCTGCTCGAGGGCCACGCAAGAAAGCCCCCGCCAAGGTGGTGGGGATCGAGCCGAGGCCGCTGCCGCTCGGAGCGTGGATGTGCCCACCAGTGCATTACGCGCTCAGGGGGGTTCAGTATGAGCCGATCGTTGCAGTCACGGTGACGCTCGCCTCCTTCGTCTCGGGGGTGACGTGCTTCCGCGGTCGGCCAATGTGCGCTCGGGCCTCCATGTGCTTTCGCGGTCGGCCGCCGGCAGCCCGGAGGACTCCCCCCGCGGCCACGACCGAGTCGCGGATGCTCTTGGGAGTGAGGCCGAGCTCGCGGGCCAACACGGTGCTGGTCTCCCCGGATGCGTAGCGCCGCGCGAGCTCGCGGTTGCGCTCCGCATTCCGTGAAGGCCGACCGACCGGCGCGAGCTCCTCGCCACGCGGGCGTGCTGCGGGTGGAGCCGGAACCTTGCGGAACTGGTCATCGGCGACGCCGGGGATCGACTGCAGCACGCGCCCCACCGGAGTCAGCTGCTGCTGTTCCTGGGCCCGCTTCGCAGCCATTGCTTTGCGGATTCCGACGGCTTGCAGCGCGGCCGCGGTCGCCTCGGCCGGGGTCACGGTCCCGACGCGCTCGCCATTCAGGTCGACTCGCTGGGCGCCTGCCAGCAATGTTTCCACATACCAAATCGAGTTGCAGTAATATGCCACGGCGGCGTCGACGTCGACCGGATGACCGGCCGCAAGCGCGACTTCGTGCGGCTTGATATCGCGCTCGATCGCGAGCTTGAGCGGACGTCGCTGCCTGACACTGAAGGCTTTAGGCCAAAGCGTCGCGAACAGTTCAATGATCTCCCGGTGATTTTGCCACATTGATTCCTTCCTCGTGATTTGGTTGGGAGGGCCGGTCCCGCGACATCAACCACATGAACGGGACCGGCCCCGGCGTCCGGGGGCTCCTTGCTTGGGACAAAGGAGGGTCACCCCGTCGCCATCTCCTTGGCCATCCGAGCCGCGCGGTTGCGACGCAGGCGCTCGTCCTGCTCGCGAAGCCGTTCGTGCTCGAGCTCGGCCCAGTTCACTTTTTCTTCGACCGGAGCCGGCGCGACCGCAGGCGCGGCGACGCGCGCTTTCTTTTTGCGGCGCTTCGCCGATAGATTCCAATTACTAACAGTCATGGGTTCACTCCGCGGCCACCGGCGACCTTCCGAACAGCTCGGCCAGATTCGCGTTCATCGCGTCGGCCATTCCTTCAGCGCTCGGCGGATCGCCTCGGGCGAGACATGCGGCAGCATCTGGGTGATCTTCGCGACGGTCTCTTCTGGTGTCCCTCCCACGCGGCCTTCTGCCCTCAGGGTGTCGAACGCCCTGAAGATCACGGATCGCCATGCTTCGTAAGTTTTTTGCATGGTCCGGCGTTTGGCGCGCTCTTCCCGGCGTTCCGCGTCCTTCTGATCGAACATGTCGTTGATGATGACGTCCACGAGCTCCGGATAATCGATTGCCTCGCGAACGGCATCAATCAGCTGCTCGTCAGTGGGTTCGGGATGACGATCAAAGCACTCGCGCGCCGCCGAGCGTCCTTTTTCTCCGGCCCGCAACACGACATCAGCGAAAATGCCGGCAAAGTCAGGCGGGCACTCCGGTAGTCCCGCGAGCACGGCATCGATGAGCTCCTCGCGAGTACTAAGCGCGTACTGCTTGACTGTGAGCACCCATCCCGCAATCCGGACCAAAATACCATCACCTTCGTGGCGCGCCACGCCGCCGATCTCGGGGGTATCCCACCCAGCCGCCCCCCTCGCAATCGCCGCCAGCGGGCTTCCTACGCAGACGCGCGCCGGGCGTGAAAACGGCAAACGGTATTCGAGTGGGGAAACTGTAAATCGGGGGATCGAGAGCGCGCGACCCTGCGGTTCAGCGGTTCAGCGGTTCGGAACGGAGTGAATGAAAATGGAAAAGGCCGACCAGCCCACCGCGCCCGATGATGTCGGCTCGTCGCCGCCTGACGATTCCGCGAAAGCGCGGATGGACCGATACGCGAAGGACCGTCAGGGCCTGAAAGATTGGACCGTCGATGCGATTGTCGCGCACGCGACCGCGATCGCTCTCGCATTGGAGTTCGAGGAGACGGGGGATGAAAGCGCCCTGCCCTCAGACCTGCCACTGGCCGCAGAGCTCGAGCGCGCAGCCACAAAATTTGAGAAGTCGAAGGCAGCCGTCTGGCGCGTGCTCAAGAAATATTATCGCGAGAGCGACGTTGCGCTGAATGCTTGGGCCGAGAAATTCGTCGCGGATTATGCGGCCGATCTGAAGGAGGCGAACGACCAGCGTCAGCTTGGCGACATCGACGACGATGAACCCAACGACGCCCCCGACACCGATCCGAAGTCATTCGCAGCGCGGGGCAAGGAAGCTGCAACCGCGGCGGCTGATGAACTCAGGCGCAAGGAAGAAGAGATTCTGAGGGCGATCCAACGCGCGATCCGAAACCACCCCGACATTGGCGCCGCCTCTGCCGAACCTCCCGGCGCGAGCGAAGGGATGGAGACTCACGGGCGCTGGCGCTCGACGAAGTACGGGCTGTTCGCGCCGGGGGACGGAGTGTGGCCATGGAATCGGATTTGCAAGACGCGGCTCAAGCCCTTGGCCCACTCCGCGACCGATACGAATACAGACCCTCGCGTGCACCTGATTCAGACGACCTACGAGGGGGAGCGCCAGCATGAGCGCGAGATTGAAATTCCGCGCTGGAAGATCACCACCAAGAGCCCCGGCGCCGCCATCAAGGCCCTAACGCATTTCAACACATATGTGGTCCGCAACGACTTCGCCCGCTCGGAGATGGTCAATTTCCTGAATCTGTCAACGAAGCTCAAGATCACGCGGACGAAGACCACCGGCTGGCACAAAATCGATGGCGCCTACTGCTTCGTTCTGCCGCTCGCGCCGCCCGAGCTCGCCCCGATCATGCCGACGAAAAAACGGCAACAATTGGTGCGCCGGAAATCCAAGTCGAAGGCCGGACCCGAGATATGGGCGCGTCTCGACACACCGATCGAGGATACCGTCAAGAGATACGGCTTCAGCGTCTCGGGCAAGGTGGAGGAGTGGCAGCGCGAGATCGCCCGGCCGCTGGAAGGCTGCTCCAACGTCGCGCTCGCGGCCGGGGTGGCCTTCGCGGGACCGTTGGTGTTCTTCGCCGCAGAGCAGCTGGGCGGGTTCCATATTTGGGGTACATCGACGTGGGGCAAATCGGCGGCGGGCGCGGTCGGGGAATCGATCTACGGCCGGCCCAGCAACACGTTCGGAAGGGGTGAGCCCTTCGGCGCGAAATGGGCTACGGCATCCGACAAGGGGATCGTGGCCCTGGCTGCAAAGCGTACTGATTGCGGGCTGTTCCTCGACGAGCTCGGTTCGGCCAAGTCCGCGAAAGACAAGCTCGTGCAAGCGATCTACATCCTGTCCGGCGGCACCCCCCCGCTGCGCGCGGACTCGCGGGGAAATCTTCGTGAGCAGACCAGCTTCCGCATGATGCTGTTCTCCACCGGCGAATTTCCGCTCGCGACCTTCCTCGACAAGCTCGACGACACCGAGGGCCGCCGGAAGCGCCTCGTGGACGTTCCGGCCCAGGTCGGACCGGAGACCGCGCTCGAGACCGTTCCGCATGAAAGGCTCGGTGAACTCTGTGGCCAGATTTACGCCGTGACCGCGCGCCTGCATGGTGCGGTTGGCCAGGAATGGCTCCGGCACCTCGTCGAGCTCGGTGAGGCCCGGATCAAGGCAAAGCTTGAGCAGCACCGAAAAGCGTGGCTGGCGTTGCCCGAAATCGCCGAGCTCCTGCACCGCGATCCCCAGAAGGACAGCGTCATCCGCCGGTTCGCGCTGGTCGCGGCGGCTCTACGGATGGCGGCCAAAGCCGGGTTTTGGTCGTGGAGCATCGAGAGTTCCGATCGCGGCATCGTCGGCTGCACCCTGCGCTGGGCCGAGGGCCTGGGAATGCCGGTCGTGACCCTGGAGACGAGGGCCGCAGAACAGAAGTTGCGCGAGCGCATCGCCGCGGCGCGCCAGGCCGACCGCTTCATCAAGCTGGTCAAGCATCCCGGCAAGGGGGGCGGCCTGTTCGTTCCCGCACCGGAGCACATGATCAGGTTTTCGGACCGGGCAGCGTTCAAGAGCGCAGGTTCGCTCTTCGGCTTCATCAAGATCGACGGACCGGACCAGCGCGTCCTCATCTATCGCGATGAGTTCCACCGCCTCACGGAAGGATGCGGCATTGATCGTGATGCACTCATCGCCCATCTCAAACGCACCGGCGCGCTGACGATCAAGAACGAGAAGATCCGGGCCGAAACCAAGACCTATGCCGTGCTCACCGAGGCATTCGTGCGCATCGAGACGAAGTCCGGATAACCGCTGAACCGCATAACCGCAAGGAACGAAAATGGACAAGCACGACGTGACCCTCGTCAACGACGACTTCACCGATGTCACGCTACCGCAGGCCCGGTTGATCGCGGCGCTCGATAGCGATCCGGCACCGCGGGCAGGACCGCCCCGCATCATCATCTCGCTCGACGTCACCACGAGCATGGGCGAATACCTTGCATCCCGAAAGCTCACGCTCGAGGCGGCGCGCCACATTGTCCTGCCGATGTTCGAGAATGCCGGCGCGGCCGGACTGGAAGTGCAGTTCATCTATTTCCGCGGCGACGACCGGTATCCCAACAAGCCCCGCGAATGCCGGGCCTCGAAATGGTTCCGCGACCCCGAGGAGCTGGCGCGCGCCATGGCGGCTGTCGAGCATTGGCCGGGATGGACCCAGCACAACCGCGTGCTTCAGCACGTCCTCCGACAGGCCGAGAAGGGCCCTGTTCATGAGCTCGTCATCATCACCGATGCGTTCGAGCAGCGAGGCCTTCGCCGACCTGACGGTGACAGCCTGGACGAGGCCTGCATGGATGCGATGCGGCTGCGGCGGCTCGGGACCAAGATCACGGCCGCGTACAAGGGCAGCATCCGCGGCGGCTGCCCGCTGGATCGCGCGGGTGTAAGTGCCGAACAGGCTTTTCGGGTGATCGCCGAGGACAACAACGGCGCATGCTTCCTCTACAAGCCGGGCGATCCCAACGTCACGAAACAATTCGGTGAGCTCGCGGCTCATGCAGCGCTACAGGCCAAGGGCGATGCAGCGGGCGCGAAAGTGCTGCTCGAGCACCTGCAGAGCGTCCCGTTCACTATGGACCCGGTTGGTGAACAGGTGCCGAGCGACAGATGCAAACAGGAGAATTTGTAGATGAGACTGAAATGGAAAAAGACGAGAACGCCGGACGGTCGACACGCCGCATTGGACAATCTTCGAGCGGGCGCGGCGTTCCGGTGGGGCGCAGCATTCGACGGAACGGTCCCGATTGCGGCCGGATCAGCGAGCACACAACCGGGACCACTCGGTCGGTGATGCGTGTTTCCTAATGGGTGCCGTTCGACTCATGATGAATCTGCCATCGCCGCGGCAGTTGCCGGCGCAGGCTCAATGCAATGCCACTGAACAGTTTGAAGGGGCGAACAGCACTGCTTGCGACTGCGTCAGGTCTGGAACGCCTCCCGTGCTTCTCAAGCCACTTTGGGCCGGGTCCGCGCATATAGTGCAGTTCAGGCCGGTAGTGATTGAATAGCTTTCCCATGGGCGTGTTTTTCGGCTGACTCGATCTCCACCATGCTTGAGCTGAGGGTGGTCGAAACCAGCTGCCAAAAGGTTTAGAGCCGCGGCGGAAAAGCCCCACCGCTTGTTAACGTTAATAAGTCAACCAGCGCGCACTGTTAGATCCCGCCACCGGTCCCGGCTTCTTCGGATTCACGCGCTCCACCGCTTGGGCCGTGGAGCATCAGCGTCAACTTTTAAACTCGGGTTCGGCTTGCTTGCCCTGGGCCTGGGTGCCGAACCATCGCCCCTGTTGAGCACTCGCACACGAGGGGAGCGATTACACCTGAATGCTTAAAAGTCGCCAATCAGGAGCTTTTGAATATCGTCACCATTGAGCACGCGGATGCGGTGGCCCATCTCGACGACATCCTCGCCGTGCCTGGCATCGACATCGCTGTTGTGGCGCTGTTTGATCTCTCGATGAGCCTCGACTTTCCTGGGCAACGCGATCACCCGGAGGTGCGGCGGCTCTCGGCCGAAGCTGAACGGAAAATCGTAGCGGCCGGCGTTGCGCTCGGCGGAGTTGCGCTCTCTTCAGACGAGGCAAAGGCCAAAATTGAGTCGGGCTATCGGATGCTGGTCCTCGGATACATGTGTTAAGGCGAGCATACGCCGCATACGAGCCTCGCTGGCGGCGATTGCGGGCGCCGCTGGGGCGAGGTAAGAAATCGAGCAGGTGAGTCTCTCAAGCCTCGCGCTGCACCACGTCATTCGGATCGTCGGCACGAGCTGCTGCCGTGGAGCCTCGAACGCGCCTGCCCCATGGGGCCTGGAGTGCATCGTCTCAAAGCGGGACACATACCCTTATCGGCACCGCCCATCGTGGCGCATGCGGTTCGGGTGATCTATGACGACGATGTGCCGGAACTCGCGCCGGGAGAGAAGCGTGCGCTAGAGAAGAGAAGCGTGCGCTAGAGGAGTACACTCGGCGCATGGAGACGCGGCACAGTGGGCGATTTGGCGCTCGCTAGAAGCCCGCTGACGGCGATGTAGCGGCCCAGAGCTGTCGGCCGCCCCTGCGGATCGATGCCAGCCGGCCGCCTGGCCAAACGCGGGCCCGTCGATGCACAGCGCGCGCCGGCCATGAGCTTGCTGCACCACCAGGGCTCCTGAGTATAGGCTGCGGTCTCCTGCACGGCGGCAAACAGCAGCTTACTCGGACAGAGAAGTGGATGCCGCCCAGAAGCAGAGAATGGCCGCCATGGCACAGCGGAGGCTCCTTCGGTGCGTCGGGAACGATTGCCCGAGTTCGGACGCCCTGTCGGGCTTCGTGCCCAAGACGCTGACCGGCCGTGTGCTCGCCGGGGCGAACCCAATTGACTCCTAAAAACGCCGGTAGACAGCACATGGTTCACCAAGGGCAAGTTGGACCATTCAACGGTTGCGACTCTGTGGGCTGCTGGGTGGGGAGTAGGAGCGCCAACCGACAGAGCCTTGAGAATTACCGTTTCCTGCTACCATCCAGTCGGCGCAAGAGGTCGGTAATTTTGCGGGGAAGCCGTTCCTCGATAAAGCCGGTATACAGCACCCGAAGCTCGTTACCGATGGCGCGGACTGTTCGACGGCGACCATCCCGACGGGTTCTAAATTCAGATATCGGTTGTTTCGCGTCCGTTGCATCCCGCATGGCACAATCTCCATTAGGATGCCACCTGCCTCTACGTCCCAACTATCGCCGCTTAAAAATCGTTCCCCTAAATGTCGGGTGAGCAACCAATACCAAATTACCGTAAGGCGTGACTTTCAGCCTTTAGATTGTTTTGGGTAGGCTTTGACCGTTCCAGCCAATCGTTCGCCATCATCGCCAAATGGTCGCGAACCTTGGCATCTGTGCATTCCTTGGCCAGAGCAAGTAATCGTTCAGCTTGTTCCCGGCAGAACTCGGGCTCAGAGCGGTGCATTGGCACATCTTGGGAACTACAAACACCCTGTCAATCAAGGGGATCTTAATTTGCGAGAACATTGAGTGTTGTGGTTAAGCAAGGAGTTGCCACGCTGCGCCCGCACGCAGAACAGTCTGGACAAAGAAAACCCCCGGACTTACGCAACGACCGGGGGCCGCAGGTTACTTGCCAACCGGAACTGGGTACGGGGGAGTTGGGGCTACCCGGCTGGCTTGGATCGATATGGGGAGCGGCTGAAGCGTCTGCCACCCCAGGGCTGTATAAGCCCTGCGCTAGCAAGCTGCTGCGCTTCGTGTAAAATACCAGCCACTATGGTGGGTGGTGTAGCCTCGGCTGGTCTCACCATCTTCCAGCCGGGGCTACCTTCAAGTCTGAGTTGAAGCAGTTTGGAACTGCCTCTCCCGCCACCGCACGCGCGCGCGAGTTCATCGAGTTGTTGCGCGCCACCGCTGAAAGATACGAGGGCGCCGAATGATCCACGATCAGCGACAAACAGGGGGAAGATGACATTCGATATCGATCAAGCTGCTCACATTAAGAATTCTTCAACTTTCGCAATTGCCTTCTTTAAATCTTCTAGCTCGCGTTTCAGCCACACTCGGTTTTTCTCGCGAACCCCGTCTGGTAATTCGGGGTTCTCACTATCCAGTCCGAAACGTAACGTCTTACCAACAGCAGCCACAACCTCTGCAGCTTCTTCAGCTAGATGTGCCAGTTTGTTTGGTAACGTCATTGGAAGGTAGCGTTCGTGGCTCATAGTTGCATGAACTCTGTTCTAGTTGAGATGTTATTGGCTTCCAAAACAAAGGATGTCATTCTAGCCTCCTGGCCGAAAAGACACGGTACGGGCACGTGTCGCCGATCCCCCGTTCGCAATGACCGGGACCGCCCCCTCAATGCAGATGATTCTCGCGAGCGCATCAAGGGCTTTTTCTTGTCCGCACTTGGGCGAACGAATTTTTCCCCAGTGTTGGGGAGGCGCCTGTGATGTCGGTCACACCAAGGAAACGCTTTTCGTCTGGGACATTTTTAGGGAGGCCCAGCCGACCGCAATCTCCGTCAGTAGTGTCGTCCTACTCTCGAGAGAGGGGCACAGGCACCCCAACGAGATGCCTGCTGCCGGTCCCCTCCCCAGCAGCGGGCAAAGGGGATAGGTTTCGGCCTATGATCCCCCGAGCGCCATGGAAACCGACTACTGGCGCACCCGCACAGTCGAAGAGGCGATGAAGGATTATACCTTCCTGCGCCTGACCTGTGCCTGCGGTCGGATCACGGATTACCCATTCCCCTTGTTGCTTCAGCGTAGGGGAGTCAGTCGGGATACCTTCATCGGCAATATTCGATTTCGGTGTAAG
>WNGE01002806.1_pt1 | contig 20979 bp, 23 predicted proteins | sample 5400651 | NCBI WGS metagenome assembly WNGE01 (sample SAMN13153370, study PRJNA577476) | soil metagenome | isolation source: 60 cm soil or saprolite under grassland replicate 2 | place: USA:California | collected 2016-06-15 | reverse complement strand
CACAGCGTCCCCCCGGCACGTTGAAGGAGAAGGCGCCCGCGCTCAGCCCCAGCGCCTTGGCGCGCGGGAGCCCGGCGAAGAGCTTGCGGATCTCGTCGAAGGCCTTGACGTAGGTGACGGGATTCGAGCGTGGGGTGCGGCCGATCGGCTCCTGGTCGATCAGGTGGATGCCCTTGAGGAATTCCATGCCGCGGATCTCATCGTGGACACCGGGCCGGGCGAGCTCGACCTTGAAGTGCCTCGCCAAGGCGCGGTAGAGGGTGTCGTGGATCAGGGTGGACTTGCCCGAGCCGGACACCCCCGTGATGCAGGTGAGGGTATGGAGCGGAATGCGCACGCTGAGGTTCTTGAGGTTGTGCTCGCGCGCCCCGCGAATCACGAGGGCGCGGCGTCCCTCGCGGCGGGACAGGGGCAGAGGAATATCCTCGCGACCGTTGACATAGGCGGCGGTGAGGGAGCGCGTGTCCTTGGCGAAGTCCGCCTGGGTGCCCGCAAAGACCACCGTGCCTCCGCGCTCGCCCGAGCCCGGTCCCATCTCGATGAGATAGTCGGCGGACTCGATGAACGAGCGGTCGTGCTCCACGATGATCACGGTGTTGCCCGCCCGCGCCAGCTCACGGCAGAGCTCGGCCAGGCGCTCGGTGTCCCGCGCGTGCAGTCCGATCGACGGCTCGTCGAGCACGTAGAGCGTGCCTACGAGCTGCGCGCCCAGCTGATTGGCGAGATTGATGCGCTGGGCCTCGCCGCCTGAGAGCGTCCGCGTCTGGCGACCGAGGGTGAGATAGCCGAGTCCCACCCGCTGCAGAAAGGAGAGCTTGGCGCGCAGGAGCTTGAGGGCCTCCCGTCCCACTGCCTCTTCCCACGGCGAGAACGATATCGCGCCGAGAAAGGTGTTGAGATCCTCCACCGTCTTGCCGTTCCAGTCGGCGATGGTGGCGCCTCCCACCGTCACGGTGAGCGCCTCGGGCTTGAGGCGCGCCCCCCCGCAGCGTGGGCACGGCCACTGGCTGCGGTAGCGCGAAAGGAAGACGCGGACGTGGAGCTTGTAGCGGTAGGACTCGACCTCCTCGAAAAAGCCCTGGATGCCCGTGAGCCCCTCGCCCCCCTCGTAGATCCACGCCCGATCCTTCTCGTCGAGCTCCGCGTAGGGGCGCGTCACGTCCACGCCCCGCTTCTTGGCGGCCTTGATGAGCTGCTTCTGATACCACCGCCCCGAGGGGTGGGACCACGGCTCGACGGCGCCCTCGCCCAGGCTGCGGGAGGGATCGGGAACCACGAGCGTCTCGTCGTAGCGGAGGATATTGCCGAAGCCCTTGCACTCGGGGCAGGCCCCGAGCGGATGATTGAAGGAAAAGAGCACGGGCTGCGGGCGTGCGAGAGCGACATCGCAGCGCGGGCAGCGAAACTCGCGGCTCACGCTCACCGCGGCGTGCCCGACCACCTCCACGGTGGCTCGGCCGTCGCCTTCGACGAGCGCCGTCTCGATCGACTCGGTGACGCGCCGCCGCCCTTCCGGCGAGAGGGTCACGCGGTCGAGCACGACCTGGAGGGGCTGGCCGTCGAGCGGAGGCAGGGAGAACCCGGGGGCCTGAGCCTCGGCGAGGTCCAGCACGATCTCGCCCACCTTGATGCGGGCGAAGCCCCGCTGAACGAGGGTAGCGATGAACGCCCGGGCGTCGGGACGGGGGGCGGCGGGGATGGGAAAGCAGACGAGGGCGCGCCCGGCGAGGTGATCGCGGATCAGCTCGTCCGCCACGCGCTCGGCCGAATCGCTGCGCGCCTCGCTGCCGCAGGTGGGGCAGTGGACCCGGCCGACCTTGGCGAAGAGCAGGCGCAGGTAGTCGTGAAGCTCGGTGGCCGTGCCCACGGTGGAGCGCGCGGTGCGCACCGGGTTCTTCTGCTCGAGGGCGATGGCGGGCCGAATGTGCTCGATGCGGTCCACGTCGGGGCGGTCGAGCCGCTCGAGGAACATGCGCGCGTAGGCGGACAGGGACTCGATGTAGCGCCACTGTCCTTCGGCGAAGATGGTGTCGAAGGCGAGGGAGGACTTGCCGGATCCCGACACGCCCGTCACCACCGTGACACGGTCGTGCGGAATGTCGATCGACACGTTCTTCAGATTGTTCTGCCGGGCTCCCTCGATCCGGAGCCACAGGGGCTGAGCCATTCGACACGTCCTCCTGAGATGGAAAGTTTACCCGAGGCAGCAAGGGCGGAGCAACCATAGCTTCCGGCCTAAGGTCTTGACAGCCTCGAGGGAAGGCGTGTAGGCTGACTTTTGTAAATGAGAATCATTCCTAAGAACTCCGACGCGGTGCTGCGGGCCCGCGGTCTCCGACTCACCGGCCCCCGCCGGGTCGTCCTCGACGTGTTGCGCAGCACGGAGTCGCATCCCACGGCGGAGTGGGTGCACCGGGTGGTGCGCCGCCGGTTGCCCCGCGTGAGCCTGGGCACCGTCTACCGCAATCTGCGTCTCCTCGTCGGGGAGGGACTGGTGGCGGAGATCCAGGGGCCGCACGCCCGCTTCGACGCCAATCTGGAGGCGCACCACCACTTCACGTGCGTGCGCTGCCGCCGCATCCTGGACGTCGCCGGCCCCTTGGCCGAGCCGCACGCCGAGGCCCTTCGCGGACGGATTTCCGCCCGCACTGGGCTCGCCATCACCCATCAGCGCATCGAGTTCTTCGGCCGCTGTCCGCAGTGTCAGTCCGCCAAGGTCCGGCCCCGCCGGCCGCGCCGGGCGCCCTGAGTTCCCCGCCCACAACAAGGAGGAGACACCATGGCAGGCAAGAGCCTCAAAGGCAGCAGAGTCGTCACGACAACCTGAAGGAGGCGTTCGCCGGTGAGTCCCAGGCGAATCGCCGCTACCTCTACTTCGCCCGCGTGGCGGATATCGAGGGCTTCCCGGACATGGCGGGCCTCTTCAAGGACACCGCCGACGCCGAGACGGGTCACGCCTTCGGGCACATGGACTTTCTGAAAGAAGTCGGCGATCCCGCCACCGGCGAGCCCTTCGGGAAGACGGAGACCAACCTGAAATCGGCGGTGGCGGGCGAGACGTACGAGTACACCCAGATGTACCCCGGCATGGCCAAGACCGCGCGCGACGAGGGCTTTGCCGAGGTGACGGAATGGTTCGAGACGCTGGCCAAGGCCGAGAAGTCGCATGCGGGCCGCTTCGCCAAGGGGCCTGAAGCAGATCGCGGGCAAGGACCCGGCCGAGGCTATCTAGCGTCGTTCTCCGCGGACGGAGCGGCGCCGTCGCGCCGCTCCATCCCGCCCGACGAGGACCGAATGACCCTCGACATCAGGCAGCCTGATTTCTGGAAGCGGGACGCCGTCGATAGCGAGCTTCGCCGCGTCTACGACATCTGCAGCGGCTGCCGGCGCTGTCTCCCTCTGTGCCCTTCCTTCAAGGTGCTGTTCGACCGGCTCGACGCCGACCCGGTCGACGGTGACGTGGAGAAGCTCCCCGCCAAGGACGTGAAGGAGGTCGTGGATCTCTGCTACCAGTGCAAGCTCTGCTACAACCACTGCCCCTACATCCCGCCGCATCGCTGGCAGGTGGATTTCCCGCGGCTCATGCTGCGCTCACGCTCCGCGGAAGCCCGCGCCAAGGGGGTGACCCTCCAGGACCGCTTCCTTGGTAATACCGAGCTCGTGGGAAGGCTCGGCAGCATGACCGCGCCCCTCTCCAACTGGGTGTCCTCGCTCCCGCCGCAGCGCGCACTCATGCAGGCCGTGCTGGGCATTCACAAGGATCGTCAGCTACCCGCCTTCCAACGATCCCCCGACCGGCAAGGCCACCGTCGCCGTGCTCGAGCGGAAACGCGTGGAGGTCTCGCTGCCTGCCCAGCGCTGCTGCGGCATGCCGTACCTCGACGGGGGAGCGGTGAAGGAAGCCAAGGCCCTCATTAGCGACAACGTGAAGTCGCTGGCCGAGGTGGTGCGGCAGGGACGCGACATCGTGGTGCCGGGGCCGACCTGCTCCTGCATGCTCAAGCAGGAGTACCCGTGGCTCGATGGCTCCGAGGACGCCGACCTTGTGGCCAGTCACACCCGCGATCTCTTCGAATACCTCGCCGGACTCCACGCGGCGGGCCGGCTCGACACGCGCTTCCCGAAGGTGCCGGCCAAGGTCGCCTATCAGCTGCCCTGCCATCTCAAGGCACAGAACATGGGCACCAAGTCCGCCGATCTGCTGCGGTTGACCGGCGCCGCCGTCGAGACCATCGAGAGGTGCTCGGCCGTGGACGGCACGTGGGGCATGAAGAAGGAATACTTCGAGTTGTCCATGAAGCTGGCCGAGCCGCTCTTCAAGGATGTGCGGGAGGCGAGGGCGACCCGCGTGGCCACGGACTGCCCGCTCGCCGCTCTCCAGATCAGGCAGGGCACGGGCCTGGAGGCCCGCCACCCGATCCGGATCCTTGCCAAGGCCTACGGGCTCGAAGAGGAGCCGTCTCCATGACCCAGGAAAAGATCGATCGGAAGGACGTTTTGAACTTCTTCGAGTATGAGAAGGTGCGCCCGGCCATGCGCGAGCGCGTAATCGAGCTGAAGCGCCTGCGGCGGGTGACGGTGGGCCCGCACCTCTCCTTTGTCTTCGAGAATCGCGACACCGTGCTCTTCCAGATCCAGGAGATGTGCCGCGTCGAGCGCATCACGGACGACGCCAAGATCCAGGACGAGCTGGACGTCTACAATGCTCTCCTTCCCGCTCCGCATGAGCTCAGCGCCACCCTCTTCATCGAGATCACCGACAAGGAGCAGATCCAGCCCGTGCTCGACCGCTTCATGGGCATCGACATCGGGCCGACGGTCTGGATACAGGTGGGCAAGGAGTTCGCCATTCCCGGTGAATTCGAAGCGGGCCATTCCGACGAGGAGAAGGGGAAGCTCGCGGCCGTCCACTTCGTGCGCTTCGTGTTCCCGCCGGAAGCAATCCGGGCCTTTGCGGGCTCGCCGGTCTCCCTCGTGGTCGATCACCCGGCGGAGCGCGGGCGCGTCGAGCTCTCGGACGAGACGAAGGCCCAACTACTCCTCGATCTCCGCGGCTGACAGACAAAGGCCGGACGGGCCATGATGCCCCGTCCGGCCTTTCGTCCTGCCGCGGCCGCGGTATTCTAGCCGCCCCGCTTCATCACCTCGAAGAGCAGATAGAAGATCACGGTCAGGATGAAGCCGAACCAGAGCGTCCCCTTGACCGTGCCGAGGGGCTTGGTGGTGGGCTTGCCCGGGGCAACGGCGAGGCAGTTCACCTCGACGAGCACGATGATGAGGAGGGCCACGAGCCAAAATACCGCCCCGGAGGCGGGCATGGGCAGGGGCAGATGGCTGGCCGCGCCCATCATGAAGAGCATGGGCATGGAGAAGACAGTGTTGGTGCGCGAGGCCAGGCCCCCGCGAGCGCCCGCGGCCGCGGCGGCCGGGTTGGCGGGCTTGCCCGCGGCGGTATCGAGCGCGTTCTGGATGACCACCTTCTGCTTGGGCCAGATCACGAACCAGACATTGGCCCACATCACGCTGCCGATGATGCCGCCGAGCAGGATGACCCAAGTCTGAGGATCAGCGAGGCCTCGCTTGCCGAGCCACCAGTGCAGGAGGTACAGCCAGCCCGACAGGAAGGTGATCATGGCGCCCCAGCGGAACCACCAGAGGGCGCGCGGGAGGAGCTTCTGCTGGGCGCCGCTGCGTACGGGGGCTTCCGTCTCGGCGAAGAACGGAGTCTGGACGAAATTGAAGTAGTAGAGCAGACCGATCCAGGTCACGCCCGAGAGGAAGTGGATCCACCGCAGTACGAACAGGTAGCCTGATTCGCTCAACAATGCCATCGAACCCTCCTTGGAGAGGACTGCGGGTCAGGCGCTTCTCTCACTCGTCGTCTTCGTCGTCGTCGTCGAGATCCTTATCCTCCTCTTCGTCGTCTTCGGTATCGGCCTCCGCCTCGAGCTCGTCTTCGTCGAGATCATCGTCATCGTCATCATCATCATCATCTTCGTCATCGTCGTCGACATCGTCGAGGTCGTCGTCGAGATCCTCATCGTCCTCGTCGTCGTCTTCGTCGCCGTCCGTCTCGTCCGCGTCCACCTCGTCATCATCCAGCTTGGACAGAGCGGTCTCTCCGTCGTCTCTCCACGGGCGATTGCCGAGCCACGTCATCAGAAGCTCCTCCGGACAATTCCCGCCCCGAATTTCACGACGGGAGTCGGTGCTGTTGGACAACGTTCGGCGGGATTATAGCAAAGCGTTTTTCGTGTCAACGCGAATTTCCGCGGCGGAGCACGGGTAGCCTGGGTACGGCCGCGCCCGCTTCACCCGGGCGAGCGCCATCAAGACCCCGGTCTGGACAGCGCCCCGGTCACATTGACCGGATATGGATTAGCTGGACGAGATCATTTCCGAGACTCACGTTCGCCGAACGGACTCGGGGCGGTAAGCTGTCTACGACGCTCGGATTCTCATGTCAGGGCCCAGTCTACAGTGCGGGCTGAAGGCCCCCAGATGATACGGACTTGGTACGGCGGAGTGGGCCGGACCGGAAGAGAAAGACCTCCACCGGCTCGAAGATCGGACGGTCCGGAGCACTACGACAGTGACGCTCGAACGCCGCCAGCCCGCGCCCGAACGCCTCGTCGGGAATCGCCTGGAGCGAAGAGATGGCCCGGGCCGAGATCTTGGCGAAGTACTCGGCGTAGGAGGCTGCGAAAGGATGCCTCACCACGCGGTGGAGCCTCGCGTCCAGCCCGTGGGCGGCAAAGGTCGCCACCAGAGCGTCCCGAGGCGGCATCCGCGCGAGATCGAGGGCCGCCGCCTCGGGGAAGAACCGCATGTACTCGAATTCCACCACCGTCTCGCGCGTGGGGTTGCGCACGAAGGCATGGCCTTTCGGCGCCAGGACACGTGCGATCTCGGGCACGGCACGGCCGGGCTGCAGATGATGATAGACCATGGAGAGGAAAACCAGATCCATGCTTCCCGCTCCGAGCGGCAGGCTTTCCGCGTGCGCCGCGATGAACTGTGCCGCTCCGTCCGTCGATGGCGCGCGCCTGGCGAGCATCCGGAGCGATGGATCGACACCGACCACCGCGGCGCGGTAGATGTCGTTGAGCATTTCCGTAAATCGTGCCGTCCCACACCCGAGATCCAGCACTCGGCGGATCGATGGCGCGGGCGGCAACATGTCCTGAACGACGCGCCGCCAGACGTCCATCGCTTCGGCAGGCAGACGTCGAGCCTGGACGTACAGGTCGGGGATCGGCGTGCTGTCGTAGTCCACGGAAGCTACTCCCGCTCGCTTGACTCCTACTCCCTAAGCCTGTACGTTTCCTGCTCGGCCCCTGGATCGGCGGCGTAGCTCAGGTGGCAGAGCAGGGGTCTCATAAGCCCCGTGTCGGAGGTTCGAGTCCTCCCGCCGCCACCACTCCCTCGGATCTTCCCAGCCCCTACCGACCCGCATAGCGTGACGAATGCGCCGCGTGCGTGCGCCAGTTCTCGACGTACCGGGCGGCCAGCGCTCGGTCGCGAACCACGAGGAGATTCTCGGCGTTTTGCCGCTCCGCCGCCGTGGTGAAGTTGAAGGAGCCCGTGATGACGGTCTCGCCGTCGATGATCATCACCTTGTTGTGGGCGATGGCGTGGGCCCCATCGATGAGGGTGGGAATTCCCGCATGGGCGACGAAATCCGCCGACGAGTACTTCGTACCCGTCTCCCTCCGGTCGAGGATGACCTGCACGTCGACCCCGCGAGTGTGGGCCTCGGCCAGCGCCTTGGCGATGGGGGCCGAGGTGAAGGAATACGCCTGGACGAGAATGGTGGTCCTGGCGGCATCGAGGGCACTCACCAACGCCTGGGTGGCGCCGTGATTCGGCGAGAAGTACACATGCCAGGTTGGCGAATCCGGCTCGGCCGGCGCCCCGGCAGTGAGGATGAGGGCGCCCACGAGGAGAACGACGGGAACGCGGAAGAGCCGTCGCAGCGTTGTTGAGTCGGCAATCATCGTCGCGATGAGTATCCCAGAAGATACAGGACGACACCAAGGGCTTTTGGTGAGAGGCGACGGGGAGACGAGAGGCGCTCCGTCTCGAAGTTTGGGTGCGGGGTCGTGAGATCGGTTACGATACGGCCAGCGTCGATCCTGGGGGTGCTCTCGGGTACGGCCGGATCGAGCACAATCGGAAGGCCACGAGGAGGAGCGGAATGAGCGACGAGATCCTGGTGGAGCGGGACGGTGGTATTGCCACCGTCGTCTTCAACCGACCCAAGGTGCGCAACGCGGTCAGCCTCGCCATGTGGGGGGAGATCGCGAATATCACCGAGGCTCTTTCGAGGGATGACGCGGTCCGGGCCATTGTCTATCGTGGGGCGGGGCGCGATGCGTTTGCCTCGGGAGCCGATATCTCCGAGTTCAAGGAGAACCGCAAGGATACGGAGACGGCGCTTGCCTACAACAAGAAGACCGAGGCCGCCTACACGGCGATCAGGGCCTGTCCCAAACCCACCGTAGCCATGGTCTTCGGATTCTGCATGGGCGGCGCGATGGCCCTGGCCATGGCCTGCGATCTTCGCTTCGCCGCCGGCGGATCGAAGTTCGGCATCCCCGCGGCCAAGCTCAGCATCATCTACGGGCTCGATCCCGTGCACCAGCTCGTGGATCTCGTCGGGCCTGCCTATGCCAAGGACATCCTGTACTCAGCGCGCGCGGTGGAGGCGGCGGAAGCTCTCCGCATCGGTTTCATCCAGCGCCTGATGCCCGCGTCCGAGCTCGAGGCCTACACCTACGGCTATCTCCGCACCGTCGCCGAGAACGCTCCGCTGTCGATCCGGGGCACCAAAGCGCAGGTGCAGGCGATCTTCGAAGGCATCAACGACGGGCACCGGAAGAAGCTCTTCGACATGGGCATCGAGACGTTCAACAGCCAGGACTACGCGGAAGGCACGCGCGCGTTCACGGAGAAGCGGAAGCCCATCTTCAAAGGTAAGTAGTCTCTGCGCATCGCCGTCCTCTCCTCCACGCCGCCGAATCCGCTGGAGGGGAGCGGCACCTTCGTCGGTATCGCGGGGTTGAAGCGAGGGCTCGAGGACCTGGGCCACCGCCTCGAGCTTCACCCTCTCCGCTTTCGCACCGGTTTCCACACGCTCGATCGCTGGCTGTACAACGCGGGTCTTGCCCTCCGTCCGCCCCGTCACGTCGATCTCTTCTATGGCGTCGATCTGGACGGCTTCCTCCTGAGGCGGGGACGCCGTGCGCCGTTGGTGGTGAGCCTCAAGGGCGTGATCGCCGACGAGCTCAAGAACGAGCGCGGACTGACCCGCGCCCTCCTCTCGATCCAGGCGCGCTGGGAGCGACGCAATACGGAGCGCGCCGACGTCGTGATCGCGTGCAGCCGCTACTCTTGCGAGGTCGCGCGGCGTGAGTACGGCGTGCCGGAGGGGAAACTCGTCCCCGTGCCCGAGCCCATCGATCTCGCGGAATGGGACCGGCGCTTCACCGCGGCCCGCCGGCTCCCTCGGACCGGCCCCGTCGTGTTGTGTGTCGCGCGCATGTACCCGCGCAAGCGCCTCGCCGACCTCCTCGAGGCGGCGGTCATCCTCCGCCGCGGAATCCCGGAGGCTCGCGTACGCATCGTAGGGAAGGGGCCGGAGTGGGAGTCCTTGATGCGCGTGCACGAGAAGCTGGACCTGGGGGAGACCGTGGCGCTTTTGGGCGACGTCTCGCGCGAGCAGCTCGCCGACGAATACGTCAATGCCGATCTCTTCTGTCTGCCGTCCGTGCAGGAGGGTTTCGGCATCGTCCTCCTGGAGGCCATGGCGGCGGGCCTGCCGGTGATCGCGTGTCGCGCCGCGGCCATTCCCGAGGTGGTCGAGGACGGCGTGACCGGAGTGCTGGTCCCGCCGAGGGATCCCCCGGCCCTTGCCGCCGCGATGCGCGACCTGCTCGCGAGCCCGGAGCGCAGGCGCGAGATGGGCGACGCAGGTCGCCACGCGGTGGCGCGGTTCACTCCGGATCGGGTCGCGGGCCGCCTGCTGGAAGCGGTAAGATTGGTGCTGGAAGGGAGGAAGGCCCCATGAGCGACGGTCACGTGTATGCGACACGCAAGTTCACATTTTCCGCCGCCCATCGCTACGGGCGGCCGGAATGGAGCGAGAGTGAGAATCGCCGCGTCTTTGGCAACCTCACGGTGTCGCATGGCCACAACTACGTCCTCGAGGTGACCATTCGAGGTCCCGTGGACGCGCAGACGGGCATGGTCATGGACTTGGCCGAGCTCAAGCGGGTGGTCTCGGATGCCGTCATCCAGCGCTTCGACCACGCTGATCTGAATGCCGACCCCTTGTTCGCCCCCGGAGCTATTCCGACCACGGAGAACCTCGTGCGCGCCGCCTGGGACCTCCTCCTGCCCAAGCTCGGACAAGAGCGCCTGTGGCGGCTCCGGCTCTGGGAGGATCCGACCTTCTACGTGGAGTACTTCGGGGGTTGAGCGGGCTCGAGCTGACGCGGCAATACCACTTCAGCGCGGGGCACCGGCTCGAGAGCCCGGCCTTGTCTTCCCACGAGAACGAGCGCCTCTATGGCCAATGCTATCGGCAGCATGGGCACAACTATCTGGTCGAGGTCACCGTCGCGGGTGAGATGGATTCGGTCACCGGCATGGCCACGGATCTCGGCGCCCTCGATGCGGCGGTGAAGCGAATCATCCTGGATAGGGTGGACCACTACGATCTCTCGAGCGCAGTGGACGCCCTCCGCGATGTTCCCACCACGGGCGAGAACCTCGCCCGTGTCTTCTGGGAGTGGCTGGAGCCCACGCTGCCCGCGGGAAGCCTACGGCGGCTCGTGGTCATCGAGACCGACAACAATACCTTCGAATACCGCGGCGCCGCCGCGAGGTGACGGGCATGGAGGAACTGATCCGGGAGCTGTTGAAGGAGATCGGCGAGGACCCCTCGCGCGAGGGCTTGGAACGGACGCCCACGCGAGTGGCCAAGGCCTGGGCCTACCTCACGTCGGGTTACCGGCAGGACGTCCACCAGGTCCTCAACGAAGCGCTCTTCACCGAGGAATACGACGAGATGGTGGTGGTGAAGGATATCGACCTGTACTCGATGTGTGAGCATCACCTCCTCCCGTTCTTCGGCAAATGCCATATCGCCTACATGCCGTCGAAAAAAATCGTCGGGCTCTCCAAGCTGCCGCGGCTGGTGGACATGTTTTCCCGCCGGCTCCAGGTCCAGGAGAGGCTCACCACCCAGATCGCCCAGACGCTGCAGGAGGTGCTCCAGCCGCGGGGCGTGGCGGTGGTCGTGGAGGCGCTCCACATGTGCATGCTCATGCGCGGGGTCGAGAAGCAGAACTCCAAGGCCGTCACCTCCGCCATGCTCGGGCAGTTCCGCGACCGGCCGGAGACGCGGGCGGAGTTCATGGAGCTGATCAGGTCGCGAGGTGGCCTCGTCCTGTGAGGCTCGCCGGCCAGGTGGCCCTCATCACGGGAGCGGGCCGGGGCATCGGCCGCGCGGTGGCCACGGCCTTCGCCCGCGAAGGCGCGGAGGTGGTGCTGGCCGCGCGCTCCACACGCGAGCTCGCCTCCGTGCAACGCGAGATCGAAGCGGCGGGCGGTACTGCCGTGGCCGTGCCGACCGACGTGAGGCAGGAGCCCGCCCTGGCCGCGCTCGTGAGTCGGGCCCTTGCCCATGGCGGGCGAATCGACTGTCTGGTGACCGCGGCGGGTGTGGCGGCCTTTGGCCCCGTGGCGGACGCCAAGACCGAGGACTGGGATCAGCTCATGGCCGTGAACCTGCGCGGCGCCTTCCTTTCGTGCCGGGCCGTACTGCCCGCCATGATCGCGCAGGGGCGGGGGACCATCATCAATATCGGCTCCATCGTCACGAGCAGGACGCTTCCCGGAAGCGCGGCATATACGGCGACCAAGTACGGGCTCCTCGGCTTCTCGCGTGTGCTCGCCGAGGAGATGCGCCCTCACGGCGTGAGGGTCGGCGTCCTGTCCGCCGGGGCCACCGACACGCCGCTCTGGGATGCCGTGCCGGCTCCCCCCGACCGCGCCCGCATGCTCAAGACCGAGCAGATCGCCGAAGCGGCCCTGTTCATGGCGACCCTGCCCGTGGGAGCTACGCTGGAGGAGATCACCCTTCTGCCCCAGGGAGGGGTCCTGTGACGGATACACTCCTTGAGGGCTCCCGGCCTGGCATTTTTGCTATACTGAGCTGGTAGTCGTGAACGAGTCGACACAGAACCCGTCGACACAGAACCCAAGGAGGAATTCATGATCTCGCTGACCGAAACCGCTGCGAAGAAGATCTCGGACCTGCGGCTCGAAGAGGGTAAGCCGGAGTGGGGGCTCAGGATCCGCGTAGTCGGCGGCGGCTGCTCGGGCATGTCCTATGAGCTCGGCTGGGACGATGCGGCCGGCGACGACGACAACATCACGGAAGTGCATGGCGTGAAGGTCTTCGTGGACAGCAAGAGCGCGTCGTATCTCCAGGGAAGCGAGATCGACTACGTGGACAACAACATGCTGGGGGCGGGCTTCGCCATCAACAACCCCAACGTGAAGTCGTCCTGTGGGTGCGGCTCTTCCCACCAGTTCTAGACAGACGCATATGAAGGTCGCCGTCCGCTTCTTCGCCCGCTACCGCGAAGCGGCGGGCCGCGACCACGTTGAGCTGGATCTCCCAGAGGGCGGTACGGTCGAATCGGCCTGGGAAGCGGTAGCGAGCCGCTTCCCGGTCCTTGAGCCGTACCGCCCTTTCACGTTGTTTGCCCTCGGCACCGATTACGTCTCGGCCAGCCACCCCCTTCGGGCCGGAGACGAGGTGTGCCTCTTTCCCCCGGTGAGCGGCGGCTCCGCGGCCGACCTGGTCGAAGTCACGCATCAGCCGCTCTCCGAGGCGCGCCTCATGGGGGCCGTGGGCGAGCCGGGGGCGGGCGGCCTCGTGCTCTTCTCGGGGGTAGTCCGCGAGGAGACCGGCGGCCGGCGGGTCAAGTATCTGGAGTATGAGGCCCACGAGCCCATGGCCGCGGCCAAGATGCGCGAGATCGCGGCGGCGGTGCGGGAGCGCTGGCCGGGTGTGCGGGGGGTGGCGCTGATGCACCGGATCGGCCGGCTCGAAATCGGCGAGTCGAGCGTGATGATCGCGGTTTCGTCGCCCCACCGGGCCGAAGCCTTCGACGCCTGCCGCTTCGCCATCGACACGCTCAAGGAGACGGTACCGGTGTGGAAGAAAGAGTTCTTCGAAGACGGCGAAGTGTGGGTGGGTCGGCAAGGCGACGGCGATCACCGACACTGATCTCCGGGCGCTCGCCGTCGCCGCCATTTGCCGCTCCGGAATGCTCCAGGGCGGCGAAACTGTCTTGACCGCCGTGTCGGGCGGGGCAGACTCGGTAGCCCTCCTCGACGTGCTCGGCTCCCTCGGCTCCCCGTGGTCCTTGTCCCTTCACGCCATCCACGTCCATCACGGACTCCGCCCCGAGGCCGATGCCGACGCGGAGTTCGTCCGGGCTTTGTGCGCCCGGATGGGCGTGCCCCTCAGCGTCGAGCGTGTTTCGGTGAAAAGTGAGCCGCCCTGGGAAGGTCTCGAAGCCGAGGCGCGCCGCGCTCGTTATGGCGCCTTCCGCGAGGTCGCCCGCCGTGTCGGTGCCCAGCGCATTGCCACTGCCCATACCGCCGACGACCAGGCCGAGACGGTTCTCATGCGCCTGCTCGAAGGGGCGGGGCCCCGCGGCCTGGCCGGCATCGCGCCCACGCGCGGCATGCTCATCCGGCCCCTGCTCGGCGCCCGGCGCGCGGACGTCGAAGCGCACCTGCGGGCGCACGGGCTCGGCTGGGTCGAGGACGCGAGCAACCGCGACACGCGCTTCCTGCGCAATCGCGTCAGGCTCGAGGTGCTGCCCTTTCTGGCCCAGGCGGTAGAGCCGTCGATCGTCGATCGCCTCGTCCGCTCGGCCGCCCTCGTTCGGGGCATGGTGGACGACCTCGAGCGCGTCGCCGCTCGCGAGCTCCAGCGGGTCGGACGACAGGGAGCCGAAGGCTGGGTGCTGAAGACCTCTGACCTGGCCGGTCTCCCGCCCGAGATGGCGGTCGAGATGGTTCGGCAGGCCGGTCGTGACCTCGGGTACTCGGGGGCGCTGCGTGGCCACGCCCAGAAGACGCTTCGCCGCCTCCTCGCTCCGGCGTCGGTGCGGGGGGTACTCAGAACGGGTGGGGTGACGGTGGAGCGGAGCGGCCGTTGGCTCCGCGTGGGACCGGGTCATCTTCCTCCGATTGTGCCTCACGACTTCCCTGTGCCTGGTGATCTCGCGCTGCCCGAAGTCGGGATGACGCTCGAGGCTCGCTGTTTCCCGCGGACCGAGGGCTATGCGGCGCCTCGCGAGGCCCGCGTGGCCGCCTTCGACGCGGATCTGTTGCCGCGGCGGCTCCACGTCCGGGCGAGACGGCGGGGTGATCGCTTCGTGCCCTTCGGCGGACCGAGCGAGCGGCGGCTCAAGTCCTTCTTCATCGACGCGGGCGTGCCGCGGTGGGAGCGGGAGCGCGTGCCGTTGCTGGAAGCGGCGGGCGACATCATCTGGGTCGCGGGGCTTCGGCGAAGCCGGGCCGCGCCCGTTGGCCTCGGAACGAAGCGTATCCTCGAGGTGACACTCAGACCTGAGATGACATCCAGATCTCCGCTGGCGGGGCCCTCTCGGGAGGGGTAAGATGGCGCGCCAGGAGGCGCCCAGGTGATGACGAGGAAATCGCTGCTGACCGTCGGGACGATGATGGTCGCGCTGTATTTCGGTTCGCTGCCCGCGGCGGCGCAGACGGGAGTGCCGGCCCCTCCGGACAGCCGCGCCCTCCTCCATGCTCTCGAGGACGCCTTCACCTCCGTCGCCGACCGGGTCACGCCCGCCGTGGTGAATGTCAGCGTCAAGGCCAAGAAGGGAGCGCCGGGCGAAGGGGGGCAGACGCCGGAGAACGAGCAGCGCTTCCGTGAGTTCTTCGGCCCCGAGCTCTACGAGCGCTTCTTCAAGCGCCGCGCCCCGCGCGAGGACACGCGGGCCGCCGGTTCGGGCGTGATCGTCGACGCGCGCGGCTATATCCTGACCAATGCCCACGTGGTGGAGAATGCCGCCGACATCGAGGTGCGGCTCTCCGACGATCGCAAGTTCGTGGCCAAGCTCGTGGGGCGCGACCCCAAGACCGACCTCGCCATCGTCAAGATCGAGCCGGGGGCGAACAAGCTGCCCGTGGCGGAGCTCGGCGACTCCGACAAGCTGCGCATCGGGCAATGGGCCATCGCCATCGGCAACCCGTTCGGGCTCGATCGCACGGTGACCGTCGGCATCATCTCGGCGACGGGACGGACCAAGGTCGGGGTGGCGACCTACGAGGCGTTCATCCAGACCGACGCATCGATCAATCCCGGGAACTCGGGCGGGCCCCTCCTCAATCTCGACGGGCGCGTCATCGGCATCAATACGGCCATCCTGTCGTCGGGGCAGGGCATCGGCTTCGCCATTCCCATCAACATGGTGCGCGAGGTGATGACCCAGCTTATCGACAAGGGCCGCGTGGTTCGCGGCTGGCTCGGCATCTCCATTCAAGACCTGACCGACGATCTCGCCGCGGGGTTCGGGGCTTCGGGCAAGGGTGGGGTGCTGGTAGCCGACGTGATGAAAGACAGTCCCGCCGAGTCCTCCGGCCTGAAGGCCGGCGACATCATCGTCGATCTCGCGGGCACCCCGATCAAAGATGTGACGGAGCTGCAGAAGCGCGTGGCGGCCGTTCCTCCCGGCCAATCGCTGGCCATGACGGTGTTGCGGGACCGGAAGCCGACCAAGCTCACGGTCAAGGTGGGCGAGCAGCCGGGCGAGGAGACGATCGTCGCCGTGGCGCCGAAGGGCACGGGCTTCGGCGTGACCGTGGAGGCTCCCACCGAAGAGATGACGCAGGCCCTTGGCCTGCGCTCCGGCGCGGGGGTGGTGGTGACCGAGGTCGCACCGGGAAGCGTGGCCGAGTCGGCCGGCATCAAGGAGGGCGACCTCATCCTCGAGGTCAACCGGCGCCGCACGGCTACCGTGGACGATTTCAAGAAGGCGGTGGCGGCGCTCAAGCCGGGCGACGCCGTGCCCGTGCAGGTCGAGCGGAGCGGGGCGGGCCGGCAGTACGTGGTCCTCAAGGTTCCCAGCAAGCCCTAAGCCCGTGGACGCCGCTCGCGATCCATCCCGGCCGCGCCCCGTCGCGCTCGTCATCGACGACGAGCTCGGTGTGCGCGAGTCCTTTCGGCTCATCCTCGACGGTGAGTTCGAAGTGCTCGAGGCGGAGCAGGGTACCGATGGGATCGAGGTGCTGCGCGGGCGCCGGGTGGACGTGGTGCTCCTCGACGTGCGGATGCCGGGGGCGCCCGGACCGACCTTCCTCCCGCAGATCCTCGCTCTCGACGAGGGCATCTCCGTGATCATCGTCACCGCGGTCAAAGATGTGCGGACGGCCGTGGAAGCGATCAAGGGCGGCGCCTACGACTACGTGACCAAGCCCTTCGACGTGGACGAGATCCTCGCCCTCGTGAGGCAGGCGGCGGAGCGCCGGGTGCTCGAGCGCGAGGTACATTGCCTCCGCGCCGAGCTCGATCGCGCCCACGGCTTCGATTCGCTCATCGGGCGTCACCCGTCCATGGTCAAGCTCTACGAGCTGATCGCGCAGGTGGCGCAGACGCCCGCCACCGTCTTGATCGCGGCGGAGAGCGGCACGGGGAAGGAGCTGGTGGCGCGTGCCATACATCGACAGGGGCCGCGGCGTACCCAGCCTTTCGTGGCGGTGAACCTTGCCGCCATCCCGGACACCCTCCTCGAATCCGAGCTCTTCGGGCACGAGAAGGGCGCCTTCACGGGGGCGCATGCGCGCAAGGTGGGCAAGTTCGAGCTCGCCCACGGGGGCACGCTCTTCCTGGACGAGGTGGGCACGCTGCGCATCGATCTCCAGGCCAAACTTCTCCGCGCTCTCCAGGAGCGGGAGGTCGAGCGGCTGGGCGGCTCGCATCCCATTCCGGTCGATCTGCGCGTGCTCGCGGCGACCAACGTGGATCTGCGCGCCGCCGTGCGCGCGCGCACCTTCCGGGAAGACCTGTACTACCGCCTCAACGTGGTCCCCATTACCATTCCGCCTCTTCGCGCGCGCAAGGCCGACATCCCGATTCTCGTCGAGCATTTTCTCCGGAAGTACTCGCAGGAGTTCAAGAAGGACGTCCGCGGCATCTCGCGGGGGGCCTTGCCCGCGCTCCAGGCGTACGACTGGCCGGGCAATGTGCGCGAGCTCGAGAACATCGTCGAGCGCAGCGTGGCCTTGGCCACGGGACCGGTGGTCCGCCTCGATGACCTGCCCGTGGACCTCGCCATTCACGAGGTCAATCAGCGCGCGGGAGGCGACGGCGGCCCGGTGCCGCTCCCCCTCCAGGATGCACGGGATCGCTTCGAGCAGGCCTATGTGCTGCGGGCGCTCGAGCGTGAGAATTGGAACCGGACTCGCGCGGCCCGGCTGCTCGGCATGCACCGCAATACATTGCTCGCCCGTCTCGCGGCCTGGGGAGTCCGTCGCGAGGATGTGGCCGGAGCGCAGCCGCCCGCGGTGGGCGGTACCGTGTCCTGAGCTCCGAGCTGCGGCGTCCCGCCGCTCTGTTCGCGATTCTCCTCGCCGTCACCGCGGTGGTGGGACTTGCCGCCGTCCGAGGTCATCGGCCGCCGGCCGCGGCGCCGCTGGTCATGGCCTTCACGCCGTCCCGGGACCCGACCGCGCTCCAGGGGGCGGCCGACGCATTCGTGAGTCTCCTCTCGCGGCTGTCCGGCGTGGCCGTGCGGGCTCAGGTCGCCTCCGACTATGCGGGCGTGATCGAGGCGCTGCGCAGCCGCCGCGTGGATCTGGCTTTCGTTCACCCCGTCGGCTACGTGCTCGCGCGCCAGGAAGCGGGCTGCGACATCCTCGTGCGTGACGTCTGGCAGGACCGGACCGCCTACAAGGCGAGCTTCTACGTGCGCAAGGCCAAGGGGATCGAGCGCCTCGACGACCTGCGCGGCCGCACCATTGCCTTCGTGGATCCGGCCTCGAGCTCCGGCTATATCTACCCGATGGTCCTGCTCATCAAGCGGGGGCTCGTGCGGAACCGCGATCCCAAGACCTTCTTCAAGGAAGCGCTCTTCGCGGGTACGCACGAGGCGGCCCTGCGCGCGCTCCTCCAGGGCCGGGTGGACGCCGCCACCACCTTCGATCGCGCCCCCCAGATCCATCTCAAGGATCCCGTTCTCGAGGCGCAGCTCGTGTCGATCGCCGAGACGCCCGACATACCCGAAGCGGGCATCTGCGCTCGCCCGGGGCTGCCCGGCCCACAGGTCCTCGCCCTCAAGCAGGCGCTCCTGTCCATGAAGCGGCCCGACCACACCGCGGTGCTCAAGGACATCTACGACATCGACGGTTTCGTCGCGGGGAAGGACTCGGACTACGACCCGGTCAGGGACGCGTTGGCGTTGATGGACTACAGACCGAAGCGGTGAGGCGGACGGCTTACTTGCGGTTGACGCACTTGATCAGGCGCCAGCCGTTGAAGAGATTAACCTTGGTGGAAATCTCCGTGCTGAGTCCGACCTGCTCGAGGAGAGGCTCGAGGGGCAGGTTCGACTTCCACCCGAGTCGCGTGCAGACGGGCGAGACCAGGTCTTCCAACCGTCCCACCACGCGGCGATGGCTGCGGAAGTGGTTCAGGACGACGATATTGCCGCCCGGCTTGACCACCCTCCGCATCTCGCGCAGCACGCCGACAGGATCCGGCACCGCGCTGATGGTGTAGGTCGCCACCGCCGCGTCGAACTCGCTGTCGCCGAAGTCCATCACGGTGGCGTCCATGGCCTTGAGGGTGACGCTGCTGAGTGCCAACTCCACCACCTTGTCCTGGGCCTTCTCGAGCATCTCCTCCGAAAGGTCGATGCCGGTGATCCGGCAGTGGCCGGGGTAGAGGGGCAGGTTCAATCCGGTGCCGATGCCGACCTCGAGAACATGGTCGCCCCGCCTGAGGTCGAGGAGCCGGATCGCCTGCTCGCGGCCAGGGTGGAAGATCCAGTCGAAGACGAAGTCGTACGCCGGAGCGTAGATCTTGTACGCCCGCTTGACTTGCCGCTTCTCCAGAGCCGCGTCCACCGAAATCCTCCTGGGGCGGGGTTTCAGATACGCCTCCCATGGGCAACTCTCGCACTTCTATCATGGGGCGCAGGAATTGCCAAGTGCTTTCTGACCTATTGATCCTAAAGGAGAAACCTACGCAGGAGGTGGTGGCGTCGGGCGCTCGGACGCCAAGAGTTTCGCCTCGAGTTGTCGAATCCGGGAGCGCAGCTTCCAGTGCCGGATGAGGCTCACACCCGAGGCGAAAATCACCCCGCCCAGGACGGACAGGAGAATGACGAAGCCCAGCGGCATCCCCTCCACCCGCCACGTCACGAAGCGAATGATCACCGGGTCCATGTTCTGCACGGCGAAGACCGCGCAGGCGGCCCCTACGAGGATGAGCAGGATGTAGGCGAGGGTCATCGCTCGGAGCCCCGACCATTGGCGCCGATGGCGCGGAGGAACCGCTGCACGATGCGGTCCTGGCATTCCGACGGATCCTTGTTGGCGCCTCCCGGAACGAGACTGGCGGCGGGCAGCACCGCCTTGGCCATCGTACGGTGGCCGCCCGCCGAGCCCAGGTCGCCGAAGGCCGCCCGCGTCACATCGCCCGCGCCCCTGACATAGCCGACGTTGCGGACCGAGATGTGAAGGTCGTTGCCCACCACGCCGGACACCACGGACCACTCCACCCCCTCCGCCTGAAGCCCGAAATCGGCGAACTGCGGAATGAGGTCGGCGGTCGCCACGCGCCCCAGGTGAGAGAAGAACACGCCCTTGGTGATCCGGCGCTTGGCGAGTCCCGTAGCGAGAGCGTCGAGGGCGGCCTCGCCGAGGGCGGGGCGCTCGATGCGGCGGAGCGCGTTGTGGTTGGCCAGGAGGTAGAGATAGGTGAAGGCTTCGAGGTCCGCCTTGGTCCCTCCGCGCTCGAGCCCGAGGGTGTCGGCCTTGATGCCGTAGAGGAGCGCAGTGGCGAGCCGCTGCGTGATCTTGACGTCGGCCGCGCGCAGGTAATCCGCGAGAATCGTCGAGGTCGCTCCGTAAGCCGGCCGGATATCCCGGATGCGCGCGCGCACCGGCTCCTCCACGGGATGGTGATCGATCACGAGGTCGACCTCCACGAAGCGCTCCTCGAGGAAAGAGGGCTGGACGTCGACCATGGCCACCCGGTCGAAGCCGTGCATCTCGCGCGTGGTGATCGGCTCCACGTCGATGTCGAGGATGTCGCACATGGCGACGTTCTCGGGTCGGGTGATGGTGCCGAAGGTGCAGATGGGCGCCCCCGTCCGGTTGCGGCCCAGCAAGGTCCGGAGAGCCAGGGCGGAGGCGATGGCGTCGGGGTCGGGATCGTCCTGCATCAGGATGAGGACGCGAGGGGCGCCCTCGAAGTGGGCGCGGATCTTCTCGACCCGCGCGCGCTCGTGGGCGCGCTCGAGCTCGGGCTGGAGCACGCGTTCAGCGAAGGCGGACAGGGGCACCGTGATGGCGCCCGGAACGTGGAGGCGCTCGTCGCCAACCACGAGGACGGCGGCGTCGGGCAGGCCGGCGCGCACCGCAGCGGCAACGCGCGCGGCGCGGCCGGCCGGCGCCGCCACCACGAGAGGGCCACGGCCGCGGCCGAGGGCGCGACGATACGCCGCCGAGTCCTCAGGATCGCCGATGACCGCTCGCGCTTTGCGTCGTGTCAGGCTGGCTCGCAGCGCGGGCCGCGACACGAGGTACAGCGGCGGCTCTCCGCTCAGGGCGATATGGCCTTCCAGGTGGAGGACGAGGTCTTCGGGCAGGACGAGAACGGGCCGCATGGACGTGGGGGGGAGCCGGTCCGTCTAGTCTCGGGTC
>WNGE01002941.1_pt1 | contig 20980 bp, 27 predicted proteins | sample 5400651 | NCBI WGS metagenome assembly WNGE01 (sample SAMN13153370, study PRJNA577476) | soil metagenome | isolation source: 60 cm soil or saprolite under grassland replicate 2 | place: USA:California | collected 2016-06-15 | reverse complement strand
CCATCCGGTGCGAGGGCGACGGTCTCCGATTGCAGTTCGGTCATAACCAGCAATGCGCGCCGTGGGTCTGACTCTGAGAAAGCCTCTTCGATTCGCTCCGCGAGTCGAGCAGGCTTCACTGCGAGTGACGCTACGCGTGCCCCGAGACGCTTGTGCGTTGGCTGCCAGGCGCGGTTGAGCGCGTAAACGATGCGGAGGACACGCGAGGCGTCATCGAGCATCCGCTCCGTGCGCGCGAGCCGCTCACGGGGGCGGGCGAGAGTTAGCAACCCCGCGGCCGTAAAACCGCCCCACGTCAGAGCGGCGTCCTCGATCCGCGCCCTCGCGAGCTCCTCCGGATAGTCGCTGAGTCGGGCTTGCCACCGCGACAGCGATCCCAACGTCCGCAGCGCAACGCCGTGAGCGATCGCGTCAGCGGCCGATGACATATCACTGCGGCGGAAGAACGAATCGATTGAGGACTCCGCGTATTCCCGCGACCACCAGACGAGTTCAAGGGGGACACCCTCGAGGAAGCCGGAAACGCGCCTTGTCGGCGTCGATTGATTACCCCAGGTGTCAAGCTCTTCCAGCCCCGCAGCCCGAGCGTGCTCAAAGCAGCTCCATTGGCTCCGGCGTGACGATGAGCATCTCGATGTCGGAGACCTCATCAGCGACGCCGCGCGACACGCTGCCGGTAAGCACCACCTCCTCCGCCACGTCGAGCGGGAGCGCATCAGCGACGCGTTGGGCGAGGTTCTGCAGCTGCTGGCTCCGCTCGTTCGGCACGGCCGAAGTATTCCGCGACCGTGGTCGCCATAGGAACCGACCGACCGTAGTTCGAGTGACATTCCCGAACGCTGGCCCAGGCGACGCGATCGAGATCAGGCGTCAGGAGAGCGCGCGCTCTAGAGCTGCACGGTCTGTCGGTGATCCATGCGCAGGGAGCACGACCTCGACCGGCAGCGCGAGCAGCGACCGGAACCCTTCGACGATCTGCTCGCGCGTCACGCCCTTCCGTAGCCACTCACGCGCGATCTCGAGGCCACGACCGAAATCGACGAGCGAGTCGCCGGCGACGACGGCGCGGCGGCTTTCGATCCAGAGCAAGAGGTCGTTGTGCTCCCTCCCGGGAAAAGCCTCGATCCCGATCGAAAGCCGATCGCCTGCCGAGTACAGGTGCCCTTCGCCGCTGTCCCCGGCTAGGAGCCAGGCGACGTCGGGGCTGCCGCCGGCAGCCTGCTCGGGAGTCACACCGTATTTCTGCACGAGGTCAGCTTGAGTGTCCGGTGGCGGCACGAACACCGGCGCGCCGAGCCGCTCCACCAGGCTCCGGGCGTCGCGCTCGTGCCACGGGGCGGTGAGCACGATCACCGGCTCGCGGTCAGCCGCGAGCTCGAGAATCTCGCTCGGCACGGCCAGCGGGTCAAAGAGGAGCAGGCGGACGCCGTCGTCGATCGCGTAGGACGAGACCTCTGGGCGCCAGGGCTCGCTCGGAGTCCAGTCGGGGTGCGGTGCCTGCCAGTGCCAGAGGCCAGCCTGTAGCTCGCGCACGGCGTCATGCTAGACGCGCCGGTGCAGAGATAAGGTGGCGACGGTGCCCGCAACCTGGGCGGGCGCTGTGTCAGGACTCGCGGCAGGAGGGAACCAATGTCACTCGATCAGGATCAAGTACGCGACTTCGCGCGCACGTACTGCGAGGCGTGGTGCAGCCATGATCCGGCCAGAGTCGCCGGCCACTACACACCGGGCGGCACGATCGCAATCAATGGCGGCGATCCCACCGAGATAACAGAGGTGGCGCGCTCGTTCATGACTGCGTTCCCAGACATTCAGGTGTTCATGGACGACGTCGTCTTCAAGGAAGAGGCGGTCGAGTTCCGCTGGACCTTCACCGGCACGAACACGGGACCCGGCGGTACCGGGAAGTGGGTTCGGATCTCAGGCTTCGAGGAGTGGACATTCGGCGACGACGGCCTCGTCGCCAAGTCGCAAGGCCATTACGACCAGGCCGAGTACGACCGACAGCTCGAGCACGGCGCGGCTCAACCGCATCGCTAGTAAGCCGAAACCCGCCGCGATCAGGATCGACAGCGGCGAGCGCGGCTTCAGCTTCCGAGCCGTCCGAGAACCGGATTCGCGCCGCACCGCTCAGGAGACCGTCGGGAGTCGCGGAATCGTAGTGACCGAAGAAGGTGACGGACTCAGCTCCGGGGGTCTCAGCTGGGTAGGTACCGATCGCGCAGTGCCGTGGCCGTTTGTGCCGGGACGACGTTGGCGTCGAGGAGCTCCTCGACGGTCGCGGAGGCGAACGTCGACTGGTCGACGAGTAGCGCCCGGTAGCGGCTGCACGCGTCGGCGAAGTCGGTGTTGCCGGCGGGGTGGACGACGACGAGCCGGCCCCAGCGGCACGCGCGACTCGGGTGCTGGAGCATCGACAGCACCAGCAGGTGGTCGAGCCAAATGTGGATGAGGTCCGTCCCGTTGACCGCGTCGATCGCCCCCGGACCGAAGAAGCCCGACCTGTCGGTGATCTCGCGGTACCGCGGAAGCCGGCTCGGCTTCGGTGGCTGCCGCTTGTTCACCTCGTGGCACGCAGTCACGACCCCGACGATCCCCTGGGCGCCGTCGCCGAGGTCGAGCACGAACCCGACGTCGAACGCGACGAGGTTGCCGAGCCAGGCCGGATCGAGCCGCCCCGGCGAGTGCGCGAAGCGGACGCCGCCCACCGTGCCAGGCACGTCCGGCCACCACGTGTGGACGGCCCGGTCGGCGAGCCTGAGGTCGGCGGCCAGGTCACCGAAGAGGTTGAAGGCCATTGCCACCGACGACAGGAGGTCGGCCCACAGTCGCTGGTGATCGAAGCTCTGGTGACGTTCGACGATGGACGTTCGGGCCCTCGCCGCGTCGAGTGCGTGTGCGGTGAGGAGGTTCGCGCCGGTTTCTCTGGCCCAGGCGAGCGGAAGGCGGCTCCCGACGAGTCGCGTAGGCCCAACCTCCGGTAGCGGTGCAATTGGGTGCGAGCCGATGGGGTACCCGTTGGCCTCACGCCACTGTGCCTGGTGGTAGCGCAGCCTCCGACGGAACTCGGTCATCTCCGGTCGCCGCGGCACATGGTCTTCGGCTTCCCAGCAGTGCAGGGCCTCGAGCTCTTCCTTGGAGAGAACCTCCTCCACGTCGACATCGTAGAGTCGACCCTCCTCCGCAAGTTGCTGGTCGTCAGCCAGGTGTGCATGCCGTTGGCGGCAGCTCAAAGGTACGACCGAACGCCGTAGCTCCAGGCGTCCAGACCTGCGACGCGCTCAAGCGACATTCCTAATCACTCGCACAGGCCAGTGCGTAGTTGGGTTCGATTACGTCGGCAGGATTCCCGACAGATCCCAGACGCGCGGACTGTCGCAGGCGAGCCGGAGCAAGACCCCCGGCTTGGATCTCCTCTCCGCCGCGAACCGCGCCCCGTCAGCTACTCCGAGATAGCGCCCCGCGATCGCCGCTCGCACCGAACTGACGTCGTATTCGACCAACTCGCCCACCCCACGCATCTCGACTCCGCGGAAAGGTCCAACCGCCTCGTTCGCCGCCGAAGCATTGGTAGGTGAGCAGCACAACTCCGGCTGCGAAGAGCCACAGCGACCAGGCGGTGTAGGCAATCGGCACGATCGTCCCGGCCAGTTTCCAGCCGTGCTCCTCGAAGTGGCCGACGAACTCGCGGTCTATGTCGTCGCGGATGCGCAGGAACTGCCGTTCCCGGCCGACTCCTTCGGCGCCGTGCTGGCCAACCACATGCTGTACCACGTACCAGACCGGCCGCGCGCATTCACGGAAATCAGACGTGTGCTCGTCTCGGGAGGCACCTTCCACGCCTCGACGATCGGGCGAGGCCACCTTGCCGAGCTTGATACTCTCGTCCCCGGCTGGGACCTCGGGCGCCACGCCGAGGCCTTCGGACTCGAAACCGGGCCGGAAGAGCTTCAGCCGTTCTTCGCCGACGTTCGCATCGAGCGGTTCGAGGATGGCCTGGCTGTGACCGACGCTGAACCGGTGCTCGCCTACATCCGCTCAAGCTCGCACTATCACGGCGAGGATCTCACCGGAGCGCGAAAGACCGTACAGGAGGCAATCGCTCGCCACGAGGCATTTACCATCACGAAGCGCCAGGGTGTGATCAGCTGCCGAAAGCCGTAGCTCTGGCGTCATTGCCGGACGCTGGCGCAGGCGACGGGGACGCGCTCAGCAGCCGCGACCGACGCCAAAGGCTGCGTGGCACAAACGCGTCCGAACCCATCGAATCCCAAACTGGCCGTGGTATACGACCGATGCCGATGGCTTAGGTCTTTGCATCGAGGCAGCGCTCGATCGCTGCCTTCCCTTTTCGCCTCACGGCGCTCAGCGAGCGTTGGTCGAGCGCGACTTCCAGCAAAGACCTCTGAGAAAGATGTAGCTTCTATGGCCGACTCGGAAATCACGTACGTTCGTCACCCTGTCGACTTCTCAACGCCCGTTCGGTATGCGCACGGCCCTGACTCCTATCGACAACCGGGCGTCCCTAGCGGGACGGTCCTTGACCATGTGTGGACCGAGAGCCGTGTCTTCCCCGGAACCAACCGCCGCTACTGGGTGTACGTCCCGGCGCAGTACACAGCTTCGGAGCCAGCGTCGCTCATGGTCTTCCAGGACGGCCACATGTACCTCGATCCCGAGGGTCAGATGCGCGCCTCTGTCGTCATGGACAACCTGATCCACCGAGGCGAGATGCCCGTGACCATCGGTGTCTTCATCGATCCCGGCGAGCCGGAGAACCGGAATGTGGAATACGACGCATTCAGTGATGCCTACGCAACATTTCTGCTGACGGAGATCCTCCCAAACGTTCAAGACCGCTACGCCATCACAGACGACCCCGATGGGTGGGCGATCGGCGGCGGGAGTAGCGGCGGGAGCTGCGCATTCACCGTCGCTTGGACGCGGCCTGATCGGTTCCGGCGAGTCCTGAGCTTCCTCGGGAGCTTCGCCCAAATCCGGAGCGGCAACCGGTACCCCGAGCTGATCCACGACACGCCGAAGAAACCGCTACGGGTATTCCTCCAAGCGGCGACCCGCGATCTCAACTGGGATGCCGCCGAGCGCAACTGGTTCAGCGCCAACTTGCGAGTAGCTGCTGCCCTCGCGGAACGCGGGTACGACCTCCGTCTCGTTCTCGGAGATGGTGGCCACGACCCGAACCACGGCGGCGCGATCTTGCCAGATGCACTGCGCTGGCTCTGGCGACGCGAATCTGAGTGAACCACGGTACGTGACGCCAAGCAGCGCCGTGGTTGCGGTGACATTTCCGAACACTGGCGCAGCCGACGCATCGTCCGTCCGCCAGCGCTCAAACCGTGGGCCGCTCGTCAAGCGACGCCCGCCGGTGCCAGGATAATTCGCGTGAATGAGCGTCGCTCTTCTCCTCGACCTTGACGAGACGCTGATCGAAGAGGACTCGGCAGCGGCGGCTGCGTTCGAGGCTACGGCCGCCTTCGCGGAAACCCATGACCATCGGGTAGCCGAGCCAGTCGCGCTCGTCGCCGCTGCCCGTGCGTGGGCACGTGAGCTGTGGTCATCGGCACCGGCCTACGACTATTGCCGGAACATCGGAATTAGTTCTACCGAGGGCCTCTGGTGCCGTTTCGAAGGCGACGACACTGCAAACGAGGCGCTACGGACATGGTCACCGACCTACAGGCGCGCAACCTGGGCGAGGGCGCTGGAGGCCCAGGGTGTCGACGACTGCGCTCTCGCCGACACTCTTGCTGAACGCTTTGCCGCCGAACGCCGCGCCCGACACCGCGTCTTCGCAGATGTGGAACCTGCCCTTTCTGACCTTCGAGAGCGCTACGCGCTCGGGCTCATCACGAACGGCGCGTCATGTCTTCAGCATGAGAAGCTCGACCACTCGGGGCTACGACCGTTTTTCGACGTTGTGGTCGTGTCAGCTGAATTCGGCGCCGGAAAGCCCGACGCCTCGATCTTCCGCTACGCCCTGTCCCGTTTTGCAGAGCCGCACGAGCAGGCGGTGATGCTCGGCGACAGCTTGGGTTGTGACATCGACGGAGCACTCTCCGCGGGCCTTCAGGCTATCTGGGTCAACCGACTCCGATACCCGCGTCCAGCGGACCGGGAGGAGGTCGTCGAAGTCTCGACACTCACTGAGGCGGTCGCCATGCTCAACACGTAGCTCTACACCGCACGGACGGCCGCGTGCGTTTAGCCCTTGTCGTACTCGTCGCGGCGGCGGAACCAGGGCCCGGTCTCGTTGCGTCCCTTCGGTGCCCGATCGAGCCACTGGTACATCCCCCAGAGCACATCCACGCCGCGGGCATAGGCGGAGTAGGTGTGGTAGACGACGCCGTCTTCGAGCGCGAAGGCGCTCATCCCCGGCGCCTCGCGCGTGTATGTCGCCGCGTCGGTACCGCACTTGGCCGCCATCTCGGCGACAGGACCCTCGCCGCCGGCTTCCAGAACGGGCGTCACGTCCCTCGACCGGTAGTTGTATTCGACGATGCCCTCGCGCTGCTGCTCCTCGGTGTACGAGGCGTTGAAGTCGTAGTTGAAGTCGCTGCCGAGCGAGGACGCCCAGGGAAGGCTCCACCCCATCCGGCGCTTGTAGGCCTGGATGGCGGCGATCGGAGCGCGCGACACCGCCATCATCGCGACGTCATGGTTCTCGAAGTGGACGACGGAGCCGTTGAAGCCGTCCGCGATCGCCGAGCAGGCCGGACAGCCGGCCGTGTACTCGGGGCCGAACATGAAGTGGTAGATCAGAAGCTGCGAGCGCCCTCCAAACAGGTCCGCCAACGAAGCGCTGCCTTCATCCGTCTCGAAGCGGTAGTCCTTCTCGATCCGAACCCAGGGAAGCTGCTGCCGCTGCCGGGCCAGCTCGTCGCTGCGCCGGGTCAGCTCCTTCTCGGCGTCGAGCAGCCCGAGCCGGGCCGCAAGCCACTCCTCACGCGTTCCTGTCCTGTGCTCCGTCATTCGCTTTCTCTCCTTCCTGTCGCTACACCGGGGGCATGACCCGGGGCACAAATAAGCCTTCACATCGTTGGCGCGAGAACCACCACCTCAAGTTTTACGAGCTACGGGCCCAAGTTCGGCGACGCCTATGACGCTCCGGCTCATCCGCACTCGTTGGATCGACTCGGTGACGTCGATGATGCCGGTGACGTAGTGGGCAGAAATGAACCCCGCAGCTCGCCGGAACCCATGAACCGCCTGCCGACCTGCACTCGCAGGCGTGCGCACTTACTCTGGACCAGTCGTGCGCCCTCCATGAGATCACCTGGGGCCAGCCCCATTAGTTTGCACGCTTCGCCGGGCTGCGTGGACGCGAAGCGATGGCAACAGCCCGCGACCTCAAGCGAGCCCCCCTCCGCAACGCCTAGCGCGGGACCTCGATCTCGTGGCGACGACGTCCTGGCCGGCCTGGCTTAGCTTGCGGTCGGTCGCGCTAGCCGACGTTCATCTAGGCTCCCCGTCTTTCGCGCGGTCGGCGAGGTCTTGTGATCGCGGCTAGAGTGGCAGTTGCGCCGAGACCTTACGCGGGAAGCCGTCGAGGCTCCGAGGCTCCCTCTCCGACTGCCACAGAGGACTTAGTGCGTCGAGAGAATCCGTCCGGGTTCTCTAGCCTTATCGAGAGAGGTAGGAGTTTCATGGACATGGACACATTTGCCGTTCAGGTCTTCCCGATCGCGAAGCCGCGGGAATGGCGTGAGTTCTGCGACAGCATCGCCTCGGGTGAGCGCGCGGACGCGCACCGGGAGATGCTCGGCAGGCTCGGCATCAGCCGCGAGCACATCTTCCATCAGCGAACGCCCGAGGCCGACGTGATGGTGCTCGTCTGGGAGGGCGTCGATCAGGTGCAGGCTGCTGAGGGGATGGGCGATTTGATCCAGACGCCGAAGTCCGAGCACGAGCGCTATCTCGTCTCGCATGTGATTCGCGAGCTGCACGGGATCGATCCGACCGCGGGGTCGCCGCCGCAGATCGAGAAAATCGCGACGGTCGAAACCCAGCGCGTCGCCACCTGAGCGTACGGGGCAACTGAGTGTGCGGCCCCAAGCCGTCAAGGTTCGGGGCCGCACACATCTCCAGAGCTGCTTCCAGCCCTCCGCGGGCGATTTGCGATCGTGTCGCCGTCTATCGCTGAACGTGTTGTGCGAGTTACGCGCCGTTGATGAACCAGATCTCGGGCTCAGAAATCACGCCTGCGCGGCCCATGGTCTCGTTCTCGTAGGTCGGTTTCCAGGCCTCGAAGTCCTTGACTCGATGGCGGACGAGCATGGTGCTCAAGGTTGAGCTCCCTTCGTTGGCAGCGGGACGGGCGTTCAGATCCGACCAGCGCGTGCAGCGGCCAGTCCTGAGCGCCGCTCCGCGACCCGGATCTGGTCGATAAGGGCGAACCGGTACTCGCCGAGGGTCGCGTGCCCGTCATCGGTGATCACAAGCTCGCGGACGCTCGTGCCGTCGTCGAGCAGGAACGCGAGCGTGGCGTTCGCGGGCCAGTGATCGAGCGGAACTTCGGTGCTGACGAGAGTCGTGATCTCATCCTCCTTGTCGGGAACGGTCGGGGTCGAACCAACGGACGGGTTACAGTCATCTCAGGTCTCCTTTCCGGCGCCTATGTCCCGCGCCAAGCGACTCAGTAGTCGAGGAGATCGCTGAGCTCGGGCGGCGGGCCAGTGATTTCGCATCCGTAGGGAGCGAGCCGCCGGACAAACTCGTCGGGAGAAGGAAGGACGGCCTCGGCCGGCGGCTCACTGCCGTTCACGGGCACGCCCATCTCGACGAAGAACTCTTCGAATCCGGCCGGGCTGAACGTCACGAGCATGCGCGCCCGCTCCGAGCGGACGAGGTAGGCGTGCGCGACCCCCGAGGGGACGAAGGCGAAGTCGCCTGCAGACGCGTCGATCCGCTCGCCGTCGGCGAAGACGCTGATCTCGCCTTCCAGGACGTAGAACGTTTCATCTTCCTGGTGGTGGATGTGCAATGGCGGCGCAGTGCCGAGCGGATCGTCGACCTCGACCTGCGAGAACCGGCCTCCGGTCTCCGCGTCGCTCGTCTTGACGGCGACTCGGCCGGTCTTCCACCAGATCTCGGCCAGGCCCGTTCCTGCCGGGACCCTGTAGGTATTGGTGAGCGTTGCGGATGTCATGGCGCCTCCTGTCGGCGTGGCGTGTACTTACCTCACCGTAGGACGGCGCCGCGCCCGCGTCTCCTAGAACTTGCTTACGAGTTGCTTAGCCGACCTGAGAAGGTGCTTATCCGGTCGTTTCCGCGGGCCTGTGGGCGGCGCGCATCAGGCCGCTCGTCGGCACCTCGCAGAGCTCGATCGGCCCGGCGACGTGAAGTGCGAGTTGCCCCCGGCCGACCCGCTCGAGCTGGATCCCGCAGTCCTGAACAGCGAGCCGCTTGCGCAAGACGAGCAGCCGGGCTTCGAGGTTGTCGTTCCCGACCGGGAGGCCGAGACCCTCGTCCAGGCGCAGCTCTCTGTTCGTGAACGCCGTCCGCCCGTCGGCGGCGTGCTCGCCCAGCAACTTCCAGAGGATCCGGCCGGGAACCCCCTTGATCACGTACTCGCCCGCGACGAACACGCTGTCATCGGCCTGGTAGTAGCTGACCGGGACGGCGCCCGCCTTTGTTGGCGGGGGCGGCGGAGGAGCCGGCTGGGTTGGAGTGCTCTCATGTTGGTCGGCTGCAAGCATGCCGAGGGCCGTGGCCAGATGGCCGCCGAGTATCCGCAGGAGCCGTTCGTTGTGAGGTCCGAACTGACCGAGGTGGTCACTCTCGAGGTAAAGGACGCCGACGAGACTCTCATGTCCCGCTCCGGCTCCGGGCGCGCTTTCGCATCGCCGCGATCTCCAACGCGCGCGCAACCGATCACCCGGTGGATGTCGACGCCGCGGAGCCGGAACACATCACCCATTCCTTGCTGTGAAGCGACTGCGTCGAGATTCGCCTTCATCGCCTCGAAGATCGCCCCTTCGCTCTCAGTGTGGACGTACTCCAGGTCGAGCCTGTACTGCTGGAAACTCTCGGGCTCCACCAGCAGGACCTGTGCCCGCGGGTTTGCGTCGAGGTTCGCACGCGTCTTGTTGAAGAACTGCCGTGAGAGGGCAACCCGGTCGGAGTCGAGATAGTGCACGATCGACATGTAGGTGATGTTCGGCGTTCCTTCTGCAGAACAGGTCGCAAACGGCGATGGAACCACACCCTCGAAGCAGGAGAGGATCGACTCGAGCGGCACCGACTGTCCGGTCACAGCCGTGAACCGGCGCTCGGGCCGGGGGTCTGATCGTAGAGCTCGCGCACGCTGAAGGTGACCGCGACATACGCCGGCTCGACCAGCGCATGAACCTGTTTCGGGGTAATACCGATCTGCTCGGCCTGGTCGATGAACGCCGCGACATGCTCCTCGAACCGTGCGAGCTGCTCCGGTGTTGGTTCGCACACGTCCAGGACCGTGCCCTTTAGCTGCACCGCACGGTACGTCGTCGGGAGAACGAACGTCGCGCTGATCGCCCCGTTGGCGTCCAGGTTGGTAAGGGTCTTCGAGCCACGCGAAGCGGGGACGCAGAGCGTCACCGAGGCACCGTCGGCCGACACCTCAGATCCCCACGCCCGCGCGATCTCGGGCCGCAGCTCCTCGTCCCGGGTTGCCACCACAGTCGCGACCCCAGCGCCCACGAACTCGGCGAGATCGCGGCTCACCAGAGGATCGCTGTGCGACGACTCCACAAGCAGGACGGTAGCGCACCCCCGTGCGCGGGCATGGGCGCGAACGGCGCGTCGCCGGCCCCCATGACCCGGCCGGCGTGCCAACAACCGTTCTGAGCGTGCCACCGATTGAGGACCCTTCTCTATACCGGAGGCCCACCTTCCGTTCCCGGTTGCTGGCTCCAGGTCCCAAACTGCGCGTTTTCGGCCGAATCACGTGGAACAGTTATGGAATAGAGCGGGCGCAACGGGGCGCGACGCGCTCCGGGTGCGAGGTCGCCTCAGGCGCCGGACTCGCAGGCGTGCGCAATTGTTCTGGACCAGTCTCACCGGCTCTACGCCAGCGTTTGAGCCAAATGGCGGCGCGACAGCTGTCGGCAGCACTCGGGGCGTGAGGTCTTACCGCAGGCGCGACCTCGGCCGCCGCCTCGATCGTGCAGCCGCCTCGCCGGTCGGCCGCGGCCCCGCGGTCGCCGGCCGGGCCCTCTACTCGGCGACGGGCAAGCGGGGTCGCGGCCGCAGTAGCCACGACCGGTCCAGTCACGTGGGCTTAGCGGGCCTCGACCGCGGGGACGATCCGTTCGAACTGGAGGCCTGCGCGCCGGCCGGCCTCGGCGACGGTTTCCGCAGCGGCGGCATCGTAGGCGACGAAGCAGGTCTCATCGCCGGGAACGAAGATGATCCGCAGGAAGCGGAGTGCGTCGCCGTCTCGGGTGAGATCGTCGGCTGCCGCGCGAGCCCGGGCGGCAGCCTCGGCGGCGCCGCCCGGACGTGTGCTCGGCAGATAGAGCTCGGCGAGGAAGTACGCCACGCTCGCTAGGAGCCGGAGTTCCCGGGCTGGATGGTGATCGTGCCGGTAACCGTTTCGAGTGCGAGCGGAGGCTTAATCGTTGTTCCTCCTTTGGCACGATGGCAGTTCGCCGAGTCGTCGGCGATGTTCATCCGCACGCGGAGTTGGCTACGGCAGTGGACATTCCGGTGTTGCCGTTGGCATTGTCGACGCTCATCGCGTGCTCCATGCCACCGCCATCGGGGACGTTCGCGCCCCCGCCGGGCCAGGCTTGGACCATGTTCAAGGCTCCGCAGTAGCCGTTCGGCGTCGTCGCCGTCGCGGCCGACGTGGCGACGCCGACGCTCATTGCCGCGGCGATCGACGCCGCGAGGATCAGCACCTTCTTCATCTCGTCCTCCTCCTTCGGATTGAAGTTCGAAGGTAGAGGGCGACACGGCTCCGCGAAATCGCGGAAACCCCTACAGTTTTGGGTCGGGCAGGCGGCGTGCGAGCTCGGTTCGCGAGCGAACGCCGAGCTTTTCGTAGATCCGGGTCAGGTTCGCCTCGACGGTGTGCACCGTCACGAAGAGCTCGCTCGCGACCTCTTTGTTTGACTTGCCGGTCGCCACGAGCGAAGCCACCCGCCGCTCCGTCTCCGTCAGGCCCTCGCTTCGCCTCCGGCCGGCGACGCGAGCGAGCTCGCGACTGGCTTTCGCCGACCACAGCCGCGCGCCGAGCTCGTCGAAGACGTCGCGCGCGGCCTCGATCGACTCGCGCGCGGCCCGCCGCTTCTTGAAGCGGCGCAGCGTCTCGCCCTGCGCGAGCAGCGTCCGACCGAGCTCGAAGCGGCGGTACTGCACACGCTCGTGCTCCTCGAGCGCGCGCTCGAACGCCGCCGCGGCGCCGGCCTCGTCGCCCCGCGCGGCCGCGAGCAGACCCCGGCCGCGTGCGATGCACGCGAGCGCCCATTCGCGGTCGAGCCGCTCGGCATGGGGCTCGATCGAGTCGAGGAGGGCCTCTGCGTCGTCCAGCCGGCCGAGCGCGATCGCCGCCTCGATCTCGTACGGGAACGACCACAGGATCGCCGGCTCCTCGACCCCGCGCTCGCGCTCGGCGCTCATCGCCCGCCGCGCCTCCTCGAACGCCGCCGCCGGCCGATCGAGCGAGAGGTCCAGAAGGCTCAGGGCCGCGCTGGTCACCCTGAGCGTGTTCGCCGCCCAGGCGCGCTCATCGGAGAGCCGTCGCGCCTCCGCGGCGCAGCGGCGCGTCTCGGCCTCGTCGCCGAGGTGTGCGTGAAGGTGGGCCGCGGCGCAGAGAGCGGCGACCATATCCGTCGGCCGCTCGCTCTGAGCCGCGAGCGCGGAGACCTCGTCGACGAGCTCGAGCCCGCGCTGCCACTTGTCGGCCATGAGCTCGAGGTCGCAGCTGAGGTACAGCGGGCCCGCGACCGTGCAGTCCCCTCGGTCGTATCCGATCCGCCGCGCCCGTTCGAGCAGCGCACGGGAACGGTCGATGTCACCTGCGCGCTTGATGGCCGCTCCGAGCCAGGTGACGGGGCGCGAGGTGATCGGCATCGCCTCGCACTGCCCGTCGAGCTCGAGCGCCCGATCGCAGAGGTCGGGCCGGAGACCGCGCCCGAGCCGGAACTCGATCGTCGCGAGCGAGCACAGTGCGGCAGCGAGCAGGACCGGATCGCCGACGCGTTCCGCGACCTCGACCGCCGAGCGCGCGAAGGGCTCGGCCTCCCGCGGGACGTTGTGCAACATGAGCGCCAGCTGCGCGTTGAGCTCGGCTTGGAGCGCGTCGTCGCCGCGCGAGTGCTCGAGCGCCTCGCGGAGAATGGCGATCCCGCGCTCGACGTCCGCGTTTTCTTCGATCATCGCCAGCCCCTGCAGCACCCGGGCGCGGGCCGGGCCGGCGCGGTCGTCGGCGAGCGCCTCCTCGAGCAGCGCACGAGCGCGCCTGTCGTCGCCGGCCAGCATCTCGTACTCGGCCGCCTTGACGCGCCGAAGCGCTGTCTCGTGCCGATGTTCCGCCGGGGTGAGCCTGATCGCGTGCTCCGCGAGCTCGGCCGCCGTCTCGGGTGCGCCTCGCGCCTGCGCGCGCGCTGCGGCCGCGTCCAGGGTCGCTGCGACCGCCGCGTCCACCCCGTCCGCTCCGCGCGCGAGGTGCCGCGCGCGCTGCTCCGGATCCCGAACGAGCTCTCCGAGGCGGCGGTGGAGGACCCGCCGCGCTCGCGGGACGAGACGCTGATACGCGACCGTCGCGAGCAGTGGGTGCGCGAATCGGATCCGGCCACGCTCGAGCGCGAGCACGCCGTCGGCGAACGCGGGCTCGAGCAGCTCCTCCTGGACGAGGTCCAGCGTCGGCTCGGCAAGAGCGGCCACCGCTGCAAGCGCCTCTTGCGTCTCGGACGGAAGGCGTTCGAGGCGTTCGGCGAGCAGGCGCTCGAGCTCGCGCGGGACAGGAAGCTCGTCAGCCGGCGAGAGAACTTCGCCCCGCGACCACAGCGCCCGTGCGAGCTCGAGGGCGAAGAACGGATTGCCCCCCGACTGGTCGTAGATGCGGCGCAGGATCGGCCGCGCGAACGTGGCGTCCAGCCGTTCCTGCAGCAGCCGTCGGACGGCCCCGAGGCTCAGCGGGCCGAGCGCGAGCCGCTCGCAGGGAACTGCGCCCGCGACCTCGTGGCCGAGGGCGGCGTCGCTCTCCGTTCGCTCGGTCATCAGGACGTACAGCGGCTGCTCCGCGAGCCGGCGAAGAGCGAACGCGAGCGCGGCCGCGGTGGGCGGATCGATCCACTGGGTGTCGTCGATACCGAGGAGCAGCGGACGTTCCTCGGCGAGCGTGCGCAGCATTGCGAGCAGCGCGACGCCGATCGCCCTCCGGTCGGGCGTCGGTCCGACGGCTTCCTCGAGCAACAGCGCGACCGCCAGCCGTCGCTGCACCGCCGGCAGCTGCTCGATCACCTCGTGCGCATCGCCGAGCAGATCCGCGAGCGCGGCAAACGACAGCGTCCGCTCGGCCTCAGACGGGCGCGCCCGGAGAACCCGGAATCCGCGCTCGCACGCAGCCTCGGTCGCAGCACGCCACACGGCCGTTTTGCCGATCCCCGCCTCGCCCTCCAGCAGGAGCGCAGCCGCGCCGTCCTCTGGTCGGCGCTCGAGGAACGCGTACAGTAGCGCGAGCTCCGCCTCCCGCCCGAGAAGCGTCCCCACGCCTCCCGCCGCTTGCATGTCTCAGGTGAATATTCACACAAAGCCTGCGGAAACCAAAGGTCGCGACAGCCCGCGTCGCCCCTAACTGCCGCCCCAAGCTTCGGCGATTCACCGGATCTCAATGCCATGAGGTGTAAAGGCCGGGATCGATCCCCGTCGACCCCGCTCACCCTCCAGACGCCGAACGTGCAAACGTGCGCCAATACTTCCGACCAGCCCTACACGTTGACCTTAGCGCTGTCGCACCCGATTCACAGCGTCTGATGGACGGCGAGCGGCGCTCAGGCGAGAGGACGCTCGCTCAGCCGAGCGTCGGGATCGACTTTGGTTTCGCCACCTGCCTTGAGGCAGGATGTCGGCGTGAGGGATTCGGCGTTGGGGGCGAGGATCGTCCCGGCGAACAAGGCATCCTGGGATGACCTAGAGGCAATCCTCGCGGGCGCCAGCTGTCACGGGGGACGCTGCTACTGCCAGCGCTTCAAGCTCCATGGGACCGCATGGCCCGGCGACGCGCTCGATCGCGCGCACATGCTGCGCGAGCAGACCGATTGCGGGCATCCAAGATCGGCCACGACAAGCGGCCTTGTCGCCTATCTCGATGGTGAGCCGGCCGGGTGGTGCAACGTGGAGCCGCGCACCGCTTACCCGTATCTCCGGAGCGTGCCTTGGCGGAAGCGAAAAGAGGAGAGGACCGACGCCAGCATCTGGGCCGTGCCGTGCTTTATCACCCGCTCAGGGTTCCGTCGCCGCGGCCTCAGCTACGCGCTTGCACGCGCCGCCGTGGACTTCGCGCGCGAGCGCGGAGCCCGTGCCCTGGAGGGCTATCCGATGATCCCCGAGCCTGGGAAGGACGTTCCATGGGGCGAGCTCAACGTCGGCCACGTCAGCATCTTCACCGCCGCCGGCTTCGCAGAGATCAGCCGCCCAACCCTCCGCCGCGCCGTCATGCGCATCGACTTCTAGCAGAGCTCGGGTGCCATCGGCGAGGTGCGAGGCGCCGCTGCTGCGCTGGCGTTCGTGGACGAGCTGGGCCTGGACAACTACCACCCCTTCCACGCCACGCGAGCCGATCTGCTTCGGCGGCTGGGCCGGAACAGCGAGGCCGACGCCGCCTACGAACGTGCAGCCGCCATCGCACCGACCGACGCCGAGCGGGACTTCCTCAGGCGTGGTGGCCGAGCTTCTCGCTGGGCCCACCGGCGACCCAGGCGGCAACTAGTCTGATATAAGACCATCTGTGGATCGAGACGATCTCGGCTTTCTGCTCGCCAAAGCGACGCAGCGCTGGAACGAGCTCCTGCAGGAGCGCTTCCGCGCCGCAGGCTGGGGGGAGGTGCGGCCCAGCTACGGCTCGATCTTGGTGCCGCTGTTCGAAGAGGACGACCTGCGCATGGGAGAACTCGCGCGCCGGGCGCGGCTGAGCAAGCAGACGATGACGACGATGGTGCGTCTGCTCGAACGCGAGCAGCTCGTGCGCCGCGAGCCTGACCCCGACGATGGGCGCGCGTTTCGCATCGTCCTCACCGCCAAGGCCCGCAGGTTCGAGCCGGTGGCGGAGCGCACGCTTGCAGAGCTCGGCGCCCTCGCGCGGGAACGCCTCGGCGACCGGCGCCTCGCGTCTGTCAAACACGGACTGAAGGAGTGGATCAAAACATGAGGCATCACACAGTCACCGCCACGTTCACCGCGCCCCCCGACGAGGTCTTCGCTTACCTCGCGGACATCGAGAAGCTTCCGCAATGGGCAACTGAGTTCGCCCGTGAGTTAAAGCTCGTCGAGGGCCACCACAAGGTCGTGAACGGGCTCGGTGAGTTCTTCTTCGAGCTCCGTGCAGATGCCCACTCGGGTGTGATCGACATGCGCGCCGGACCGAACGAAGATGCCCTCCTGTGCTTCCCCGCCCGAGTCGTTGCCACCCCGACCGGCGGCAGCGCCTTCACCTTCACCATGTTCCAGGCGCCCGGCCAGCCCGACGACCAGTTCGAGAGCCAGCACGCTTCGCTGCTACGCGAGTTCGAGAACCTCGAGCAGCGCTTCGGCTCGGCGACGTAGACCGGATCGAGTCCGGAAGAGGGCTTCAGCAATCCCGCTGTTCGATACGTCCGTTTGTTTGCTTGCATGACGACAACTTCGTTTCGAGCCGTCCACCGAACGTCCACCGACGGAGATCATTCGAGTTCTGAGCGCCGGACGAGCCCGACCAGCCGCCCGTCCGGCGTCGTGACGAGGTAGCTGATCAGGTTCCGCTCGCGCATGCGCTCGAGCAGGTCTTCGCCGCCGATACTCGGGCGTACGGTGCTCGGCCCCGGCGTCATCGACTCTTCCACGGATGCGTCGGCGTCGGAGCCGAGGGCCTTCCGGCCGAGGCGACCGAGGACGACCCGCTGCTCGTTGACGACGATGCACGTGTCCGAGCCGGCCGCCCGAACCCGCTTCTGCACGTCCGCGAGCCGGTCGGCGAGCGCGCAGATGGGCACGTCTCTGTGTGCGACGTCGCCGGCCAACCGGTCAGGAACGTTCGTCCCTTCGTGCGGCAGCCCGTAGGAGCCCCAGTCCTTCTTGCCGGCGACGTAGTCGTGCACGCGGGGGAACCCCATCGCGTCGAGCCGCCACGCGGCTCGCGGGCTGAGGTCTCACTGGTAGTCGTTGCAGTAGACGATCACCGGCCGCTCGCGGTCGAGCTCGCGCGGCGCGCGCTCGTCGAGCTCTTTGAGCGGGATGCTGATCGCGCCGACGATGTGTTCCTCCTCGAATTCCTTCGCAGGCAACACTTCGACCAGGTGCGCGTTCTCGTCGGCGATCAGCCGGCGGACCTCGTCTCTGTCAATCGACCTCGGCGCCATCAGTCCTTCGATGCCCGTTTACGCCGAATCCATTCACATGATCTGTTGCGCCCGACGGGGGCGACGGGTCGATGTCCCACTCCGCCCAGCCACAACCGCAGGCATGTCCACCGATTAGTTTCCGCGGGCGATCGAGTTGAACCTGAGCGAAGGTCTTTTCTCGACGATGGAGGTGCAGGATGCCGGACGTGACGGTCAAGTCGATCGACGAGATGGAGGCGATCTACGGCGGCCTCGCCCGCCGCGCGCGCGCCGAGCTCGGCGTGACCGCCTGGGGGATGCAGGGCTTCACGCTCCCACCCGAGTGGGACGGCTACCCGAACCACAACCACAGCTCCAACGCGTTCGACCCCAACCAGGAGGAGGTCTACATCCCGCTCAGCGGCGCAGCGACCCTCGTCGCGGACGACAGCGAGTTCGAGCTCCGCCCCGGGACGATGGTGCGCGTCGGGCCCGATCAGCTGCGCCAGATCCTCCCGGGCCCGGACGGGATCCGCTTCGTGGCGATCGGCGGCTCACCCGGCGCCTTCACGCCTGGGACATGGACGGAGCTCGGTGCCGACCCGCCCAGCCCGCCGGCCGGGTAGCGTCTCGCCGGCGATGGACGAGCGGGCGTTCGCGCTCCTGATCGAGCCACACCGGCGAGCGCGCCATCTCCACTGCTACCGGATGCTCGGCTCGCTCCACGACGCGGACGACGCGCTCCAGGAGACGATGCTGCGCGCGTGGAAGGGCACCGACCGCTACGAGCCACGCGCGCAGCTCACGACCTGGCTGCACACCATCGCCACGAACGTCTGCCTCACCGCGATCGAGCGCAGACGCAAGCGACCGGCCGAGGTGATCGAGGACCTCGAACATCTGCAGCCCTATCCCGACCGGCTCCTCGACGACCTCGTCGAGCGCGAGACCGTCGAGCTCGCATTCATCACCGCGATCCAGCTCCTGCCACCGAAGCAGCGGGCCGTACTGATCCTGCGCGACGTGCTCGGCTGGTCGGCGAAGGAGACCGCCGAGGTGCTCGACGACTCGCTCGCCGCGGTCACCAGCGCCCTCCAGCGCGCACGCGTCAGCCTGGAAGGGACGCGGCGGCACGTCCCTGCGCCCGGCGCGCGGGAGCGTGCGCTCATAAAACGGTTCATGACGGCCTGGGACGCGGTCGACATCGACGGCCTCGTGGCACTACTGACCGAGGACGCGCTGATGACGATGCCTCCCGAGCGGATGCGGATCGCGGGCGCGCGGGCGATCGGCGACTTCTTCGGCTCCGTCCCGCAGGACGGGCGGCTCGACGAGATCCGCCTCCTGCCGACCTCGGCCAACCGGCAACCGGCACTCGCGGCCTACGCCCGCGGCGACGACGGCAAGCACAGGCCCTACGGCCTGATGGTGCTGCAAATCGAGAACGACCTGATCGCGGCGATCGTCGGCTTCCCGGATCCCTGGCTCTTCGAGCAATGCGGGTTGCCGTCCGAGCTTTTGTAGCGCTTGCTTCGCCGGTCGTCCGGGTCCGGGGGAGCTTCTCGCTGTCGAAAGACTGAGGTCCCGGGAGTCTGATGACACCCAGGACCTCGTGGTGAGCAATCTCTATGTGTCGTTGTGCGGCTTAGCGGACTGGCTTGCCGCTGGGTGCGACGACAAGCCACAGGCCGCCGAAGTTCGAGACGTTCTGGCACTTGATCTGGCCAGGCTTCGTGTCTTCTTTGAAGTAGTAGAGCGGATGCTTCGCGTAGGTGACCTGAAGCGTTCCGTCGCCGCGCCTGGTCGTACCCAGAAGCTTGGCGTTGACGCCCGCTAGCGTCCTCGGCGCACCCTTGGTCAGGAACGGCGGCCATGCCTTCGCGCACGCGCCCGAGCAGCTGGTGCGCCCGCCGCGATCACGTGCGAAGAGATAGAGCACTCGCCCGCGACCGTCGAACAGGATCTTGCCGTAGCGCGACGAGTGGGCCGTGAGTGTTGCGGCTCTTGTCCCAGCGGCCGAGTGTGCGACCGTCGCCTGCGTCGTTGAGACAGCCGCGGCTCCGACGCCAGCAACGGTGAACGCCGCTAGCAGTGCCCCGAGTCCGATCACACTTTTCTTCGCAACACGCTTCATCGCGACTCCTTTCGAGACGGTCATTTTCGTCCGACCGGTTACGGCCGGGCTATGGGACATCGGAAGTCCGCGTCGCCGGCCCGGGTTACCGTGACGTTGCCGGCGGCTTTGGCCGCGATCACCGCCTCGTCGGAGGTGAGGAGGTAGGGCGTGACTGCGGGGTTGAACGTGACGAGGTAGACCTGCCAGCTGCCACCGTGGTAGGGCCCGTCACCGGGGGCGACGCCGGCGATTCCAAGCTGGCCCGCTGTGCCGTTGGTCACCTTGTAGAAGGGATCGGTTCCGCTCCCGGCCGCGATCGGACTCGGCGTCACGACCGTGCCGACGACCGTACCGTTGTGGAAGAGCTGACCCTTTCCTGTCGTGGCCATTGCGGGCAGGGCGATGAGCAAGGCCGTGGCAGCGGCAATAGAAGCGGCGAGTAATGCACGCATCGCGTCCTCCTTCGTGGTTTGCGCCATTCGCCTGCCAGGCTAGGGACAGGGTCTTTCGCGCCTGTTACGTGGCCCTTAAATGTCGATTACGGCCGAGCTGGGACGCCTGCACGCGCCTTGGCGGGCGAGCCGAGGCCGCCGTCCTGCCGCGCCGGGACGAGCGCGGCCCAGCGACTCCGGAGACGAGCGACCTTGCCGGCTTTAAGCCTCTTACGCTCTCGTGATCCATGGTGTGCGATGCGCAGTCCGATTTCAGAGTCTTGTAAGGACTTGCGGGCAGAATGGGCGTATGGAGACGGTTCTGGTCGTCGACGACGAGCCGACCATCCGGGAGGTGGTCGTCCAGTATCTTCAGCGCGAGGGCTATGCCACGCTGGAGGCGGGCGACGGGGACGCCGCGCGTGAGCTTTTGGAGCGGGAGTGGCCGAGCCTCGTCGTGCTCGACTTGATGCTGCCCGGCACCGATGGGCTCGCGCTCTGCCGCTGGATCCGCGACCGCTCGCAGCTGCCGGTGATCATGCTGACCGCCCGCGGCGAGGAGGCGGACCGGATCGTCGGGCTCGAGCTCGGTGCCGACGATTATGTGACGAAGCCGTTCTCGCCGCGGGAGCTCGTCGCGCGGGTGCGCACGGTACTGCGCCGCGGCGCCGCGGCAAACGGGGTGCCAGAGGAGCGCTTCCGCTTCGGTGACATCGAGATCGACGCCGCGGCGCACGAAGTGCGCAAACGTGGTGGCGCGCTCAAGCTGACGGCGCGCGAGTTCGACCTGCTCTTGTTCCTCGCTCGCCATCCGCGCCGCGTTTTCTCGCGTGATCAGCTGATGAGCCGGGTCTGGGGCTACGAGCCGGCATTCGATAGCGGCACGATCACAGTGCACGTGCGCCGCCTGCGCG
>WNGE01002803.1_pt1 | contig 20985 bp, 24 predicted proteins | sample 5400651 | NCBI WGS metagenome assembly WNGE01 (sample SAMN13153370, study PRJNA577476) | soil metagenome | isolation source: 60 cm soil or saprolite under grassland replicate 2 | place: USA:California | collected 2016-06-15 | reverse complement strand
GACTGGCGCGGCTACACCCACCAGCGCATCCGCGCCGTCCTCGCCTACGCCCGCACCGTGCAGCCCCGGCCGTACAAGCTGGCCGACCTCGCCGACGCGGTCGGCATGTCGATTTCCGGGGTGCGGATCGCCTTCGGCGGGGGCGACATCCGGGCCGTCACCGAGGCCCTGCACCGGCACACCACCTGATCGCGCGAGGGGTCGGTACCGGCACCAGGCCTGCCGACCTCCCGCCCCCAACCCGAAGGAGAACCCGTCATGTCCGCGACCCTTGCGGCACCCCCCGAGCCGGACACCGTGCCGGTCGGGCCGACCATGTCCGCGTTCGACCCGGTTTACATCGGCGTCGACGAGTACGGGATGCCGGTGTCGGTGTCCCTGATCTACCGCAACTTCCTCATCGGTGGCGAACCCGGCGCCGGCAAGAGCTGCCTGCTCAACAACCCGGTCGGGCACTTCGCCCTGTGCACCGACACCCGGCTGTGCTTTCTGGACGGCAAGCAGGTCGAACTCGGCCTGTGGCGGCACATCGCCGACGTGTTCGTCGGCCCCGACCTGCCCCGCGCCATCATCACGTTGAAGCGGCTGCAGCGGGTGATGGACAACCGCTACAGCTACCTCACCTTCTACCAACGTCGCAAGATCGTCCGCGCGGACGGGATGAACGTCATCGTCTGCGTCATCGACGAGATCGCCTACTTCTCCGCCACCGCCGGCGAGAAGAAGGACCAGGACCTGTTCGTCGCGCTGCTCCGCGACATCGTGGCCCGCGGCCGGGCCGTCGGCATCATCGTCATCGCCGCCACCCAACGCCCGTCGGCCGACATCATCGCCCCGTCGCTGCGGGACATCTTCGCCTGGCGGTTCGCCGGCCGCACCACCAACGACGTGTCCTCCGACATCGTCCTCGGGCACGGCTGGGCCGCCCGCGGCTACACCGCCAACTCGATCGCCACCGACAACCCGGGCGCCGGGCTGCTCATCGCCGAAGGCGGCATGCCCCGCCTGATCAAAGGTGCCTACCTCACCGACGCCGACATCATCGCCCTGGCCGACTACGCCGCCTGGATCCGTCGACGCGGACCCTTCGCCGCATCCGCCACCACACCCACCGGCCCCACCGGCCAGCTCGCCGCGGCCGCCTGACCGTCATCCGTACCGACCCGAGACAAGCGCTCGAGACCCGCACCGCCTGCCAGCAGATCCGGGCCCCGAACCATCCACCACCCACGAAAGGACGTGGACATCATGCACCCTACCCACCACCAGCCCAGCGACCCCACCACCGGCAACGTCGAGGCGACGCCGGGGCAAACCCTGCGCGACGCCGCCCTGTACCTGCAACGGCACGGCTGGACCCAGGGCGCCCACTACGACTTCACCGCCGACACGTTCGGCCCGACCCCACCCGCCTGCGTGCGCGGTGCGATCGCCATCGCCTGCTACGGCGAGGCCGTCGACAACCCGTGGACCACCGACCGGCCCGAACAGCCGCAGTTCACCACGGTCGCCGCCTTCTTCGACGACTACCTCTACCTCCACCACATCCACACCCTCACCGACGTCGACGACGACACCGACCTGTGCGCCGTGTGGTGGAACGACCAACCCGAACGCACCGCGCGCCAAGTCATCGACGTCCTGCGCGCCGCCGCCGACGACTGGGACCACACCCACGGCGGCGCCCAATGAGCCGATCTGCCGTCAACCACACCTTGACACCAAACCGCCGACGCCGCGTCGTCGAAAACGACGAGTACGCCGCGTTCATCCGCCGCACCATCGACGCCTACGCCCGCCGGGTCGCCGCCGGCGACGTCGAAGCCCTGCGCGACTTCGTCAACCTCGCCGAGCAGCTCGACACCGCCATCGCCACCGCCGTCAAGGGCCTGCGCGCGTTCGGCTACTCCTGGGCCGACATCGGCGACCGGCTCCACATCAGCCGGCAAGCCGCCCAACAGCGCTGGGGCGGTGACCGCGATGCGTAACCCCTACCTCGACACCCTGGTCGCGCTCGGCCGCTACCTCGAGTTCTACGACCCCGACGGCACCCGGCACGGGCTGCCGACGTTTCCCTACCACTACGCGCCCGCCAACCTGGCCACCGCCCGGCAACTGCGCGCCCAAGGGCTCCGCCCCGGCGGGCAGCCGATCGTCGCGCAAATCCTGTGGCGGCACCGCAAAACCCGCCGCGTCGCCTACCTCTACGACACCCGCCACGCCCTGCCCAAACGGCACGCCACACCGGCCCAGCTCGCCGCGATCGGCCGGGCGTTGCAGGCCCGGCGCACCTGCACCAGCTGCGGCCAGCTCAAGGACTACTGCATCCCCCGCCGCTACGGCGAATGCCTCGACTGCATCCCCAGCGGTGCGTCATGACCACCACCACCGACCGGGCCCACCGCCTCGACGTCGAGGCCGCCTGCGCCCGGATGAACCCCGACCCCACCACGGTCGCCGCCCTGGTCGCGACCGTCCGCACCCTCCACCACCGGCCGGACTACCTGCCCGGCTACGTCGCCGTGCTGGAAAAGGCGATCAACACCATCCACGCCCGCGACTGCACCCAACCCGGCTGCCGCACCTGCGCCGTCGTCCGTATCGCGGTCACCGCCACCACCGCCCACCACCTCGCCACCGGAGGCACCCGATGACCGACTCAGCCAACAGCGGCGACTGCCCGCTGTGCATCGAGGCGCTCACCCCGGCCGGCATCCACCCCGTGCTCGGCCCGGTCTGGCGGATCTGCCCGGCCTGCTACCTGCCCTGCAACGGCTGCCACGGCACCGCGGTCTGGCCGGCCGACATGGGCTTCTGCTCCAGCCAGGAGAAGATGTCGGGGTCGGTGCGACGCCTACCAGCTGGTGCGCGCCGGCCTGGTCGGTGGCAAGGGCGTCCCGGTCTCGGTCGCCCAACACCCCGCGGTGTTCCCCACCCTGACCGCGCCGTCGTTCGGTCTCGTGCACACCCGCCGCACCGGCAAAGCCGGCCAGCAGCTGCGCTGCCGGCCCCGCCGGCACCCCGACCCGTGCCCGCACGGGATTGATCTGCGCTGCGACCGAATCCACGGCACCGACGACAAGGTGCTGGGCCAGCCGCTGTGCCTTGACTGCTATGACCACGTCGGCCAGGTCGTGTGGAACCACAAGGCCCCGGAGCTGTGGCGGCGCACCACGATCGCCATCACTCGCGCCATCCGCCGCCGCGCCCGCGCACTCGGCATCCCCGGCAAGGCGGTGCGGCTGTCGTTCGGCAAGGTCGCCGAGATGCAACGCCGCGGCGTGGTGCACTACCACGCCATCATCCGCCTCGACGGCGTCGACCCCGACCACCCGGACGCGGTCATCCCACCCCCGGCCGGGCTCACCGTGCAGGACCTGGTCGACGCGGTCGAAGCCGCCGTGCCCGCCACCGCGTTCGTCACCGACCCGCATCCGGCCCACCCGGCCGGCTGGACCATCAGCTGGGGCGACCAGCTGCACTGCCCACCCGTTCGCGTCACCGGCGACGGCGACATCACCGACGGCCTGGTCGCCGGTTACCTCGCCAAGTACGCCACCAAATCCACCGAAGCCACGGGACACACCTCCCGGCGTCTCACCGATGAGACTATCGACCTGCACGCCGACCCCGACGGCTCACACACCGAGCGCCTCGTCGACGCGTGCTGGACACTCGGCCAACCGCGCGACTGGCGGGGCCTACGCCGCTGGGCACACATGCTCGGCTTCGGCGGCCACTTCCTCACCAAGAGCCGCCGCTACTCGGTCACCTTCCGCGTCCTGCGCGACCGGCGCATCACCTGGCGCCGCACCGAAACCGGCCACCTCGCCGCCGAACACACCGACCAGACCACCGCCGTCCTCGGCTGGCTCGACTACGCCGGCGCCGGCTGGCACACCACCGGCGACGCCCTCCTCGCCAACACCTCCGCCGCCCGGGCCCGCGCCCGACATCAAGCCGCCCAAGACGCCATCACCGACGAGATCAACACCAGGACGTACCCAACCGCACCACCCCTCGCCGCCTGACCCCTCAGGCGTCAACCCACCCTTGACACGAAAGGCCCGAACTGTGAACGCCGGCACACCGATGTACCGCCTTACCAGCAGGGGACGTACGGTCGCTCTCGCACGTAGCGCCCGTACCGTCGATCAAGACTTGCTCGTCGTGGGCTACATAGACCCGCCACACCGTGGTGGCGTACCACCGGACAGGGACGGCATCTCGGCCGTGAGCTTGCAGGGTCCGTTCATCACCACCGAGGAACTGGCGCGCATGCTTAGAGTGGACCCCTCCACAGTCCGCCGATGGCGCACCGCACGCCCGATTCAGGGGCCGCCGTTCATCCAGCTGTCTGAACGGGTCATCATGTACAGCACCCAGGACGTGCAACACTGGCTCGAAGCCCGACGCGTCACCCCCGAGGTCGCCTGATGAACAAGCCGCAGATGCAGCCAATCGGGGTACCCCTGTCGTCCGATGTGGAGCTTCGGGAGGGACGACCCAAGCCGTACAAGGCACGGGTGCGGTGGATCGACCCGACGACCAAGCAGCGCCGGTCAAAGTCCGAGGCGTTCGGGACACCGGAGGAGGCGCAAGCATGGGTCGACGGGATGGAGCGGGCGGCCCGTGGCGGCATCGACCCGACCGCCGCGACCATGCGCCTCGGCGACTACGGCAACACCGTGATGATGCTTGCCATCCGCGGGTTGGAGCGCAAGACCCTCGACCCGTACATGGCGGGTTGGCGCAAGCGCGTGGTCCCCACGCTCGGACACGTCCCAGTCCGGATGGTCACCACCGGCGCTGTGGACCGGGCCGTACACGGCTGGATCGCCGATGAATACAGCCGGTCGACCGTGAAGAACAGCCTCGCGATCCTGGTCCGCGTCATGGAGCAGGCGGTACGAGACGGCATCATCGACCGCAACCCGGCGAAGGTCATCGGCTGGCAGCGCGAGTACCAGCGCGCCGCTGACGAGCTGGACGACCCTCGCTCGCTGGCGCTGCCCGACTGGGAGTCACTGACCCGACTCGCCGAGGCGCTCGTGGCAAGCTCCGCCAACCGGTACCGCGGCTGGGGAGACGTGGTTATCTTCGCCGCGTGCACAGCGGCCCGAATCGGAGAGGTATCCGGCGTGCGCGCAGAGGACATCGACCCCGACACGTGGATGTGGACCGTACGTCGACAGACCACGCCTGGACCCGGAGGACTGATCGACAAGGGCACCAAGGGCAAGCGCGCCCGTACGGTCCCGCTGATCGCAGAAGTTCGCGAACTGGTGAAGCAGCGCCTCGACGCGGCGAGCGGCCCGGAGTCCCGACTGTTCACCGGGCCGCGCGGCGGACGGATCAGCACGGCTGTGCTCCGCGATGCGACACACTGGGACGACGTGGTGAGCGAGCTCGGGTACGAACACCTGCGACGCCACGACCTGCGTCATACCGGGCTGACGTGGATGGCCGACGCGGCCGTACCGGTGCACGTCCTCCGGAAGATCGCCGGACACGGATCGCTGACCACGACACAGCGCTACCTACATCCCGACCGGCAGTCGATCGAGGATGCCGGAACGGCTCTGAGCGCCCACCTGACCGCTCGACGGCGCGTCGGTAGCCCTCGGCTCCGGGCAGTGTAGCGACGGGAACGGACAGGTCAGGGAGAACCGGCCGCCGACGATGGGCCTACCGCCTTCGTCGGCGGCCCGGACTCGGTTGTCGCGACCTGTTGTCCTTGCGGACGCTCCGGGATGGCGCCGGCTTCCTGCCACATCTCGAAGAACGCCTGATCGGCCGACTCGCGTATCGCCTCGATCTGACGTGCGAAGCGAGTAAACGCCTCTTGCTGCGTACCCCCGTAGGGATCGACGCCGGTCAGGTACTTGTTGAGTTGCCGCTCCAGCGTGTTCGTGGTCTTCATCGCGTTCAGCGCAGACTTGCGGAGCTGGAACAGCCCTTGGAACACTTCCGCGAGCGCCACGACGGCTCCGAGGGCCGCAAGACCAAGACGGGGAAACTCGCTCCAGGTTGCAAGCACCGGGACGAGGGATGCGCTAACGATAGCGACGGCCCGGATGGCGCGGTACGAGCGCAGTTGACGGTTGAAGTACCCGCGTAGCGTCTTGATCTCTTCCCGGACACGATTGACGTACTCATCCGCCGGGCCTGGCATCGACGCCACGGGCGCCTACTCGGCCGAGGCGTTCTCGCCCTGGGAACTGGCCCCGGAAGCGCCGGTGTCATCGGTCGGTTGCGACCAGTCGACGCGACCGCTTGGCGAGGTGTCCGTGCTGACGCTCGCGTCGTATGCGCTGCGACCGATCCAATCGACCCGCTCGCTAGGCGAGGTGTCGTAGTGAAGACTCGCGTCGTAAGCGCTGCCCTTTACGCACTGTTGATCTTCTGCCGGTACGGGCGCCTCGATCTCGCGCATACGCCGCGAACCATCGTCAGACATCGCCTCTCCTACACGTTCCCAGGCACGGTCACACCAGGCCGTAGACGGCATCTGGTCCCCAAGTGGTCCCCGAGATGACGCCCACCGGTCACGAACGACATGGCCATGACGGATGCCGCAAGGCCGCTGAGCTGGGAATATTCCCGGTCGGCAACCTCAAGTTCCTGTCGGGACGGCGGGATTTGAACCCACGACCCCTTGACCCCCAGTAGTCCGGTGGCCCAGCGGCATGCTTAGACACGTTTGCCCAGGTCGCCTCCAGCGTAAACCGGCCGAGTAAAGGGGTCGTCAACGGCCTCGCCGGTTTGGCCTATGCGACGGTCTGAACGCGCCTGGCCAACGCCAGATAGTTGTCCAGAGCGCCGGGAAGCACGTCGAGGTGCACGATCGTGCCATTGGGGTGTTCAACAAGATCTACAACGACCGCGACCGCGGGCACGTCCTCGTCTCCGGCAACGACCAGAGCGCCCGGCACGATCACCGAGGGTTCTCGTGCCTCATCGAGGAACGCCCACACGTAACCGGTCTGGTCCTCGGCGTTGAGGTCCGCGCGGATGTCCACGGCGATCATGACACGCTCACCCCCTCCTGCGACGCACCATCTCACCATACCGAGGATTTGCCTGAGCTGTGCCGAGCACCTCCAGCAGCGACTCGACCTGATCCTCGCTGCTTAGCAGCAGCGTCATGTGCGGCCGGCCAAACGTCGGCAGCATCTCGAACCCAGCCTCGGCAAGTTGGCCCGCCGTTACGAGATGAACTACCCGGTACGTGCTCAGCTTGCCTGACAAGATCGCATCCAGCGATGCTGGACCGATATCGTCCAACGCGGCAAACACTGAAATGCCCAGTACCGGATCACCGTCTAGCAGGAACGCCCGCCGGACCCGCTGCGTGTGAGTCCGCAGCTTCTCCGCTGTGTCCGGCCCACCCCGCACGATGATCGTGGCCGTGCGTGGGAGCGGCTCAACCCGGACGAAATCACGAAGGTCTGGCAGGTCGGACACCTGCGCAGCCTACCGCCGAAGACGGACTCCGATGGCGTGGCCCGTTTGCCCGACGCAACCGCCTTGCCGGCCTGCTCCACGATTAGGAAGAAGCCGCGTAGCCAGCGCGGACGGAGCTTCGGCACCCTCAGGGTAGGGTCTCCCGCGTCGTCCCCCTCGGCGCGATGTGAGTTGTGTACCCGGTGTACCCGGAAAGCTCCCCGCTGGCTGGCGCGGGATCTGCTACGGCGACAACGCACCTGCCTACCGGCCACGCCTACGGCGGGACCGGGTGCCGCGAGCTCTGCTTTGGTGGGTGGTGGGGCGGCGGCCGGGTTCGGGCTTCGAGCCTGGCCGCTCGGGCCGATCACGTCGCTTGAGTCGGTCAAGCCGGTCGAGTCGCTCGAACGCTTCGGCCCGGGCTTCGAAGTCGTCGAGTTCCTCGGCCAGGTCCACCGCGACGCGCAACTGCGTTCTGGCCCCCTCGCGGTCGCCGAGAACCCACAGCGCCTCGCCCGCATCCATCCGGATCGACACATCGCGCGGCCACCGGGTCAGGTTCTCCGCCACCTTGGCCAGGGCCTGCTCGGCCGTGCCCGCTCGGGCCAACGCCACCGCCACGTCGCCGTCGAGCATGCTGCACAACCCCGGATCGACCATGGCCAGGGCGTCACCGACCGCCGCGGCCTCCGAGCCCAAGCCGGCGCGGCCCAGGTCCAGTACCAGGCTGACCAGCCAGTCGGGCAGGAGACCGGCGCCGTCGGGCTCCTCCCCCAACGCAACGGCGAAGTCGTGCGCACGGCCCGGGAACCAGCTCGCCGCCTCGACAACCAGACGGGCGCGGCCGGCCAGCTCCGCCGGCTCATGGACGACGTACATGCCGTCGGCGGCGCCGGCGAGCCTGGTGGCCAGGCCGTTGGGCAGATGGGGAAGGCCGAGGCGGGTGGAAGCGTCGGTAATCGCCTGCCACCCGTCGGGATTGCTGGCGTTGGCCCGGGCCAGACGGGTACGGATGACCGTGTCGGTTTTCGTGTGGTGGGTGGGGCACATCCTGGCTTGGGCCTCGGCCAGGTCGGCCGGGAACCCGAAGCGATGGCCGGCGCACGCGGGACAGCCCGCGTGTGGCGGGACTACCGGTGCCAGCTCCACCGGGGACCGGTCCAGGTCGACCGGGCCGAACGCCTGCTGGGCGATATCGGTAATCGCGCCCAGCCCGATATCCTCCCAGCCCGGAGAGACCAGGCGGATCGCCGGAGTACCCAAGGCGGCGCCAGCGGCGCGCCTGGCGAGCAGGTCGCCGGTGTCGTCCACCGGGCGTCCGCGGGTGCCTCTGCGTGAAGGCGTGGTGGGCTCGCCGGTGGCATCCGCGACCCGGGTAGCGGCAGCGACAACCGCGGACCCAGCCATCGTCGCGAGGACGGCCGCGACCGTGGTGCGCTGTGCACGAGCCGCCTCGACCAGCGACCAGACCGGCATGTACACCACGATCTCGGACCCATCAGCGTCGATATTGATGGTCGCGAACCCCTCGGGCCGTGCCGCCAGCCGTTCGAGCGGGTCCCATGTGATCACAAATACCCGTAGCTCAGCCAGCTGTGCCTGCACGGTAGACAAGCCCGTCCAGGCCACGCCGAGCTCGAGTAGCTTCTTCTCGGTGACGGGCGGGTCGGCAAGACGTCGCGCCAGGTCGCCTGGCAGGTCCGCGTACAGTTCGTCGCCCGCTGCGGTCACGCCTGTGACCGTACCCCTGCCCGCTGCCTGGCACGCTTCGCCTCAGCCAGTGCCGGGGAGACCCAGTGAGTGCCGTAGGCGCGCTCAAGGTTGACATCACCTGTCCGCGTGAAGCGCAGCCGGTGGCGGTCCCGGGTCCAGGCGACGTACCTGGTCTCGCTTGGGGTGAGGCCGTTGCGGTGGGCCCAACTTCGCAGTAGCCGCAGGGCGGTGCTGAGCTTGGCGAGGTTGGCGGTGGCCACCCGCTCGAGGCACGGCACGCGGCCACGGCGCCACGCCTCAACGTCGGCAGGGTTCAGCCAGCCGATGCCGATCAGAACCTCGACCGGGGTGACGACCTGTCGGGCCCGCAGCGCGGATGTGGCGGTCGCGGCGATGCGCCGGTCGAGTTTGGCGCGGTTGGCTGGGTTCACGGGGAGGTTATCGCCGGCGCGGCGGGGGTGCGGGCAGCAGCGGAGACGCGGCTGTCGCTCGGTCGAGCTCGTCGCGGAAGGCCACGTGCCGGGGATAGCGGCCGCGTATGGCCCTGACGTGTGCGGCCCCGGCCGCCTGGTCCTCGGCAAGGGCCAGGGCCTCGGCATAGGCGACGGCGAGGACGGCGACCCGCTGGTAGGCACCGCGATGCTTGCTGCCGACGACCGCATCGATGCGCCGGTCGGCGACCTCGCGGGCGGCGACAAGCCACTGCTGGCGCTGCCGCGGACTGCCCGCGTCGCTGGTGATACTGGACGCCAGCAGGGACGACAGGCGCGGCAGTACCGCTGCTTCGCCCTCGCCGTCGTCCAGATCGCTGGTGGTCAAGCCGTACCAGTGGCCGGCGGTGTCGATAGCGGCGAACTGCCGGCCGAGTTGGGTCCGCGCGTCGGGGACGGCCGGCACGACGGCGGCGGCCAGCAGGACCGGCCACACGACCGGACCCGGATGGTCGGGACGGGACCAGCCGAGCGGATCAGACACCACCAGCGCCGCGGCGGCCGAGTCGGTTCGGCCGGCCAACAGCAGCAGCTCGCAGCCGAGCCGGTCCGCGGCGGCCGAGTCGGTTCGGCCGGCCAACAGCAGCAGCTCGCAGCCGAGCCGGTCCGCGGCGGCCGGGACCAGGTCGGCCTCGGCCTGAAGCGTCCTGGTGCGCTGGCCGGCGGCGTCGGCTGCGGTGACCAGCGCCAGCAGCCGGGTGCGGGTCCGGTGGGCACGCCAGGCCGCACGGCGGGCATCGAGCGCGGCCGGCGAGTCGCCGAGGCGGGCGGTGAGCTCTGCCAGCCGGTCGGCGACCTCGGCGCCACGCTCGGCGGGCAGGCCCGCGAGGGCCATCGCCTCGCGGGCGGCAGCCGCGGCGTCGTCAAGACGGCTATCGCGGATCAGCGCGTCGATCCAGTCCAGGTAGGCGGTGGGCTGGTGGTCCCCGGGCCGGCGGGCCACTGTCGACAGGCCGTCGGTACCCGCATGCCACACCGCGGCCTCGGTGAGCAGACGCTGGCGGTCGCGCGCCCAGAACCCGCTCGTCTGCGCGGTGAGCACCTCGATCCAGGCCGGCAGGAAGGCGTCCTGGTCTGGTAGCCCACTGCGCCGAGTGTCCGCGATCGTGTGCAGGCTCATGCCGGGGGCGAAATAGCCCACCTCGGCGTACCGCTCGTACAGCTCGTCGGCGCGTTCGGGCAGCGGGGTCGTCTCGTACACGGCCCGCAGGTAGCGGGCAACCGCCTCCGGGACATCGGTGGCCACCATGTCCGACGGGCTCGACGGCCCGCAGAAGGTGCCGACCTCCTCGTCTAGGCCGAAGGCACCCAGCAGCCGACCATATGCACCTCTGGCCAGAACGAGGTCACCGGCCAGGAACGCGTCGGCCACCGCCGCGAACAGGTCATCCATCTCGCCGACCCACGACTCGTCACCCCACGCCCGCTCCTCGCGCAGATCGTCGTCCCATCCCCACCCTTCGAAGAACGCGCCGGATCGGACCCGCTCGACGAACGCATAGATATCGGCCAGCAACTCTGCGCCGTCCGGGCAAGCCACCGCGCGGGGGCCGGGCACCTGCGACACGGTTGCCGAGGAAGCAGGAAAGATCGCAAGGAACGCCTCGCGGTCCCTGGGCGACATCCGTTCGGCGTGGGCGACGAGGGCCGCTCGCAGATCATCGGCGGGCAACGCCGCCAGCCGCTGCTCCAACACCACCAGGAACTCGCCAAGCCCCCAAGAAGCGAAGCGGGTCGAAACCGCCATGAGCCCTCCCTGCCGTGCCCGCCAACGGACCGTGCACGGCGTGCCACCTTACCCGCCGCCGATCGCCACCGCCGCAGGGAACCCTCCACAGCGCAGCCCGCGAGGTACGCCCGTGGCAGCTGCCACGTTCGCACTGACACCGGTGATACCGAAGGGTGGGGCCGCGGCCACAGCTCGGCGGATCGGAGCCTCCGCGACCGGCGCCGCAGACCCTATCGGCCGCGGGCGGCACCGGCCGTCTACGATCGGCCGGATGTCTCCGGTCTCCCGTGGTCGAAAAGACCAAGAAGAACAGGCAGGGCACGCCACCGGGCAGGCGTTCGAACGCCCCGCACGCACCGGTCGCAGCGCCGCTGCTGGGCCGGCCACAATCGGCGTGGACCGCGCTGACCGAGACGCTGGACGGGCCTCGGCAGCGACCGGAGTGGTTCGACCAGTCGATCGGCGCCGTCCTCGACGGCGCCGGCGTCCTCATGCCAGCGCAGGGCCCACGCGAATTGGATGACGCGGCCGCCCAGTTGTTGGGAGCCGAGCAGCACCGCCGACTGCACACCCACACCGCCGGCTTCTGGTTCGACTGGTGGTTCACCGACCTCGCCAAGGCCGCGGTGCTCCGCGCCCGCCAGGCAGTCTCTGGACCGGACCGGCACGCCTGGCAGCCGTACGGGCGGCTGCTGAATGCCATGACCGGCCTCGGCTCCCCCGCCCTCGCCCAGGCAGCACACGCCCGGCTCGCCCAAGTCGTCAAGGCCGTGCCCCGGGAGTTGGCCGCTGCCCAGCCACCGTGGCTACGCCTGCAACCGAAGATCACTGCCACCGGGCAGCTGTAGCAGCTGCGCGACGGGTACGGCGGGCGGATCGCGGTCATCGCCGGGTTCGCCTACCCCGGCGGGGTCGACCAGTCCGTGTTCCTGTTCGACATCGACGCCTGCGGGTTCACCACCCTGGTCGGCGCAGGAACCTATGACAATGTCGAACAGGCGGCCGCCGCGTGGCGGACATCCGCCGGGCCGGCCGTCGACGGGACCCTGCCGGGGCCCGTCGACGCGCCGGCCACCCTGCACGCCCTGGTCCACTGGGACGACGGCGAAGAGACGCTGAATGGCGATGAGCCACGCGCCGTCATGGACAACTGGTTCCGGGCGCGCCGCCGCCTCCACGACCTCCACGCAGCCCTACGCAAGGGGCGAACCCCACGCCCGGCATGGCGCAACCTCTACGGCGATGTCGCTGCCGAGCCGGCGATCGAGGCGTTCACCACCTGGTACATGCGGCGACATGGCACCGCACCCGACCCGGACGCCGCTGCGGCGCTGGCGTACGAATGGCTGGAAGGCGCCTTGCCTGGCACGGAACTGGTCGTCGCACCCGCACGGATCACCCACATCCGCGCCCTCATGAACGACTGGATCCCCGACGACCCAGTCACCCTCACCGCAAGGACACTCCTGCCCGACTGGATCCGCTGGAACGGCGAACAGGGCCTGTGCCGTTCGGAAACTCGTCGCTGTTGCTCGGATGGGTGTGGTGCGTCACGACGGCCTGCTGGAACCCTGTCCAGGTGATCGTCTCACTGGTGTACCAGGTGGCACGGAAGCTGCTCGCGGTCCCGGCAGTGCTGCTGCGCCGGGACGTTGCGAAGGGGGCCGAGCTGCCGCCGGGCACCTCCAGTAGGGTCGGAGACTGGCGCGGTTGCTTCGCCGGGGTGTAGGGCCTGGGGCCTTCGTGTTCCGCCGGTTTCCCGGACGGTTGTGCCATCCCAGTGCCCATGTCCCGGTTCCTCGCTCCGTTTCCAGCCCCCGCCACCTCGATCCGTGCATGCGGTTCTCCCGCACACGGCTCACCGACGCCGTTCACCGCCGGCATTCGGTTTCTCCCGCCAGCCCTTGAGGGGTCTGGGTGCTACGACGATCCCGGCGAGGCTGACCAGGCCCAGATGGTTCGGTGAGGCATAGGCCACCACGTTCCATCCAAAACCACGCGAGCGTTTATGCCGCTTGCTGATGAACAGTGCCATCCGCATCCGCGTGTACTCCCTGATCGCGGCGAAACGTTCAGCGGAGTTGCCGTACTTGAAGTAGGCACTCCACCCGGTCAGGAACGTGTTCACGTCCCCGACGATCGTCTCGACTGTCAGCAGCAGCCTGCGCCGGTCGGTGAGTTCCCGGATCCGGTCGCGGGCGTGCCGCATTGCCTTGTCCGCGGGCCAGCGGGCCAGGAAGGTGAATCGCTTACCCGTGCGCCTCGACCGTGTGACCACCATACGGTGGTGGAAGCCGAGGAAATCCAGTCCCTCGCCCCCCACCCGCAGGTGCACGATCCTGGTTTTGGCTTCCTTCGGTTGCAGACCGAGTTCGGCCAGCAGTTGCCGAAGCCGCTGCAGCGCGGCCTCGGCCTGCTCACGGGATGTGCACATCACCAGCGCATCGTCGGCGAAGCGGACCAGTTTCCCGTGCTCGTGTTCATCCCACGCCCGGTCGATCCGGTGCAGGTACACGTTGCACATCAAGGGACTGACCACACCCCCTTGTGGGGTACCCGCCACCGACTTGTGGACCGTCCCGTCCTGCATCACCCCGGCACGTAGCATGGACCGCAGGAGTTTCAGGACGGACTGGTCACAGATGCGTTCCTCAACCGCTCGCATCAACTCAGCATGCGGAATCGCCTCGAAACAATTGGCGACGTCCGTTTCCACCACCCACAACCGTCCCCGCCAAGCCTCATCGATGACGACTTGAAGGGCATCATGCTGGCCGCGCTTCGGGCGGAACCCGAAGCTACACGGCAGGAAGTCCGCCTCGAACACCGGCTCAACGACAACCTTCAATGCAGCCTGCACAATACGGTCGCGGACCGACGGGATCGACAACGGCCTCTGCTGATCCGGTTGGCCGGGCTTCGGTATGAAGACCCGGCGTGCCGCAAGCGGCCGGTAGCTGCCCTCACGCAAGTCCGTGGCCAGCTCGTCAAGCAGCCGGGCAACCCCGTACTCCTCCACTTGGGCCAGGGTGACCTGATCGATGCCAGGAGCGCCGTCGTTACGGCGCACCTCAAACCACGCACGCGCCAGGACATCCCTGCGAAGGACCTTGTCCCACAACGCGTGGAATCGACGTCCGGGATCGGCCTTGGCCGTCCGGTACAGCGCGTGTTGCAGGGCACGGACCGTGTTCAGGGGAGAACGTCCCCTGCCGGCGGGACTAGCCGAATCGGCACTCACCGAGCCACCTCCACTACATCACAACGCATCGACGAAGTAGCGGCCCTTCCCTCACCGGCGGTTGTGTTGTCCGCCCGGCTCAAGCAGTACTACGGCCGCCTCCGACGCCCACCCGGCACGTGGTCCACTTCCCGGAGAGCATCCGGTTATAGGGCCCGTGGCTCCGACAGCATGATCCGCAGACTGCCGGGCCGGGGAGGGCCTCTCCAGTTCCCGCCGCCACTATCCGAACGTTCCGCGCCCCTTACGCCGGGGAGTCCTTCACGGCTGCATCTTCAGGATCTTCACCGCTTCCATGGCCTTCGCCCTGACACTCGGGGCTCGGCTCTCCCTTTCCCCCACCTCGCGGCAGGGATCTTCACGACGCGGCAGGCTTCGCGTGATGCTGCGGACCGCTCGGTTGCTCCCCCTCACAGGGCTTTCGACGCTGGGCTTCGAAGCCGGGCGTTTCCCCCCGACCCCGCCAGCCTGCTACCGGGCCTCCTGACAGCTACCCGGACCGGACTTCCATCGGCAAGCAACGACAAGCTTACGACTGGTGACCTTTCGACTACACGATCAACCTCCAGCCTTCTGGACGCACAGTGGAACCGGATCGAGCATTGCCTGTTCAGCCACATCACGATGAACTGGCGCGGCAGACCGCTGACCAGCCACGAGGTCGTGGTGCAGAGCGTCGCCGCGACCACCACCGGCACCGGCTTGACCGTCCACGCGCAGCTCGACTTGTGCCGCGGCCACGCACAGCAACCGATGAAACCAAGCCGAACGGGACATGGCCCCGTTGCCTAGGACTGGGCCATATCCGTTCGGCGTCGGCGGTGGCGCTGCTGCGTACCCGGCCCCACCGCCCGAGGGTGTGGCCGGCCGGGTGCGGGAGTGCCCTCGCCGCCGACGCGCTCCAAACTGTCGACCCTGGCGGGAACCGTTGTCGAGACGCATCTTCGGCCTGTGGATAACGACCAGCAGAGCGGGTGGCGACGCGGTTGTCGCCGGTGGGCGCAAGGTTATGGGGCCGGGTCGGCGTCGTGTAGTTCGCTGATGTCGACGCCGGCCTTGTCGAGGAGGTGTTCGACGTCGGTGATGGTCAGCCAGTCGATGGTGTTGTCGCCGTGGATGACCCGGTACCAGTGGCCGGCGCCGCTGTGCACGGCTTCGACTCGCCAGGTCGCGTCGGGGGTTTGCACGGCGCCGTCAATCCGTGGCGCGGCGGACGGCGCCGCGCGGGCGGCCGCGGTAGCGGTGCCGCGTCTACTGGCGACGAGGCAGTTATCGTGCCTCGACGTATTCGTCGATCTTGGTCGGTCGGCGTGTGGGTGCCCGTGCACAATCAGGTACCACTGAACGGGGCTCTGACGACGATCTTATGGAGGTCCGCTGACTGGGGAATGAGCCGGACATCTGGGGTACGCGGTGTGCAGGGTGGACAGGAGAGCCCGATCGTCGGACAGGACGTCCTAGTCGGTCCTGTCCACGGCTCGCACGATGACCGCAGCCGTGTCGCAGGCGTCGATGATCGTCTGGGCCAGACTTGCCGCAGCGAGCACGTCTTCGCGCCACACGCGATCGGCGACCAGCAGCCGGCCCACCTGCGCTACGCGTTCACGCGTTCCCCTGATGCCGAGGACCTTTCGATGGCGGCGATGAGCTCGTGGCGGCGGACGGCGTCGGCGAAGTCCGGCATGGTGTGGGTCCGGTTGTCGATGTCTGCTGCGAACGCGGCGTAGGTACGTCCGACGTTGTAGGCGGGTGTTCCTTCGAGGCTGGTGAGCGCGGGCCATTTCTGAGTCAATGCCGCCGGGGCGGCAAGCGCGGCGGGTTCGTTGCGCCCCTGTGCCCCCGCGACGGTCAAGGGAAAGATTTGCGGCTGTGCGCCGTCGGCGGTGATCCGCAGCGTTCCGTCGGTTCCGTTGATTTCCCACAGGAACCCGGTACCGCCGGCCACGGCCTCCCGGACGTGGATGCTGGCGGTCGCCCCGGAGGTGAGGGTGCCGATCACCGCGATCTGGTCGGCCGCCGTTTTCGCGATCTGCTGCCCGGTCTCTTCGATGGTGATGCGCGGCCGGCGCAGATCCGACACGGCCGACAGGTCGGCGAACTCGCCCAGGACGTAGGTGAGGAGGTCCAGGCTGTGGCCGACCGAGATGGTGAGCAGGTTGGCCCCGTTTGTCTTGTCGAGCATGTAGGCGTTGGGCCGGCCCACGACGCCGCCCGGGACCGACAGCCCGACCATGGTCGTTGACAGGACCTCGCCGACGTAGCCGTCGCTGAGCAGCTCTCGGAGGAACTCGATCGCGGGGGCCTGGCGGGCCTGCAACCCGACGACCGTGCGCACCCCCTGCTGGGCGGCGAGCGCGGCCATGGCTCGCGCGTCGTCGAGGTCGCGGCCCAGTGGCCACTCGCAGTAGACGGCCTTGCCGGCGGCGAGTGCGGCGGCGACGAGCTGGCGATGGTGCGGCACCTTGACCGTGACAGCGACCACGTCGATGTCTGGTTGGGTCACCATCTGCTCGTGGTCTGCGAACACCGCGCTTACCCCGAACACGTCACCGGCTGCGCGCGCGGATTCTGGGCTGTGCGCGCTCAGTGCCCGGATCTCGTAGTTCGGCAGCGCGCGCAGTGCCGGGATGTGGGCGGTGGCGGCCCAGCCCCGGACAGGGCTGACCCCGATGATCCCGACACCCAGCGGCGATTCAGGCATTGCTTGGGCTGATGTCAAGTCGAACCTCCTGCTGCGGGTCGGTGTCCGGGGGGTCGGAGGCGAAGCGCTGCAGGGCGGCGGTGACGGCCGGCAGGTCGAGCTCGCTGAGGTGGTCCATCATCTGCCGCCGCACGCTGGCCAGATGTGTGGGCCAGGCGCGACGCAGCCGGCCGAGGCCGGCGTCGGTGAGCACGGCGTTCAAGCCGCGGCCGTCGCAGGAGGCTCGCTCTCGCTGCACCAAACCCTGGGCCTCCAGGCGGCTCACGATCCGCGACATGCCGCTGAGCGAGAGCGCGCAAGCGGAGGCCAGGTCGCTCATCCGCAGGCTTCGTCCGGGCGCCTCGGATAGGTGCATCAGCGCGGTGTACTCGCTCAGCGACATGCCCTGCCCGGCCAGCAGGTCCGCGTCCAACGCGCGAGGGACGGTCAGGGCCGCCCGCGACCAGGCGCGCAGAAACGCCTCCTCCTCGACGCTCAACGGGACCACCGCGGGCCCCCGACCAGCTTTCGGCATGGAGACCACAGTACTTGTTTGACGAAGCATCTTCCACTAGAGTTTGCTTGACGTAGCAATTATCTACGGGAGGCTACCGTGAGCCGAATCGGGATCATCCTGGGCAGCACCCGCCCCAACCGCAACGGCGAGCAGGTCGCCCACTGGGTGCTGGACGTTGCGTCGCGGCGCCACGACGCCGACTTCGAACTCGTCGACCTGCGCGATTACCCGCTGCCGCACCTGGACGAACCGCTGCCTCCCTCGCTCGGCCAGTACCTCAACGAGCACACCAAGCAGTGGGCGGCGAAGATCGCCTCGTTCGACGGCTTCGTCATCGTGACCCCCGAGTACAACCACGGCACCTCCGGCGTGCTCAAGAACGCCATCGACTACCTGTACGCCGAGTGGAACAACAAGGCGGTCGGTTTCGTCTCCTACGGCAGCGCCGGTGGGGCCCGAGCCGTCGAGCACCTGCGACTCGTCGCCGGGGAACTCCAGATGGCCGACGTCCGCCAGCAGGTCGTCCTGTCGCTGATCACCGAGTTTGAGAACTTCAGCGTGTTCAGGCCAGGCGACTACAACCTGCCCGCGCTCAACACCATGCTGGACCAGGTCGTCGCCTGGAGCACGGCGCTCACACCGCTACGCGACACCGCCGACGTCGCCGCCTAGACATACCTAACGCACCGTAGACGATCACGTCGGCCACGGCGATGCTCCGTACCGGAGCGTCGCGGCATATCCCACGCGGCCGAAGGTCAGCGCCCGCCGATGGCGTCATGGCTTGAGGGATGCAACCTCAGAACCACGACTCTGACCAGGGACAACGCCGCACTGGCAGGATGAGCCGATGGTGGTGCGCACGCTGGCATTGCTGGTCCTCCGTGTGTCGTTCGGAAACTCGTCGCTGCTATTCGAAGTGGGTGTAGCGGCTCACGACGGCCTGCTGGAACCTTGTCCGGGTGATCGTTTCACTGGTGTACCAGGTGGCACGGACGCTGCTCGCGGTGCCGGCGGTGCTGCTGCGCCGGGACGCGGCCAGGGAGGCCGAGCTGCTCGTGCTGCGCCATGAGAACGCGGTGCTGCGCAGGCAGCTCACCGGCCCGAGGCGGTACCACCTGGCGGAGCGACTGTGGCTCGCGGCGCTGTCCTCGCTGATACCCCGACGCCGGTGGGCGCAGGTGTTCTCGGTGACGCCCGCGACCCTGCTGGCCTGGCACCGCCGACTCGTAGCGCGCAAGTGGGACTACCGCACGCGCCAGCGCAAGCGCGGCCGGCCGCCGACCGCGAGCGCGGTGAAGGCACTGGTGCTGCGGCTGGCCGGGGAGAACCAGCGCTGGGGCTGCCGTCGCATCCAGGGCGAACTTGTTCGCCTCGGGCATCGCATCGGCGCCACGACGGTGTGGGAGATCCTGACGGCGGCCGGCGTCGATCCGGCCCCGCGCCGCAGCGGCCCGACCTGGCGGGAGTTCCTGACCGCGCAGGCTGAGGGCGTGATCGCCTGCGACCTCGTCCGCATCGACCTGGTCGACCTGCGCCGGGTATGCGCTGGTGTTCCTCGAACACGGCACCCGCGCCTGCACGTCGCCGGGGTGACCGCGCATCCGACGGCGTCCTGGACGGTGCAGCAGGCCAGGAACCTGGCCGCCGAGTTGGGCGCCCGGGTCGACTCGCTGCGCTTCCTGCTCCGCGACCGGGACGCGAAGTACGCCGGGTCCTTCGACGCGGTCTTCGCCGCCGACGGCATCGAGGCGGTGAGGGCCGCGCCGCGGGCTCCTCGGATGAACGCCCACTGCGAACGGGTCATCGGGACCGTGCGGCGCGAGGCGCTCGACCACCTGCTGATCTGGAACGAGACTCATGCCAGGCACGTACTCGACGCCTACACCCGCCACTAGCCAGGTAGCCCCGACGCATTGCTGCGCCGGGGCCCCTTCAGGACCGTACGAGCGCGTTCCCACGCATACGGCCCAAGCAAGCCGCGAGGGCGGTCGGGCTTCGCTTGCTCATCACGGTGCCCGCTGCTGCCCGGACAGGGTGGTTCCTGCGGGAGCAGTGGGCGTGTACGAGGTGTGTTCGTTGATCGCGTGACCTACCGGGCTGGTCGTGGTGGACGAGGTAGTCCGCCGCGATCGCCTTCTTGGTGACCCAGAGGTACCACCATTCCCAGCCCTGCGGGGTCTGGGGCGGGTCCTCGACGGTCAGCAGGTCTTGCCCGCACAGGGTGCACCGTCCGTCCTGGCTGGACAGCAGGCGCACGGTGTAGGAATCCAGTGGGGGTTTGACCTTGCGTCGGCGTTGCGCCCAGTACCTGGTCAGGTCGGGGTCGTCGACAGACGCCCCGCCCTTGACCAGGGTGTGTCGCACGATGTCCGTCCAGGCCGGGTTCGGCAGATAGGCGCCGGTGGCCCGGTCGCCGAAGACCCACCGGTCGGCCCGGAACTTGTCGAACTTTCCGTAGTGGCGCTGGACAATCCAGCGTTTCGGCTTGTTCGAGTGAGTCCAGCACGCCCACTTGTAGGTGAGCTTCCACAGGTAGTTGCCCAGCGCGGCGAACACCTTGCTGGACACCACCGTGCGGTAGTAGGCGACCCAGCCCCGAACGATCGGGACGATCTTCGCCAGGACCGCCGCGACGTTGGCTCCCCGCAGGGTGCGGAACTCTCGTGCCAGCCGTTTCCGGAACTCCTTGATGGCCGTCGTGCTCGGCTTGATCAGAAGCTTGCCGTCGCGGTAGCGCCGCAGGTTGAAACCCAAGAACTCGAACCCCTCGGTGAGGTGCACGATCCTGGTCTTGGCCTCGTTGAACGCAAGGCCCCTCGGTGCCAGCCACGCGGCCAGCCTCGCCTTGACCTGCTCGGCCTGCTGCCTGGTCTGACAGCAGGCGACCAGGTCATCGGCGTACCTGCTCACCGCCGGGCTGCCGGGCACGACATCGTCGGCGTGGATACCGCCTCGATAGCGCACCCCGGCGGCCTCCTCCAACCCATGTAAGGCGATGTTCAAGATCAGCGGACTGATCACACCGCCTTGCGGCACGCCGTCCGTGGTGGGCGTGAACCCCACCCCGGCCTCGACCACCCCGGCCTTGAGCCAGCCGGCGATCATCTCTCGCGCCGGGAACATCCCGAGTGCCGCGAGAAGACGATCATGGTCGATGGTGTTGAA
>WNGE01007243.1_pt1 | contig 20987 bp, 24 predicted proteins | sample 5400651 | NCBI WGS metagenome assembly WNGE01 (sample SAMN13153370, study PRJNA577476) | soil metagenome | isolation source: 60 cm soil or saprolite under grassland replicate 2 | place: USA:California | collected 2016-06-15 | reverse complement strand
TCGCCTTCACCTCGGGCCACGACGCGCTTGCCGACGGCGCGGTGTTCTCCGACTTGGCCCACAGCTTCATCCCCGCTCCGCCGATGACCATGGCCGCGATCACGGCTCCGATTCCGATCAACGCTGATTTTCTCATTCTCAGTCCTCCTGTACGTGAATGGCTCGCCCGTGAGCCTTGTATTGCAACCGATGTGCCCCTCCACGCGCCCGCGTCGCATCTCTTACTGATCGGCAGCTTAGCCCTCGACGCGCGAGGTCGCGTATGACGGGGGTCATATGGGGGAATTCTTTTGGCGGGGCACCACGGCCTCACCTGGGGCATGCAGACCTCGGGCGCTACCGAGGCTGGGGAGTGGGGTGGGGAACGGATCGAATCCGTTCCGGGCTCCAGGGCGGGTCGAAGGTGAGCTGGACGTCGACGTTCCCGACCCCCGGCACACGCATGATCGCCCTCCGCGCCCAGTCCGTGATCGAGTGGTGGAGAGGACAGCCCGTGGTGGTGAGAGTCATCGTGATCTGTACGGCATCGTCGTGGATGTCGACGCCGTACACGAGGCCGAGCTCCACGATCGACATCCCGTTTTCGGGGTCGAACACGTCCCCGAGCGCTGACCACACCTGCTCACGCGTCACCGTCATCGCGCCAAGGCCTCGGCCTTCGTGGCCCGGGCGGATGGACGGCCGACGAGATGGAGAAGCGTGTGGCCGAGCGAGACGACGAAGGCGAGAGCGCCGGTGGCGAGCACGACCCCCGACACGGCAATGAAATCCACTCGTCCTATGGCTGCGGCGAGGGCGAGCGCGAGGATCCCGGCCGTCAGCAAGGCCCAGGCCGCGGCCTCGGCGGCCGGCCAGCCGAGCGCGGCCAGTGTCGGCACTTGTGCGCGGCCAGCCTGCGGGCCGTAGACGCGGTACCAGACGAGGAAGGGAACGATCTTGAGCATCATCCCCACGACGGACAGCGACGCCCAGCCGCCGAGGACGAGCACGGCGTAGGCCAGGGCCACTCGCGGTCCCGAGAGAAGATCGAATGCCAAGGCAAGCCCGAGCACCGTGCCGAGGGGGAGGAAGCCGGCCGCGGTGAGGACGAAGCGGAGCCCCCAGTCGAGCCGGGGACGCTTCCGGCCGCGCGCCATCGAGACCACCCATACCACGTGACCAGCCGCCGCCGCAGCCAGCGCGGCCGCGCCGGGAGCGATCAGTCCCCGCGCCGCCAAGAGACCGGTCACGAGGACCGGCGCGCCGACCGCCAATCCCCAGAGCTGTATCCTTCCCGGCCAGCCGCGCGGTTCAGGAGCCAGGAGAAACATCGGATAGACGCGCGCCGACACACCCATCAGCATGGGCGCTATCCACCAGGCGAGCGCCAGATGGACGTGAGCGTGAAGCGTCGGGAAGAACTCCCCGGGGAGGAAGGGCCAGAGGTGATTCAGGGCCAGGGCAAAGCCGAAGAAGATGGTCAGGCTCAGGCCTACGTGGCCCAGCACCACGAGGCGAGCCGTGAAGGTCCAGCGGCCGAAGTCACGGAGCGAGAGGGCGACATTGACCACATGCATGCCCGCGCCCAGCCCGACCAGAGCCGCCGCGCCCGCCAGCGCGGGCCAGGTTCCGATCCAGAAGTGCGCGATCATGCCGCTCACGCCGATCAGCAATACGCCGAGCTGCCAGCGTGCCAGCCGTTCGCTCCAGAGCGGCCGTTCGAGGACGATGGGGATCAGTTGGTAGGAGGCGCCGAGGATGCTCATGGTGATCCAGCCGAGGGTCACGGTGTGGGTCAGGGCGAGCACGCGCGGGTGATAGTAGTGCCCGCTGAGCTCGGGGGCGAGCCACGGCAGCGCGGCCATGGCGGCAAGCCATGCCGCCGCGGCCGCTCCGAGATAGGACAGGGGCAGCATCCCGGAACTCCTCCCGCCGAAGCTGGGCCCCCGCTCCATCATCCCGCCGTCTCGTTGGGTTGTCGGATCACGATACGCACGAGCCCAGGCTCGGGCTCGTCGGTTTCGTGGACGAAGCCCCTGTCTTCGAGCTGCGGGTAGAGGAGGGTCGGGCGCCGACTGTGCCGCACCTCGAGCCTCTGGCCGGGAGCGAGGCGGTCGAGCGTCGTCAGCACGCGGACCATCGGCTCCGGCGGCTCGAGATCGCGCACGTCGAGAACGATCAGGTCCGGATAGAACCAGACGCTCCAGTCATCCGCGCCGTGCTGTTCGCTCCAGTGCGCGAAGCCGCGCCGGCCCAGCGCGCGATAGAGGGGAAGGGGCTCAAAGGTCGTACGAAGTACGAGCACCCCGCCCGGGCCGAGCTCAGTGACCGCGGTCATGATCCTGGACAAAGGCTCTTGGCCCCGCCTGAGGTCCTCGCGTACATCAAGGTCTAGCCGGCGCTCGGCATCGAGTCCTTCGAGCGCGAGGGGACGCACCGTCTCGGCCCTCATGCCGGCTTCCCCTCGAGAGTGCCGAGGGCCTCGAGCAACTCATCCAGCGGCGTGCCCGCCGCGGCCGCCGCCTCGCGCAGCGTGAGATGAGCACCGCAGCAATGATTGATGCCCTTGGCCTTCAGGACCGCGAGAGCGTCCGGGGACTGGTGCGAGACATCCTCCACCGTCCGCTCGGCGGTGATTGGTGAAGTATTGGATTTGCATCCGGCGCCGCATCCGCAGGTATGAGCCATGGGGTGTTCCTCCTCGCTTCGAAGCCTACGCGTTACAGCGGAGAGACGTTATGACGGGGGTCATAGGTGACGCGGCGGACTGTTTAGCGGGGGAGGGCGGCCGGGGGCATCCGCACGCGCCGCCACATATTGAAGACGAAGAGAAGCGCGCCAAGGACTTGGCCGAGCCCACCCGCCGCGATCAAAAGGCGCAGCGCGGGCGACGGCGAGAATCCAGCGAGGAGCTCGCCCGCCGCCCGGAGGGCCGTGGCCAGACTCATGATCCAGTACACGGCCTCCGCGAGCTCCGGGCGGTAGGCCGTGTCGTCTCTTGCGGGGCGGGGGAACATCCACGTGGCGACCCCCATCACCATCATCAGCATGAAGCCCACGAGGAGAAGGTGGACATGCGCGGTGATGAAGAGACGAGGCGGGTAGTGGCCGCCCACGAACTCCGACACGATGATCCAGGCGCCCAGGAGAAGACCGGCGAGCAGGAAGACGAAGCTCGTCTTGATGTACCGCCGAACGAGGGGGGTCATGCGTCGGCGGCGGCGATGGCCCTCAGGCGCTCCACGTCCGCCACGATCAGGCGCCCGTCGTCGTCCAGGACCAGGCCGTGGCGGCTCCATCGGCTCATCACCCGGATGGTTGTTTCCACGGTCGTGCCGCACATGTCGGCCAGGCTCTGCCGGGTCAGATGGAAGGGTAGGGTGAGCCCCTGTTTGTCTCGCTGCCCGTCCCGTTCGGCCAATCGCAGGAGGGTGGCGGCGAGGCGGGCCTCGACGGGATCCACGGCGAGGGACTTCATGGAGTCGTGGGCCGAGCGCAGGCGGCGGCCCATCATGAGCGCGAGCTCGCGGATGACGGACGGGTGGCGCTCACTGACGGCGATCAAGGCCTGCGCGGGGATCTTGAGAACGACCGACGCCTCCGTGGCCTGCGCCGCCGCCGGATAGGGGCGCTTCTCGATGACCGCTACTCCTCCGAAGATCTCCCCCGGGCCGAGCAGCTCGAGGACGACATCCTTGCCCGACTTGGAATGGCGGACGATGCGGATGCGTCCCGACTTGACGATGCACAACCACTCGGCGGGGTCGCCCTCCATGAAGACGTAGTCGCGGGCACGGCACTCGACTTCCCGCGACGGCGCGGCGAGCGACTCGATCTCCTGCGCGGGCAGGTCTCCGAAAACAGGGCTGGTCCTGAGGGCCTGCACTCGTTCCCCGGCCGTCATGGCCGCACCATAGCACGGGCGCTCGCGCCTCATGCGTGGCGCGTCCGCCTCACTGCGCGCGAACGGTCCTTGCGCAACTTGGCGAAATTGCTGCGCCTCGCCCGTGGCATCCCGGTTGCACTGTTACCGTAATATCCGTTGCGTGGTCTCCAATAAGGGAGGCAGTCATGAAGGTCAGCGAGCTGATGAACCGGAGCGTGGTGACAATCGGGCCCTCGGATACGTGCCGTGACGCGGTCGGGCGCATGCATGGGGCTCGCGTCAGACACCTGCCCGTGGTGGACACGAAGGGGGAGCTCATTGGTGTCGTCACCGATCGTGACCTGCGCCACCATCTCTTCGACGCGCGTGTGCTCAAGGAGATCGGGACCATTGCCGTGGACACTCTGCTCAAAGCCGTGCGGGTGGGCGACGTCATGTCGTCGCCCGTCGTGAGCGTAGGGGCGGGGGATGAGCTGGTCGAGGCGGCGCGGCTCATGCTCGAAGACAAGGTCGGCTCGCTTCCGGTGGTGGACGGCGGCCAGGTCGTCGGCATCATCACCGAGACCGATCTGCTGCGTGAGATCTGCCGTGCCGACCAGTCCCGTTCTCCTGAGGTCGCCGAGATCGTCGTCTCCTACCCTTGAGGGCGGGGGACCTCTCGACCGCGATGATCGACATTCAGAGGACTGACCGAGACCCCGTGCGTCGTAGCTGGGTGACCCGCAAGGCGGGCTAGCGGGACAGCAGGATCCTCTTGCGCGCAGACAACCAGAGCGGGATGGCCCTGCCGCCGCCCTTCTGGACCCGGACGCCTCAGGACGTGCTCGCCGACCTCGCGAGCACGCCGGGGGGGCTCAGCGAGGAGGAAGCCCGCAGCCGTCTCAAGCGGTTCGGCCCCAACGAACCGGCGCCCCCGCGGCGCTTCGAGCCCCTCCGGGAGGTCGCGGCGTATCTCGTGAACCCGCTCGTGCTCATCCTGCTCTGCGCCAGCGCCGTCTCCGCGATCTTCGGCCAGATTGTGAGCTCGGCCATCGTGGCGACGATGGTGCTCCTCTCCATCGTCCTCAACTTCACCCAGACCTATCACTCGCAGGTGGCGGCAAGACGCCTCCGCGAGCAGGTTGGTCAACGGGCCACGGCCATCCGCGACGGCCGACCGCGCGAAGTTCCCGCTCGCGAAGTGGTGCCGGGCGACGTCGTGCGCCTCTCCGCGGGCGATCTCGTGCCGGGCGACGGGCGGCTCCTCTCGAGCCGGGACTTGTTTCTCAACGAGGCGGCGCTCACCGGCGAGTCGCTCCCGCGGGAGAAACACGCCGAGGCGCCGGTGCCCCCAGGCGTTCCAATCGCGGAGGCGCCGACCGTGGTGATGCAGGGCACATCGGTAGTCAGTGGGCTCGGCGAGGCGGTGATGGTCCGCACCGGTCGCCACACCGAGTTCGGCCAAGTGGCGTCGCGCCTGGCCGGGCCGCCGCCCGAGACCGAGTTCGAGCGCGGGACCCGCACGTTCGGGATGCTGATCCTCAAAGTCGTCCTCATGCTGGTCTTCTTCGTTTTTCTCGTCAACGCGCTCTTCCGGCGGGATCCGCTCGAATCCTTTCTCTTCGCGGTGGCCCTCGCCGTCGGGCTCACCCCCGAGCTTCTGCCGATGATCGTGTCGGTGACCCTCGCCTCCGGAGCCGTGCGCATGGCGCGGAAGAAGGTCATCGTCAAGCGCCTGGCCGCCATCGAGAACTTCGGGAGCATGGACATCCTCTGCAGCGACAAGACGGGCACCCTCACCGTCGGCAAGATCAGCCTCGCCCTCCACGTCAATGCCCGGGGCGAGGAGGACGAGAGCGTGATCCGGCTGTCATGGACGACGCCATCCTGGTCCACCAACCCGCGGACCTCGCGCGGTATCGCCTCCGGGACGAGATTCCTTTCGACTTCCAGCGCCGCCGTGTGTCCGTGGTGGTCGAGGACGGCGGCGGGCGCCTCCTCGTCACCAAGGGCGCGCCCGAGAGCGTGCTGCCCGTCTGCACCACGGTCGATCTGGACGGCCGGTCCAGGCCCCTCGATGCCGCGGCCTCCGCCGATGCCGAGGCGCTCTTTCGGCGGCTGTCCGCCGACGGCTATCGCGTGCTGGCCGTCGCGTACCGTCCGGTTGAGCCCCAGACCGCCTACGCCGTGGCCGACGAGCGGGAGCTTCGGCTCGCGGGATTCGCCGCCTTCCTCGACCCGCCGCGCGAAGGCGTGACAGAGATGCTCGCCGCCCTCAAGACCGACGGGGTGACAGTCAAGATCATCACGGGCGACAACGAGCTCGTGACCCAGCACATCTGCCGGGAGGTGGGATTGCCCGCGGACGAGATCGTGCTCGGAGATGCGGTGGAGCGGATGTCCGATCCCGCCCTCGCGGCGGTGGCCGAGCGCGTGCAGGTGTTCGCCCGCGTGTCACCCATGCAGAAGAACCGGATCATCCTGGCCCTTCGCTCACGCGGGCACGTCATCGGCTGTATGGGCGATGGGATCAACGACGCGCCTGCCCTCCGCTCCGCGGATATCGGCATCTCGGTGGATTCGGCGGTGGATGTCGCGCGTGACGCCGCCGACATCATCCTGCTCGAGAAGCGCCTCGACGTCCTCCACGACGGCGTGCTCGAAGGCCGGCGGAGTTTCGGCAACATCATGAAGTACGTCCTGATGGGTACGAGCTCCAACTTCGGCAACATGCTGAGCATGGCCGCCGCGTCACTCTTCCTGACCTTCCTCCCCATGCTGCCGCTCCAGATTCTTCTCAACAACTTTCTTTACGACCTCTCCCAGGTGGCGATCCCCTCGGACCGCGTGGACAATACGTACACCCTCAAGCCGAAGCGCTGGAATGTCCGCTTCATCCGGCGCTTCATGCTGCTCATCGGACCTCTCTCGTCCCTCTATGACTTCGCGACGTTCGCCATCATGCTGAAGGTGTTCCATGCCGACGCCGCCCTGTTCCGCACGGGCTGGTTCGTCGAGTCCCTCGCCACGCAGACCCTCGTCATCTTCGTCATACGCACCGCGGGACGGCCGTGGCAGAGTCGACCCAGCGCGGGTCTTGCCTGGGGTGTCTGCACCTGCGCGGTGGCCGGCGGGGTCATACCCTTCACGCGCCTCGCCCCCTGGCTCGGCATGACGCCCCTCCCGCCCCTGTTCTTCGCCATACTGGTCCTGATGATCGCCATGTACCTGACCCTCGTCGAGATCGTGAAACGCTGGTTCTATCACGTCTCGGGGATGTGAAACGCCGGTGATGGGGCGATGATGTCTCAGTGGGTGATGAAGACCTCAGTGGGCACGAATAGTGACCACGCAACGTCCTGATTTCACCCAGAAATGGCTGGGACAGATGGTGGCACTGGCATTGCAACTCTTGTCCTTCAGGGCGGCGAGGCGATCTTACGTGAGGGGGATCGAAGGATGGTGACGCGGAGATGGCATGGCACCGACACGGCCGGCGAGTTCGGCCAGTTATTCGGGTGGGTTCTCGCGGGGGCAGTAGCCGCCTTGGTCGTCTTCGCGACGACGGCATTCGGCCAGGACACTTCGCTGGCGCCCTCCGGCAAGCGTCTCTTCAATGACCAGGGATGCTACGGCTGCCACACTATAGGCAAGGTCGGCACGCCTATCGCACCCGACCTGTCTACCGTGGGCTCGAAGTATTCCCAAGCATACCTGCGCGCGTGGCTGATGGACCCGCAGAAGCAGAAGCCCAGCGCCCACATGCCCAAGCTCTCGATGAACGAGGCCGAGGCGCGGTCCCTGGCCGCCTACCTCGCCTCGCTGCGATAGTGCCATGGCACCCGTCTGTCCCGTGCTGACGGTGCGGCGGTGACTCTCGAGCAAGGGACGGCCGGTTTCGAGCGGATCCTCGTGCCGACCGATTTCTCGGCTGGGTCGGAACGCGCGTGGGCGGTGGCGCGGCAGCTCGCCGGGCGTCTCGGCGCCGAGCTCATCCTGTTTCATGTGGTGGTCGAGGCGCCGCTCTTTTCCGAGGGGCCGTTCACCATGAGGCACGCGCGAAGCGTTTTCAGTAAGGCGCGGGAGTGGGCCGATACCACGCTTGGCGAATGGACGGCCGCGGCCACGGCCTCAGGGCTTCGGGCCCGCTCGATCGTCGGCACCGGCGCCCCTCATGAGGCAATCATAGCCACCGCCGCGCTCGAGCATGCCGACCTCATCGTGGTGGGCACACAGGGACGAAGCGGCCTCGACCGCGCTCTTCTCGGCAGTGTGGCTGAGCGCGTGATTCGCCTCGCCCCGTGTCCGGTGCTTGCCGTTCGCGAAACGGGGTGAGCGATGAGCGACCTCTCGGCCGTCCACTTCGGGGTGGTACGCAACTGGATGACGCGAGCACCCGTGGCGGTCAGTCCCGACTGCCCCGTCGAAACCGCTCTCCAGCGCATGCGCCAGACTGAGATTCGCCACCTCCTCGTCGTCGAGGCCGGCCGTCTGGTGGGCATCGTATCCAACCGGGACTGGCGTCGGATCGACCCCCTACCCTCGCCGACGGGGGGCAGCCGATTGCGCTTATCATGAGCGAGGATCCCGTGACGGTAGCGCCCGAGACGCCCGTCACCGTGGCCGCCCGGGCCCTGCTCGATCGGCGCATCGGCTGTCTGCCTGTCCGCGACGGCGAGACCATCATCGGCGTCTTCACGAGGTCGGACGCGCTCGACGCTCTCCTCTCCGCACTCGAATAGACGGGAGGCTCCCTATGGGTATCAGGAAGAGCTACGGAAAGAACAAGAAGAACAAGAAGCCGATCGGGGCGATCGGCGTCAAGCGGGATGAGAACGTGCGGCGGGCCGGAAATTCGAAGAGCAAATCATCAGCACCTCGGCAGCCCTGAGCACGGTCGGCGGCCATCCGTCGCTCGCGCCGTTCTTTGACCCGCACAACATCGCGGTCATCGGCGCCTCGCGTGATCCTTCCAAGGTGGGCGGGAGCGTGCTCGCCAACCTTCGCTCGGCCGGATTCCCTGGCCGGGTCATTCCTATCAACGCCTCCAGCGCCGTCGTCCAGGGGCTCGAGGCCTGCCCGTCGCTGCTCGAGGTGGAGGGAGCAGTGGATCTCGCGGTCATCACGGTGCCGGCGGGGGGAGTGCTGTCAGCGCTGAAGGATTGCGTGCGCAAGGGGGTCCGTGGCGCGGTCGTGATCTCGGCCGGCTTTCGAGAGTCCACGGACGAAGGTCGGCGACGCGAGAGCGAGCTGCGCGAATGGCTTGTGGGTCAGCCGATCCGGCTGCTCGGACCCAACTGCCTTGGATGGATCCGTCCCTCGCGGCGACTCAACGTGACCTTCGCCCCCGGTATGCCCGAGCCGGGGGGCATCGCCTTTGTCTCGCACTCCGGCGCGCTCGCCGTTGCCATCCTCGACTGGTCCCGCGAGCGGCGCCTGGGCTTTTCCCTCTTTGCCAGTCTGGGGAATCAGGCCGACCTGAACGAGAGCGACCTTCTGCAGGCGGCGGCCGAGGATCCGGAGACGCGGGTCATCGCCGCCTACCTCGAAGGGATCGCGAACGGACAACGTTTCGTGGACACGCTCAGGGCTGTGGCCGCGATCAAGCCGGTCGTCCTCCTCAAGGCCGGCCGCTCGGCCGAAGGCGCGCGGGCGGTCTCCTCGCACACGGGCGCGCTGGCCGGCTCCGACACGGCTTTCGACGCGGCCGTCAGGATGGCGGGCGCGGTGCGGGTGACGCGCGTAGAAGAGCTCTTCGACGTGGCGCGTGGACTCGCGAGCCAGCCGTTGCCCAAGGGCCGTCGGCTCGTGGTCGTGACCAATGGCGGTGGCCTCGGCATCGTCTCCACCGACGCGGCGCGGGCCGCCGGTTTTCGGATCGAACGGCTCCCGGATCCCGTCAGGCGGCGTCTCGCGGCCGTCCTGCCGCCTACGGCGAGTCTCGCCAACCCGGTGGATCTGGTGGGAGACGCGGACGCCGCGCGATACAGCGAGGCTCTCCACACGCTCGGGCCGGAGAGTGGCGACGCCGTGCTCATCGTGCTCACGGCGCAGGCCGCCACGGATTCCGCGGGTGTGGCCCGGGCGGTGATCGGGGTGACGCGCGGCTGGACGATCCCGGTGGTGGCGGCGTTCGTTGGGGGGGCCCGGGTCGCTCCGGGAGCGCGTGCGCTCGAGGAGGCGGGCCTTCCGTGTTTTCCGTTTCCCGAGCCGGCCGTCGAGACGCTGGCGGGAATGGCGCAGGTGGCCGAGCGACGCATGGCCCGGCCGGAGGCGAGGCCACACGCGGCGGCCGCGCCCGGCCAAGTCCTCGCGCATGTGGCACGGCTCAGGAGCGCGGGCGCCACGCGGCTGGGATTGCTCGAGCTGCAACCACTCCTCGAGGCCTACGGCATCCCGTGCGCGGCCGGTCATGCGGCCTCGAGCCCCGACGAAGCGGCCACGATCGCCCAGCGATGCGGCTTTCCTGTGGCCCTGAAAGTCCTTTCGCCCGACATCACTCACAAGAGCGATGTGGGTGGCGTGGTGCTGGGGCTGGCCTCCGCAATCGAGGTGATGCGGGCGGCCGAATCAATGCTCGCGAAGGTCCGGGCGGAGCGTCCCCAGGCGGCGATACGGGGAATCCTCGTCCAGCCCATGGTCACGCCCGGCCGCGAGCTCTTGCTCGGCATGGTGCGCGACCCGCAGTTCGGTCCCCTCGTCATGGTGGGGCTGGGCGGAATCTACGTGGAAGTGCTCAAGGACACCGTGGCGCGACTCGCCCCCGTGTCTCCTACCGAGGCGCTTGCCATGCTGAACGAGCTGCGGATGGCGCCTCTCCTTCGCGGGGTCAGAGGCGAAGCCCCCGTGGACCGGAACGCCATTGCGGACATTATGTGCCGCTTCGCTCGCCTCACCATGCAGGTTCCTGATTTGAGCGAGATCGAGATCAATCCTCTCGTGGCGAGCGCGACGGGCGCGACGGCCGTCGATGCGCGCGGAACACTCGGTCCGTAAACGCCGACGAAAACAGGATACAGGCCAAAGGGAGAGAATGACATGGCCGAGCCGAAGGCCCAGATCGGGAAGACCATCGCCGACTCGATACCCTGGTGGCAAACACGCGTGGCCCCGCGCACTGGCGCGCCCAACATCCTGCTGGTGCTTTTCGACGATGTGGGCTTTTCGGACTTCGGTTGCTACGGCTCGCCGATCGCCACGCCCACGATCGACGTCTTGGCGGCGCACGGCCTTCGCTACACCGGCTTTCACACCACGGCCATGTGCTCAACGACCCGCGCCGCCCTGCTCACAGGGCGCAATCACCACTCGGTCGGCGTGGGATGTCTGGCCAACTTCGACAGTGGCTATCCCGGCTACCGGGGCAAGATCGCGGCCGAGGCGGGCACCCTGGCGGAGTTGCTCCGGACGGTCGGCTATCGCAACTACATGGTCGGCAAGTGGCATGTGACCTCACTCACCGAAACGGGCCCCACCGGCCCGTTCGACGGCTGGCCGCTCGGGCGTGGCTTTGACCGCTTTTACGGTTTTATGGACGCCGAGACTGACCAGTACGCGCCCGAATTGGTGCGTGACAACACGCCGATCGACGCGCCCGGTGGCTACGCCGGGGGCTACCATCTGACCGAGGATCTGACGGATCAGGCGCTCCGCTACATCGCCGACCACACGGCTGATGCCCCACAGACGCCTTGGCTGACTTGGCTCGCCTTCGGTGCTTGTCATGCGCCACATCAGGCGCCGGCGGAACTGATTCGCCACTACGACGCCGTCTTCGCCGAGGGCTGGGACGTTGAGCGCGAACGGCGCCTGGCTCGCCAAAAGGCGATGGGGATCGTGCCGTCGGACACCCGTCTGCCCCCACGCAACGACTCTGTCCGGCCGTGGGCCGATCATACGGAGCAGGAGCGTCAGCTCTTCACCCGCTTGCAGGCCGCTTTTGCCGCCATGCTGGATCACGCCGACCGCCATCTGGCGCGCCTCGTTTCCTTCCTCGAGGAGGCGGGCTTGCGCGAGAACACGCTGATTCTCGTCCTCTCCGACAATGGCGCCAGCCAGGAAGGCGGGCCCCTGGGCATGGTGAACGCCATGGGGCCATACAATGGCAAGCCCGAGCCGATCGCTGAGAAGATCGCCCGCATCGACGACATTGGCGGCCCGGGTACTCACTCGAATTTTCCGTGGGGCTGGGCCATGGCGTCGAACACCCCACTCAAGCGCTATAAGCAGAACACACACGGCGGGGGCATCCGTGATCCCCTGGTCGTAGCTTGGCCCGCGGGAGTCAAGGCAGGGGGAGAGCTGCGCCACCAGTTTCGACACGCCTGCGACGTGACTCCTACCGTCCTCGAGATTCTGGGGATCACGCCGCCCGAGATCATTGCCGGTGTGACGCAGCAGCCGCTCGAGGGCGTCAGCTTCGCCGCGAGCTTCGGCGCCACCGACCCGCCGCGAGGCGCCGCCCAGTATTTCGAGATGTTCGGTCACCGGGGCCTGTGGAAGGACGGCTGGAAGGCCGTGGCTTACCATGCCCCGGGCACGTCCTTCGATGCCGACAGGTGGGAGCTGTACCACCTCGACAGGGATTTCTCGGAGACCGAGGATCTGGCTGCGCAGCATCCCGAGAAGCTCGCCGAGTTGATCGCTTTATGGTGGGCCGAGGCGGAGCGCTGCAAGGTGCTGCCCCTGGACGATCGCTTCGGCCCGCGCTTCGCCGAGAATGCTGCCCGCGTGCATGGGCCGCGAAAGCGTTACGTCTTTCATGCCGGCATGGGTCATCTGCCCACTGACGTCGCCCCGGACGTGCGCGCCCGGTCCTTCGTCATCGAGGCGGATATCTTGGCCGAAGCGGGCACCGAAGGGGTGCTGATCGCTCATGGTGACGCCACCTGCGGCTACACACTTTTCGTGCGAGACCATCGGCTGATCTACGACATGAACGTTGGAGGCCGACACGCGGTGGCGATCTCAGATCAGGCGATCCCGCCCGGGCATCGGCGTTTGGGCGTGGCGGTGCACAGTGAGCCTGAGCGACGGATCATCACTTTGACGATCGACGGCAAGGCGGCCGGTTCGGCCGAGACGACTCTCGCCTTTCGCAACTTTGTCTCCTGGTCTGGTCTCGACATCGGCCGCGATCGGGGGAGCCCCGTGGCCGACTACGCGGCGCCGTTCGAGTTCACCGGCGTGCTGAAGAAGGTCATCGTGACCATGGACGCCGACCAAATACTCGACGGCAAGGCCATCGGCGAAGCGGAGATGGCGAGGCAATAATGAGGGGAGGCGTTCGTGCTCGAGGAGTGGCCAGTTCGCCTCAGGCTGTTTCGTTACGCCCGGCAAGCCTCCAGCCCCTTCCAGTCGAACTCGATGCCATGGCCGGGGCGGTCCGGGGCAATGGCGAATCCGTCCTCGATCCGGAGCGGCTGCGCGATGTAGCGGTCCAAACCGAAGCCGTGCGCTTCGAGATAGGAGCGGTTGGGCGCGGCGGCAAGGAGATGCACGGTGATGTCGTGCGCGCCGTGCGAGGTCACGGGCAGGTTGTAGGCCTCGGCGAGCCGGGCCACCTTCATGAACACCGTGACCCCGCCGCAGTTGGTGACGTCAGGCTCCGGAAACGTCACGCCGCCCGCATGGATCATCTGCGCGAACTCGTACAGCGTATGCAGGTTCTCGCCGGTGGCCACGGGCAGGCCGCCCTCCCGCACGATGCGGGCGTGTCCCAGGACATCGTCCGGAATGGTCGGCTCTTCCAGCCACACCGGCTGGAACGGCTGGAGCGCGCGGGCGGCGCGGATCGCCTCATCGGGCGTCCAGCGCATGTTGGCGTCCACCATGAGGGGAAAATCCGCCCCGAGGTGCTCGCGCATGGCCTTCACCCGCGCCACGTCCTCTGACAGTTGCGGTCGGCCGACCTTCATCTTGATGGCGCGAAAGCCCTTCTTCAGGTTGTCGTCGGTCTGGGCGAGCAGCTTGTCCAGGGGGAAATACAGATCGATGCCGCCGGCATAGCAAGGAACCTTGGAGTCGTCGCCGCCCAGCAGGGTCCATAGCGGCACCCCGAGCGTGCGGGCCTTCAGGTCCCACAGCGCGATGTCCACCGCGGAGATGGCCATGGCCGCCGTGCCCCCCCGCCCGCCATAGTGAAGGGCCCACCACATCTTCTTCCACAACGCCTCGATCAGGTCCGATCGCTCGCCGGCCAAGCGGGGGGCCAGATCACTCTGGACGGTAGCGTGCACGGCCGCTCCGTTGGTGCCCACCGTGAAGGTGTAGCCCGAGCCCTCCCGCCCGCCCTCGTCATGAATGCGCACCGTGACCAGCTCGAAGTGAGTCATCTGGCCGTGCGTGCTGTCGGACAGAGTCACCGGCAGCTTGATCAGGTAGTGGTCGGCCCGGATGTCCGCGATGGTGGTCTTCACTCGATCGTCCTGTCGGCCGGGGGCCGCGCCAACGGTGAGTCCGTGGGAGAATAAGTTACGTTCATGCGGAGCCCTCCTTACGGGGTGGGCGGAGTGTAGCAGAGTCGGAACTGCGCTACTCGCGCGCCGCCGACCCGACGGGTCCGAGCCGGCGCGAGCCTCCGAAAAGCAAGATGGCGATCGCGGCCAGCTGGAGCATAAGACAACCGGCAAACGCCGCATCGTAGCTGCCGAACGCGTCGCGCAACCATCCCAAGACCCCGGGCCCGAAGGAATATGTGAACTGGTTGATCGCGATGATCGTGCTCACGATTCGGCCGAAGGCTGCCTTGGGAAATTCTGCCTGCACGAGGACGCTGGGCAGGCTGGTCGTGTTGCCCACCCCCAACCCGAACATCGCGCAGGCGACGTAGAGCAGCACGGGCCCCGGACCGGAGAGCATCAGCATGATCGACGTCGCCTGGAGCAGGAAGTTCCCGGCAATCACCGCGCGCCGATTGACACGGTCGACAAACGATCCCACCGCCAGGCGCCCCAGCACCGCGCACACCGAAGTCAGGCTCACCGCCCAGGCGGCACCCTCCGTCCCCAACGCCGGCTTGAGAAAGGACACCTGATGAATGATGACGCTGATCTGCGCGGTGAGTCCAAAGGCGAACGGTAGTGCCACCGACCAGAAATGCCAAGTGCGCATGAAGTCCCGGGTGTGCGGGGCACCCCTGCTTGCCGTCTTTGCCGTCGCCGGCGGGGCGGGGGTATCGCCGTCCGGGGTCAGCCCGAGCACCTCGGGACCGCGCACGAGCAGCCACAGCACGAGCGGGGTGAGCACCCCCACCATCACGGTCACGAGGGAAACCACGGCGGCCCTGAATCCGATCCGTCCAATGAGAAATACGAGGGCCGGGACGAGGAGGACCCCGCCGACGGCCGCCCCGTTGAACGCGATACTGATGGCGAAGCCCCGTCTGCGCTCGAACCAGGGGGCGACGATGACGTTGAGGGCGGCCCCGCTCATGGCCGCCCATCCGACCGCCATGAGCGGAAACACGACATAGAGCTGCCACGCCTGGGTGATCCAGGTCAGCCCGATGGCGGCCGTGCCCATCGCGGACATGCCGAGCAGCACCACCCGGCGCGGGCCGAATCGCTCGAACGCGTTTCCAATGAACGCGATGAGGGCGGCCCCCACGAGGTAGAGGACGGTGACCGCCGAGGCGACGGAGCTCGTGGCCCAGCCATGGCGCTCGACCAGCTCGGCCAGGAAGACACCGATCCCATAGAATCCAAACCCCCACCCGAACACGGCAATCAGAAAGGCACAGCCGACCACCTTCCATCCGTGGTACATGCGGGTTCCCACTCCTCGATCGTGACGGGCAATCTCTGGGCGCCAGCTTGCCGCTCGCGGATCTTCTGAAATCATTCGCCATGCTCGATCACGGCCGGCATGATCCCACGCGCTTCGCGCGGCTCGTCAGCGCGAGAGCGTTGACGGCCGTCGACACACCAACCACGAGCCATCGGTACAAGCCAGGTTCGCCTCCACACCGCATGGCCAAGAATGCGTGGATCGCGGGAGCCTTGTAAAGCATAAACACATCGACTACCATCGAACTATGGATGCAGACTTAAACATTGCCGCGGTGGCGGCGCTCGTCGGTGATCCTGCTCGCGCGCGGATGCTCGCGGCGTTGATGGATGGACGAGCGCGCACGGCGAAAGAGCTTGCCTACGGCGCGGGCGTCACGCCGCAGACGGCGAGCAGCCATCTTGCCAAGCTCGTTCGTGGGCGCCTGCTCGCCATGGAGCGACAAAGCCGCCATCGTTACTTTCGTCTGGCCACGCCGAGTGTTGGACATGCCGTCGAGGCACTGATGGCGGTTGCCCCCGCCCCACCACGCCTGACGGGGTCTGCGGGGCCGCTCGATGGACTGCGCCTTGCCCGAACCTGCTATGACCATCTTGCGGGCCGGCTCGGGGTGAAGGTGACCGATGCGATGGTGCGCCGCCGGCTTCTGAAACCCACGGGTCGCGACTTTCTCTTGACGGCCGCCGGCGCGCGCGTCCTCGGGCGGCTAGGCGTCGATGTGGAGAAAACCCGCCGAGAGCGACGGGCATTCGCGCGTCAATGTCTCGACTGGAGCGAGCGCCGCGCGCACCTCGCGGGCGCTCTGGGCGCCGCGGTGGCGCGTCGCTGCTTGGACCTTCGCTGGATGCATCCTGTCGGAGAGGAGCGAACGCTTACGCTGACCCCGCAGGGTCTGCGCGGGCTCCGGACCTGGTTCGGGATCAAGTGGAAGTACTGATCACATCTCTCCTCCCAGGAGCAGGGTGAGACGTCGAGGGTCCACGGGGGATCGTGGAGAGTCCGGCACAGAGCAGAGCGACGCGGGAACCCTATCCCCGCTGCTCCTCCTACAGGGCTGCTTCTGGAACTGCCTTGAGTACGTCTGATTGGGGGTGTATGGTCGCCGCCATGTCAAGCCTGCTCCGATCGGCTCGACCGGGCGCCGTGACCCTCCTGGCTCTGGCTCTCCTGCTGGGCATGAATGGCCTCGAGGGCGCCATCCACTCCGTTCACCATATTTCCCCGATCGGCGCGGCCCATGCTGCAGAAGCGGACAGCCACGAGGATGGACAGAACGACGCCCCGGCTGGCGCCACCGAGGGAAGTTGTCACCTTGCCGCGGCCGCGTCCCATCTGGCGGCGATTGTGGTGGAGGCGCTCCCGGTCATCGGCCCGTCGACGGCTGAATCCCCGATGGTGGTGCCCGGGCCGCAGGACTCTCCGCGCCTGACGCAGGGCAAGCCTGCCCACGAGCGGGCGCCCCCTTCTCTTCGCTCGCTCCCAAGCTGACCCGCCGCTTCGCCCAGGATACTCCGGCATAGCTCTGCCGCGCCTCGGCGCCGCGGCCGCGCTTCCCATTCACAGCCTGGAGGATAACGATGACATCGCGCCGTGTTGCGGTGGCCGCGGCCACCCTACTGACCATTGCGTCCATGCCCGCCCTCGCCTCCGCGCACGGCATGGCGGGGCAGCGCTTCTTTCCGTCTACGCTCACCATCGATGACCCATTCGTCGCCGACGAGCTGTCGCTTCCCACTTTTCTTCACATCAAACAGCCCGGCGACAGCGAAGTGCCGGCCGGCCAGGTCACCAAGATCTCGGGGGAGTTCTCCAAGCGCATCTTGCCTAACTTTGGCATCACGCTGGGCGGGGAGTGGAATCTCCTCGATCCCGCCGCGAACAACCGGACGGAGAGCGGCTTCGGCAATCTCGAAGTGACGCTCAAGTATCAATTCTTCACCAACGCCGCCCACGAGACGATTCTCTCGGCGGCCTTCGGGTGGGAGGTGGGCGGCACGGGGCGGCAAAAGGCCGGCGCCGAGTCCTTCGACATCTTCAGGCCCGCCCTTCTTTTCGGCAAGGGCATGGGCGATCTCCCCGAAGCGCTGGCGTGGCTGAGACCTGTGGCGGTCACCGGCATCGTCGAAGGTGTGCTGCCCAGCCGCAGCGGCAACAAGAAGTTCACCCTCAACGACGACGGCGATCTCGAGCGAAAAGAACCCCAATGTCTTTCACTGGGGCTTCGCGGTTATGTACAGCCTGCCCTACCTTCAGGCGTTCGTTCGCGACGTAGGGTTGCCGATCATCATCAATCGGCTCATCCCCCTGGTGGAAATCGACATCAGCAACCCGCTCGACCGGGGGTTCGCGGGCAAGACCACGGGCACCATCAACCCGGGCATCATCTGGGCGGGCAAGTATTTCCAGCTTGGACTCGAGGCGGTGGTGCCGGTGAACGAGCGGACGGGCAAGAACGTGGGCATCCGCGGCCAGGTGCACTTCTTCCTCGATGACATCTTTCCCAACACGCTGGGCCGGCCGGTCTTCGGGCGGTAAGTGCGATGGGATGGCGCGCGATTCTTGTCTTGATGGCGCTCCTGCTCGGATCTGGCACGGCGTCGGCCCACGCCTTTCTCGAGCGAGCTGAGCCACGCGTGGGCAGCACGGTCAAGATCGCGCCCGCTCAGGTTCGGATCTGGTTCACGGAACGGCTCGAGCCCGCCTTCAGCACCCTCGAAGTCCTGAACGAGCGCGGCGAGCGAGTCGACAGGGGGCCGGCCCAGTCGGATGAGACGAGCCCGGACATGCTCCAAGTGCGCCTCAAGTCCATTGGAGCCGGCACCTACCGCGTCAAGTGGCGCGTGCTCTCCGTGGACACCCATGTCACCGAGGGCGATTTCATCTTTCGGGTCGCCGGCGGCCACTAGCATCTACCGCGGGCGCGGTGGCTCGCTCCGGAGGCCTTCGCTTTTTCGCGGCCGGTAGTCTCTGCCCGTGTTCGCCGGCATTGGATGTCTGCTAGACTCCCGCGCAGCCTGTCAGGAGGGCTCCCGCATGGACGCGACCCGGTTACGCCTCGCGCTGGACTCGCAGACCGCCTGGGAGGAAGCCCATTGATGGACCGTCGCACGTTCCTCGCCGGCACGGGGGCGGTGCTTCTTGCTGCACCACTCGATAGCCAAGCGCAGGAAAGCGGGAGGATCTATCGGATAGGTATCCTGGGGAACGTTCCCCTCACCGATCCCGGCGGTGCGCGTCTGTGGGGAACGTTTGCGGAGGGGCTACGAGAACTCGGTTACGTGGACGGCCGGAACATTACGATCGAGAATCTTTCTTCGGAGGGGAAGTACGAGAGACTCCCGGCCCTCGCGGCCGAGCTGGTCCGCCACAAGGTTGACGTCATCGTGGCGCCCGCCGCGCAAAACGTCATTGCCGCCAAGCAGGCTACTCAGACGATACCGATCGTCATGGTCAGCGTAGGCGATCCGGTGGGTAATGGGCTCGTGGCCAGCCTTGCCCGGCCCGGTGGGAATGGCACAGGCACGTCCTTTCTGACCTCGGCGGTAGTGGGAAAGCAGCTGGAACTGCTCACGCAGATCACTCCCCACGTGTCACGGCTGGCCATCCTCCTCAATCCGGCGAATCCCGGCCATCCCCTCACTTTGAACGAGGCGAAGGGGGCCGCGCATTCGTTGGGGGTACAACTTCAAGCGGTGGAGGCGAGAGGGCCTGCCGACTTCGAGAGGGCATTTGCGGCGATGACCAGGGAGCATGCGGGCGCCTTTTTCGTCCCGTGGGACGGGACGTTCCTTCTTCACCTCACCCGGATCACACAGCTCGCGGCGAAAACCCGCCTGCCCGCGATGTACGGGCAGCGAGGGTATGTAGACGCTGGAGGCTTGGCATGCTACGGACCGTCTGCCCCGGAGAGCTTTCGACGCGCCGCGGCCTACGTGGACAAGATTCTCAAGGGCGCGAAGCCCGCTGACCTTCCCGTCGAGCAGCCCACCAAGTTCGAATTCGTGATCAACGTGAAGACGGCGAGGACCCTTGGGCTCGCCATCCCGCCGTCGCTGCTCGCGCGGGCGGACGAGGCGATCCAGTAGGATCCGTGGTTCGAGTCGGCACCTCGAGGCAGATTGAAGTCGAGAACCCGCTCCCAAGGTCATGGTGCGGAGCCAGCGCTCGAAGGAGAGGTCGGCCCTCAGCGTGACCTGGGTGGTGGGCCGGAGGCAGGCTCGCGGGGAGTGTCGTTGCCTTTCGCGTACATGCACTGCTCGTAGGCTCTGTCGTACCGACGCTGAGCCGTGAAAGTCGCTGACTGGCCGGCATTGGCGCCGAGAGCTGTCCCGCCGAGGAGGCCGCCGCCCGCGCCTATGGCTGCGCCTGCCCCCGGATGGCCCGCCACGGCGCCGATGGCCGCGCCCAGGCCGGCCCCGACCACCGTCCCGATCGCCGCGCCGGTAGCGGTTCCCTGCACGGCCGCCGTCTGCGGATGCCCCCCGGCCTGCTGAAGTGCCCATTGACGGCACACTCCGTCGTCGGTTTGGAACTGCTCGAAGGATTTCTCCGGACCGGGCATCACCTTGACGGTTGGCCCCGTAGGGGTTGTCACACAGCCTGAGCACAGCAGGATCGCGGATCCTATCACGATGAGATGTCTGGTCACGTGACGTGCCTCCCTGTCGATGTACCCACGGCCTTGAGACGGAGCGGGTGACAGGGGTGCTTACACAAGAAACGCCCGGGTCAGAGATGCGGGGGAGCGGCTATCTCGCCGAGGGAATGGGCCTACCGGGTAAGTTTTTCTGGTCAGCGCTGGTAAGGCACCACTCCTCATCCCCCGATGGATCAGTACTCGGGGCGAGGAGGACGGGGGGCCAGCCTCTTGACCCTCCGTTTCCCCAAGTAGTTCCTCGCGGTACAATCCGATCCATGGACGGCGAGATCGTTCCCAGCGTCTATGCCGAGCCGTTTCGTCCGACGACCTTCATCGGCGAGATCTGGGAGGCGCAGGCGGCGGCGCGCTACTTCCGCACCGAAGAAGAGGCTCAGATTGCCGAGGGCATCGCGTACTACGTCCAGCAGCGCTGGAATGATTGGGACGCATTGCCCTGGATCCTTCGAGAGCCGACCCATTGGGAGAATGCGGTTGGGGTGCTGGGACTGGCTCTCGCCAGCGTGCTGCTCCTGCTCTTGCTCTAGCTCCTGACGGGGCCCCACGCCCTACCGATCGAGCCATGCCGCCACGAGCCGTCCCCCATAGTCGTAGCCGAGGTTCGGCCCGTAGTTCTTGAGCGCGGCATCCCACACGCTGACATAGGTTCCGGACGGCGTCGCGACGTAGTACTGCTGCTTCGCCAAGTGCCGCTCGATC
>WNGE01002802.1_pt1 | contig 20987 bp, 22 predicted proteins | sample 5400651 | NCBI WGS metagenome assembly WNGE01 (sample SAMN13153370, study PRJNA577476) | soil metagenome | isolation source: 60 cm soil or saprolite under grassland replicate 2 | place: USA:California | collected 2016-06-15 | reverse complement strand
TCAGCTCATCATCGGTGTTGTCGGAAATGTACTGCGGCTGGTCCTCATCCAGAATTTCAAGGCCAGCGCGGTATCCTGATTCTGGTGAATCGACTCCTCCAAGCTCCTTGTATTGTTGCCAAAGATCGGCCTCGATCAGTTCGGCCGCGGCGAGAAGCTGGAGGATCGCGACATCACCTCCTGTTAGGCGCCCTTCGTCTCTCGCAGCCAATACCCTGCCGGAACCCGTCAACAAGGCGGCGCCAGGTGCGAGAAGGGCTGCGCCCATCCCGAGATTTCGAAGGAAGGATCGCCTCGCGAGCCGTTTCGCCGGTAACACTGACGGTTTTAGCTCGGATGATTCTACGGTTTTGTTTATGTCGTTTGAGCGATGATTGATATCAGATTGCATATGATATGAGTTTATTCTGTTTGCGTTTAGTTTTGTTTTAGGTGTTAGGCACATTGCCTCACGCTCTTCCTTACCGATTCCACGCGATTTTATTCCAAGTCTCTTCAGACAAAGCCGTGCTATTCTTAACTCACCGGTCTAAGTCGACGATCGTCTGGCGGCCCGGTTTAATCTGCACGGGCACGCGCACGTAGCCGTTGTTTCCTGATCGAGCTTCAACCGTATAGGATCCAGGAGGCAGCGTCACAAGTTCAGGAATTTCGTCGCTCCGTGAGATGTGATTTTCCACATTTTTGAACAATTTGCCGTCAGTCGTGTGTATCGAGTAGGAGCTATGGGCGTTAAATATGAGGTCGCCGTCGCTAAATTCGTCAGTTGCTGAATAGACCAATAGACAGCCCTGGGCTGAACCGATACGATGTTCCATTCCGCCAAAACGCACCAAGCCAATGCGTAAACCGGTATTATCTCCAGCTTGAGCGGTCGTTGAGTTGCCGCAGCTCAAGACGAGCAGAACAATCACAAGTGTGGCTGTCGAACAAGAGGCATTTAGTAATGATTTCATATATTGGATGTAATGTTAGTAGGTTGAGGTCTTTGTTTCCGCGCCCCGGCAGGGCGTTGTCTGTAAATCGAGTGTGTCTGTTCCTTGCTGCTTCGCGTATTCGATAAGCGATGGGTCGTTCACTGCAGCTGTAAAAACCTGAGCAATCCGCTTCATCAACTCCCATAGGATTAACGGTGCCACAGGCGAGGACTCATGGGGGCCATTAGTGACCACCTCCGTGTTGCTTATCCCGTTGGCCGGCTCTTTGGTTTGAGCGTCTTTTCCATCAGTAGTGTTCAGCAGTGCGACACCGAGGAACATCAACAAGGCCAGCGTACGCATGTTTACGTGTTTCAGGAATGGCGAAAGCGGAGCTAACCACCATTGAGGCTGCTTGTGATCGTGAACACCAGTCGCTGGTATCCTGCGGCTCAATCTGCGGTCTGTTTTCATGTCTGCTTGTGATGTCCTTTCAATTATTCATACCGTTTTCCTGAGCGGATATTCCCGCTCCAAAACGCCTTCCTGGGGAGCGGGACCGCCCAACCAACATGTCATACGTCGTTGGATAGCGGCTGGGGGCAGGCTTAGTACGGCGCACCCAGCCGTAACGTGCTAGCCACTACAAAAGAAATCTAAGGCCGCGGCGTGCGACACTGCAGAACGTTAACCAGGAACAAGCGATGTCCGGTCAAATCCAAGCGTGCGGTTGCCTTAGTCTGGGCAAGAAACTAGAAGTAACTTTCTCTGATCATCTGCCGGACCCCATGCTTCGTTGCGCCGTGCTCAGCCGCTGTGCCGGCACCGCCTTCCACACAAATCCGCAATCCTTGTTTGCGCTCTCCACTAGGCATTGGGGCGGGTCGGATTTTGATCGCGGGCTGTGGCGGCAAACTCAGCGCCAGCTTTTCAGGAAAAACCTCCCGATCCGGGTATAACATCGCAATGTTTTTTCTAAATCAATTTCTTCTGCGAAAAGATTTGCGTGGAAAGCTCCAGTTATCTCGCTTGCGCAAGATCGTGCAGTTTCTGCGCTTACTTGTTCGCCTACAGCAACGGGCATTTTCGAGTCTAAATCATAAACAATAAAGGTTTTCATTTGTCCTTCCTATTACACTTATCCATACCGTTTTGGTGCGAGCTATATTCCGTTCGATTCTACCGGCCAAATAAAGAGGTTAATGAAATGTTGCGCCTCTGGTAGATCAGCGCCGCCACCGGTCGGTTATCGAGATGATCAAGACGACCACCGACTAAAGGAAACCCCTCACTGGAAAGGTCGACTACCGGAGGCGCAAAATCGAGCTTCGCATCGAGCCACGGTTTAACAGTGTGTTGATCGGAAGAAGCTACATCCGCGAGATGGTCCGCCATGAGCGAGCGAATATGGCTCGCTTTAAGTTGCGTCTCAAGGAACTGTTCGGCACCCGGTTGCCACAGCCGAGGCAACAAGCTGGATCAGTTTCGTACGACCCCGCTGGATGGCTCCTTGCCTCGCGAACCCAAGTCGAGGATTGTTTGCCGACCGGCCTTGATGACGACAGCTACTCGGACATAGACGTCCGTCGCTGATCGAGCTTCGATCACATAAGATCCCGCTGGCAGTGTCACGGCCTCGGGAATTTGATCGCTACTCGATACGCGATTTTCCACATGCCTGAATAACTTCCCGTTAATCGTGTAAATCGCGTACGAGCTATATTCATAGTAAACTACGTCATCGTCATCGAATCGATCCATGACTGAATAAACCATGAGTGAGCCTTGGGATAACTCTGCCGCTTTTGTGCTGCCTTTGGCCATTGCCATTTTTTCTGTTTCGCTGCCGCGCGTCGTACCAAGAAGCGCCACGGCGACAAACACCGCGATCGCCAGATTTCTTGTGGTCACATGTCTGAGAAGCGGCATGAATGTGGCTACGCAGCTGTAAGTTTGTTTGTGATTTGTTTTCATTTTTTGTCTTAGGTTGCCTCCACCAATTCATACCGGTTTGCTGAGCAAATATTCCCGGTCAAGGAGCTAATCCTCTTAGCCGCGGGTCATGTGGCAAGAGTTGCTCCAATTCGATGGAGCAGAGCGCACCACCCGGCTAATCTTTAATCTGGCGGTGCGGGATCAGGAGGCCGTCAATGACGCGCCGTCCGCGTTTCGAACTGCTGCTTGAAAAGTTGCAAATCATTAATGTTCACGTCCGAAACAGCCCAGTAGTTAAAGTCCGAGTCAGCCCAGTGCACAAGCTGATACCCCTCGCGTGTTATCGTTTTCGGAGCTTTCGCTTCGTCCGACGTTGCTGGCCAAACAAAAAGGTTGATAAAGTGTTTGCGCCGTCCGTAAACCAACGCCGCCACTGGCCTGTTATCCAAATAATCAAGGCGTCCGCCAATCAAGGGAAAACCATCACCCGAGAGGTCCATTACGGGAGCTGCAAAATCGAGCTTTACATCGAGCCACGGTTTAACAGTGTGTTGGTCGGACGAAGCCACATCGGTCAGATGGTCGGCCATGAGTGAACGTACGTGACTAGCGATAAGTTGTGTCGCGAGGAACTGATCAGCCCCCGGTTGCCTTAGTCTGGGCAAGAAACTAGAAGCAACAATCGCCGCAACCGCGATCGCTGCGGCCAGGGCCAACCAGTTCCACGGCATGTCAAAGAAAACGCCCCGCCGCACTGCCTCGGGACGTCTGACCGGCAGCGGACTCCCTCCTGCAGCGCGGCGGCTGGGGGTCGCGCCGATCGCCTCTCGCAATGAAACCTGGATCCGCTCACGTAGTTCGAACGGCGCTTTGTAATAGGGTGCGGCCTGGCTAATCGCGTGAGCCATCACGGTTTCCACTTCATACGCTTGCTCACACTTGGGGCAGTCCCGCAAGTGCTGTTCGACTCGCTGGCTGGTCAATGCATCTAGTTCGCCATCCAGATAAGCATCCATCAAATTTTTGATCTCTTCGCAGTTCACCTTATTTCTCCTGACTCATTTGACTGGCTAAATATTCCCTCAGTTTCGCCCGGGCGCGAGCCAGTCGCGACATAACCGTGCCGACTGGGATTTTCAGGATCTCACCAATTTCCTGATAAGATAACTCTTCCTGATGGCGCAGCGTCAGAATCTCCCGGAACTCCGCGGGCAACTCATTCATCGCGTTCTTTATTAATTCGGCGTCTTCAGCATGCTCCAGAATTGCTGCCGGGCTGACGGATTCGCGGCCGCTCGCATGAATCTCTTCGTCGAAAGGCGTGGTGAGATCGACTGCGTGGTTCTTTTTTAGCAGGGTATAAGCTGTATTTCGCACGATCGTGAGCAGCCACGCCCGCCCATTCGAACCATGGAACCCGCTGAACGATTTGAACGCGCGCAGATACGCTTCCTGGACGATATCTTGCGCATCCTGTTCGTTGCGCAGCAGCCACCTGGCGAGATTGTAGGCGGCATCCATGTGCGGCAGCATCGTTGCTTCAAAAGAAGCTAATTCGTGTTCGTGGGCGCCTTCCTCCTGATGCCCCTGAAATACGGCAAATTTCACAACCTTCGCTCCCAGCTCGAAATCTTCAGTGCCAAAAGCATACTCGGCTTCTAGTGTTGCGGCCATAAAGTTTTTATCGATTGCCTCGGCTGGAAACTGCATATTGAACCAGCGCGTTCGCGTGGGATCGCCATGCCAACAAAGGTCATTTCCACTCGCTTCAAATCGTGGAAAGTTCGTTGCCAATGAGATCGGATCGCGCATGAATGCCTCCGTAATGTGCCTTGGTGGAGCATGCACCGATGACTTTGAAACGTATCGGTCATTCGGTCGGTCAACGCTTCACTGTTCCCTCGGCGGTACAAGGTCATGAACGGTTGCATTCATCTATGTACAACCGTGCAGGCGTATTTTTATTCCACGATTTTCGAAAAAGGACGGGCGCAGCAACGATTTTTGGGTGTCGCTCCACTTGCCAATAATCTTTGCCAGCGTGCCTGGGCACGGCGAAAAATCGACGCCGCTGAACCGTGGTTGTATCCTGCAACTTATCCTGGAGCCAGGAATCTAGAGAACAGCTCAGAAGCTGTAAACCTTTTCCTGATTTGAAACTGGTTATTTGCCCACAGCGCGTCACTGCTACCCTCGCAGCTAAACGCCAGTCCCGCTCGGACCCTTCTATGTCGCTCATCGCCGCTCGTTCCATTCGTCATCTATGATGAATAAGCGGTTGGACGGAAAACCGCGGCGCGGCTTCTGGTTCGGCCAAGAGCGCCCGTTAGTTTGATCCGTGCCTGCCCTTGGGCGTGTGAAGTAAACTCGAACAGTTACTGGAGCGACCAAGCCGGCCTTTACCCCAAGGGCAGGACCGGCTTGGCCGGCTCGCATCTTACAAGCAGGAGTTATCTATCACGTGGAAGAGGGGCTCAAAGGCTGAATCAGTATTTCAGCTGAGCTAGGTTGGCCTACGGTATATCCCGGACCGGGTTCCAGAGTTACCACAACGCTGTACGCCTGGCGGACGACTGATGCTCTGGGATCAGGCAACGTCTTGACCAGGATTACTCCAAACCCGACTGCCGTAGTAAGATTGTTAGCAGTCGGCGATGGCCCGATGGCGGCGGGCGGAACAAGCGGAACGTAATCAACTCCTGGGATAGCGGTGCCGCTGACCTTGAAGTTTACGAAAGTTGTAGCGAGCGGGATTTGAGCCTTCTCGCTCAAGACGAATACGCCGATTTGCCCTCGGGTAACAACCTCAATGCTCCCATTGAATCCGGATGCATTCGGTAATCCGGTTGCATTCACGGTATTGATGTTAACAACCGGGGCTTGCTCCGGAGGGCCTATTACAGAAGCAGAGCTTGGTTGAGTGCCACCATGCACGGGCGTGACCCCGCTACCAAGCACGAGCACCAAGCCCAGGGTGAAAAGGATTTTGCTGATGATTTTTGTTTTCATGTTAGTTATTCGATTCGTTTGTTTATATGTTGTTTGTATGTTTGTTTGTAACAACGTTGTGCGTCGTTCAATCCACTCATACCGAATTGGCAAAGTTATATTCTCCAGAAAATTATCTGCCACCTCATGTGCCTTACTTTTCGGCGGCAAAGGTTGACATTTGCTGCTGCCTTGGTTGCGTTCTGCTTTTGATGACAAGATCACCTTCGCGTGTGTCGCCTTGCTGTTGCTGGGCGTCGCGCTTCTCGCTTGCTGGGTGCCGGCCCGCTGAGCTAGTCACGTCGAACCGATGATTGCGTTGCGTGCGGAGTAAGTCAGCAGAGTTCGCGCCAGCGCGGACATCGGGTCAAGCGCGTCCGCCGCGGCGAGCTAAAAAACTCGCCGCGGCTCGTAAACTGACTTAGACTAACCCGATATTCCCTTTATCCGTCATTGATGTTTGTGAATGGCCTAATTCTCGTCTGTTTCATTGCCTTCAATGAACAGGCGTAAGGAAGTTGTCGACAACGAAGTCAGCCACGTTTTGGCCGAGGCGCTCTCCAGTGGTGAGGTCAAAGCGGAAGTGGACTCCGGCAAATATTCGGCTCAAGGTTGCCTCTTGGGCTGCGGCGGAGAAGCCGCGAAATGAACGTGTCGTTCCCGGAAGCACTTCGGAGGTCACGGTAAAGTTGAAGTGGTCATGGTGAAGGACGGAGTTGAGAACGAACGATGCCGCAGCGCTAATGACGGCATGCGCGCCAGGATAGGAGGGATCTGGAGTGGTATTGGTAACCTCTGGCAACCAATTTGGATCGGCTACGGTTTCCGGGTTGTTATCTGTATCGGCTTCCCTGATCGCGGTAACTGGCCGCCAGAAGTTGTAGACGTACTTGGCGTCGTAGAAGGCTATTACCCCGTCGGCCAGGCTAAAGTTGACCAAGGCAAACAGCCGCGCGCTTTGTGCGGTGCTCAGCACATCCATTAGCACAGCGGTTTGGGTGATCTCGTTCCAATAGTTTTGAATAGCTCCATTCCAGAATCTGCCCGTTAACGCCTGGTCAGCCGTAGCGACGGTGCCGTTGATAATTCCCAATGTCTTCACTTCGTTGAAAGCGTCGCTATAGGAATGGCTATCCAAAGCCGGTGGAGGCCCCGGACGAAACTGGTTTGCGTGTTCGAGAGCAAATGGCGTCACGTTCGACCAGTGAGTGAATTGAGGCTGCGGTGGAAAATTGGGCGGCGTTGATTGGTAATCGCCAGGAGCGTTGCCGAAAACGTACGGAATAGGCGGTGCACTTGAGCCGTCATTGCTGCGCAAAGCCAGGATGAGGTCGCCAACAGCTTGTCCAACACTGATGCCATCTGTTTTGGGTTGGCCATCCGGAATTTGTGACAGCGACTGTTGGAGCTGCGCATCGAGTGTCTGCTGGAAAGAAGGATACAATTGTACGAGGACTTCATGTGCGGCGGCAGCAGCGGCCGCTTCCTGTGAAGCGGATTGCGATGCGTGAGGCACGCCGGCCGCATAAGGCTCGTGCGTTTGGTCAATCGCGTTGACCGCGTCATAGATGGCAGCATGCATCATGGCGAAGCTGCGGGTAGGGTGAATGGTTGCCGGCTGCGCACCGTGTGTACGGACGATCACCAAAAGGTTTCTATTCCAGTCAACAACGACATTCTGCGATTGGGCAGAGACCAGCGTAACTTGAACCAACAAGCCAGCAAGCAGCACCGCCAGTTTAACAGGTAAGCCGCGTTGTCTGAGACGCAGTCTTCCAGCCGGTGTGGTGACATCACCTTCTGGAATGTTTGCATTTGAACTACTGGCGAACGTTTGGCCGAGGTTTTTACGAATCAGTTTGAGTTGCATATTTATGTGTTCTTTTTTGGTTTCGATTTCTTGTTTCTGTTCTGTGAGAGACATGCGCTGATTGCGCTTGCTGCGGTCACACTTCACGATGCGATGCAGCTTGTTCGCCTGTCTAAACCGCGCAGCGGTGCAAAATATTCCGCGGCGTCAGGACTACCGCCGGGAGCGACCAATTACATCACCGCGGACGGCGCGAAGCGTTTGCGCGAAGAACTGCAGAACCTTCGTGCGGCAAATGCCAACAGCGAGCGCATCATCGGATCTGAGCATCATCTGCAGGTTCAAGCTTTCTCCACTCCAAACGTATCACGCTCCTCCGCTCGAGCGGATCAATTCCAGGACGGCGTTCGCTGCATTTAGCAATGGTGGCGCCGCCGCCATCATTATCACCCAAAACACTACCGCTTCGCAGGCGAAATGCTGAGGCGCTTCCTTTGTCAAATAGTCCTGGCTGATCCGGTGGAACAACGGCTCGCGGCTGCGAAGGTTATCGAGGTTTGATCTTTCTGTGATCATCTTCCGGACCCCATGCTTCGTTGCGCCGTGCTCAGCCTCTGCGCCGGCACCGCCTTTCGCATAACCCGCAATCCTTGTTTGTGCTCTGCACTAGGCATTGGCGCGGGTCCGATCTTGATCGCCGGTTGTGGCGGTAAACTCAACGCAAGCTTCTCAAAAAAAGCCTGCCGATTTGGGTATAACATCTGATTAATACTTGGGTGCATTGGTGTTTTCGGTTTCTGTTAGAGGCGCAAACCTGTGTCACTCACCACTCAAGGCGTTTCAACGCCGCCGAGGTTGAGTTGATCGGTAGATTTGCCTCACACCCTTTCTTACCGATTCAGAGCGATTTTATTCCCGAAATTGTATGGTTAGATGTATGAGTGGGAGCACCAACAGTCTGTGCTCGGAATCACCAGTAAGATCTGTGCGCCATTGTCTCGCGCCAAAGTGATGTATGTAGAGATGCTCCGTTAGGTTGTTGCGATGGGACTTCCAGTTGCGTTATTGGAAGCACTCTGGCTTCATTCCCGTTATCATGCCATTTACGCAGCCAGATCACCACATCAGCTCCTTCCTCGGCCACTGCTTCAGCAATGGCATGCTCGATCGGCTGTGTGCCACCAGTTACAACGACTTTCTTTCATTTAAAATCCAGGATCATAGGTCAGCCTCCGTCTTTTTGAGTTGGCCAGTTAGAGTATCGGCAAAAACTCCAACCTAGGTTGTAGCCGAATTTCTCCGCTCTGAACCCTCATCACAAAACGAGTTATACCGCCGTCAACAAGGTAAACAATAAGACCGCATTCATGAGAATGCCGTTTCTTTTACGCAATGGGCCGGACCGCAACATCGAGCGTTTCCCGCGCCATGAGTCCGATCTCACTCTGTTTTTCGGAGTTCATAAATCGCAATTCGTCAGTTGTGTGCTAACTGCCTTTCCGTATTCGGATCCCAGAAATCCAAGTTGAGGATCGTCTGCTGATCTTCCTCAATAACGACGATTACCCGGACGTACCCGCCTCTCAGCGACCGAGCTACCACTCTGTAAGATCCAACTGGCAACGACACGAGCTCGGGAATTTCATCGTCTGCGGAACGGTGGTTTGTGACGTTTTTGAAGACCTTTCCATCGATCGTGTAAATGACGTAAGAGGTGTGTGGGAAGTAGCGCGTGTCGCCGTCCCTGACTTCATCGATAGCGGAATAGACCTTGAGATAGCCTTGCCTTGATTCCATGCGATAGTCCCAATTCCCTGGTCTTACGGCTCCAGAAAACAACGGGTCCCTATCTCCCGCTTGCGCGGTCGTGGATCCACCCAGGCACAGGGCCAATGGCACAATCAATAGCGCGGCTTTCAAAAAAGACGAGCAAGGTGATGATTTCATGTAGTTGTCGTAGCTGATGTTTACTTGACAACGATTTTCCCTGTCATCCGGGGGTGGATAGAACAGAAGTAAGAGTAGGTTCCCGTTGTGGCGAAGGTATGGGAGAAGCTCTGACCAGTCTTCAATGGAGGCGACTTTTTGAATTGATTGTCGGCACTAGACACAACGTGTGGCACGTTGTCGTGGTTAGTCCAGGTCACTGTTCCGCCGACTGATAGCGTCAATGTGTTTGGAGAGAAACTGAACTTGTCGATAGCAACCTCAGTCTTTGTCGCTTTGACACGACGTGACTCTCTTGTTTGGGAGTCCCTGTTTTGCGTAAAAGTAAATTGAAGCGCAAGAACGGGACTACTCAACAGCGCTAGACCAACGAACATCCCAAACGCCAGAGTGCCTGTATTTACATGTTTCAGAATCGGAGAGAGTACGGATATGCGCCTGGTTGTGTGTTTCTGATGGTGAACAGGAGAAGCGAACAAAAGATCAGTTTTTCCGCGATTTGGTTTTAGTGATGTTTTCATCGATAAAATTGCTTTCACCTATTGATACTACTTTGCTGCACTAATATTCCCCTAGTGTAAGAAGGATTTCTGGAAGGCAGAACTGTTGAAAGGATGCTGGATATAGCGAGGCACTACATGTGAGCAGCGTGCTTATTCAACAAGAACCCAAACGGAGTCCAAGCCGGTCTTGGAGGGAGCTAGCGACCATTGTCACGATGGAAAAAACTCTTAATTAGATCGTATTCTCTCCCCGTGCTCTGGACCTTGATCAGGAATCGCGCGATGCCATCGTCTGTCCGATGAACAACAAGATCGCAACCGTACGGCTGGAGCTTCTCTTGTGTGATGCGTGCGACCTCAGTATCGAGCGCTTCTTGTGCTACGGGCCCGGCTGAGCGTAATCGATCTAATTCTTTTAACGCGACAGCGGCCGCTGTGCGGATTTTCCCGACGCGAGCGTTGTAGCTTGTTTCAAACTCATTCGTCTCACCCGAGTTCATACATCATACTTACTTCACGATGATTTTGCCTGTCATCTGGGGATGAATGGGCCAAAAAGTTCTCAACCTAAGCCCATCGTCATGAGCAGTCGTTGACCGATCCTGTCATTCACTGGCAGGCCGTGGGCGTGTTCATATTCGCGGATTGGCTTGCGCGTTCCATTGCCGCTCACGCCATCGATCGAGCCATGATAATAGCCTTTACGCGCCAGACCCAGTTGGACCGCTCCAACCAAAGAGTTGCCGTATCCCACCCTGCCTTGGTAAACAGGCTCATCGTAAGACTAGTATCCGTAACCGTAAGGATAATAGCCATAGGGATAGTATCCGTAGTATGGATAGGGATAGTAAAAGAACGGGTCCCCAAAATCGCCAAAGAAGAACCGATCGTCGAAGTCTCGATTGCGGAACCGATCACCGCCAAAACCATGGTTGCGAAAACCATTACCGTTAAAGCGGCCGCGAAAGCCACCACCACGAAAGCCACCACCACGAAAGCCACCGCCGCGAAAGCCACCGCCGGCAAATCCCCCGCGAAAACCGCCACCGGCAAAACCGCCACCTCGAAAACCACCACCATTGAAGGCACAGCCGTGAAAACCGCCGCCACCGAAGCCGCCGCCGCCGCCATGACCACCACCGCCACCGCCGCGCGCCATCACTGTTGAGCCTGCAAAAACGGTAACAGTAAGAGCAATTGTCAGTGCAATGAGTTGTTTGTATTTCATAACTAGTCCTTTCTGGATATCAGTTAGTGAGAAGAAGCTCCATCCGGCCTTTTAAGCGTGGCCAGGTCCGTCTCTTCCCAAAGCGCCGTAAACGCATAGGTCTGGCCGCGTTCCATGGTGATGGTGATAGGGCGGTATATTAACCTCTGGTATCCCAAGGGAGTGGTCGTTATCGACAACATATGTTGTCCTGGCCGCACGATTGCTTCGTACCCCTGCCCGTACCCAAGAGTCGTAACTGGAATACCGTCAATGAATAAGTTAACATAGAGGAAGGTTCCAAAGTCTGCTGCTCTCCCGACAATCAAGCGAGCATTGTCCGCAAGCGGGACATTTCTTGGTGAAACGGCCGAACTGAACGCGCCTGCCTGAGTCATTGCGCCTGCTTCAAACTTACCGGCGATGGCGATCATGATTACTGCAATGAGTTTTTTGTAGGTCATAAAAATAGATCCATTCTAAGTATTAGTTATATGCACGAATAATACCGCTCCATGTCGTAAAGAACCTGCTTTAGACCGTTCCGCTGCGGTGGTGTTGCCCGAGTTCGATTTCGTTCATGCATCCTTTCGTTTGTCTAATACAACCAACACCACCCCGTCTTTATTCCATTGTCGCCGACGAGAAAGGCCTGATCGCTAGAAATCCGCTAGGCACATGACGCGGCAGATCAGTTTCTGGGAATAAAAGTCTGCCAATTCGGTATAGATGGATCGAACAACTCAACATCCTTACAAAACACACACATCGGATAACTAATATGAAAACAAAAATGATCAGCAAAATCCTTCTTACCTTAACCTTACCTAGGCGCGTTTTTCAGAATCTCGCGAAAAGCGTTACTTCTCAAAAACGTCTTGCCTTGGGCATATCCCTGGTAGTTTTTGCTTTACCGGCCTCGCTCATGGCGCAAGCGGGCACTCTGGACCCGAAGTTTGGCAAGGGCGGCATCGTCTTTACGACAAACACGGGCGCGAATGCCGGGGCTCTTCAAGGTGATGGCAAGATCGTAGTAGCTGGGTCGATTGCAACTAATCAGAATCAGCAACAACCCGGCCTCCTGCGTTACAACACTGATGGCACGCTCGATCCTAATTTCGGCATCGGCGGCAAGGTGGTGATCGGGGGCACTAATGCCGGACCCGCATTTGCCGTGACCATTCAAACTGACGGGAAAATTCTCGCGGTGGCTCCGGCTAATCTTCACCTGACGGTTTTCCGCTTCAATAGTAATGGCAGCCTGGACAACACGTTTGGCAATAATGGTGCTACAGCCATTCAAGCAGCTGAGCTCTTTCTTGCGCCAGCCAGTGGAGGTATCGCGTTGGAACCTGACGGCAGAATCCTCGTCGCCACTGGACATAACGAAGGCGGAAGCCTGCGCATCGTGGCACGCTTGCGCGCGAATGGGCAGCTTGACTCAACTTTCGGTTCGAATGGCGTAGCGCCCACTTTCGGCGGCGATTCGGTCGCTGTTGTGCCTAATGGCAACATCCTCGTCGGCACCGGCAGCGTTACATCAGCGTATGCTCCGAACGGCGCTGTTGTTAAAGATTTCGGTATTCATGGTCAGACTCCGGGTTTCGCGAATGATGCAGGCGGATTTGTTGTTACTAACAACTCCTCAACTGTTACGAGGATCATTACTGCCGGGACCATTTTTACTGATCTGAACCTCATGTCACTTAATAGTGTTTCCGGTTTCCTGCTAGTAAGCTACAAGATCGACGGAACGCTCGATAACGCTTTTGGCATTCATGGGGGCGTGACAACACCGTTCCCGGGTAACATCCTGGCACGCGCTTTTGCCGTTGCGCTCCAGAGAAACGGCGACATTGTCGCCGTTGGACAAACCGCGCGTACTGATACTGGGTCGTCCGACTTCGCTTTGGTGCGGTACAATCCCGACGGAAGCGTCGACACGACCTTCGGTAACAGCGGTTTTGTGAGCACAGCATTTGGATCGAGCGTAGCCTTTGCTAACACTGTCCTTATTCAGATCGACGGCAAGATCATTGCTGTGGGCAATAGCGACAACGGAACTACGCTCGCACGCTACGTCGGAAGCTGAAGACTAAGCGCGTTCCATGGTAATGGGCTACTTTTCAAAGTAGCCCATTACCAGTTCTATTGATGGTCTCAACATCCTAACAAAACAAACATATCGGAGATTTTTTATGTCTATTACAATCGCCAGTATCATGAATCTTATGGGGCCGGACATGATTGTAGTTCTTCTCATCGTATTACTCCTGTTCGGCGCGAAAAAACTGCCTGAGCTCGCCCGAGGAATGGGTCGAGCGGTCAAGGAGTTCAGCGCGGCGCGCGATGAGGCTGAGAGGGAGCTTAGTCAGTCCGGGCCCAACGCAGCCCCGCCGCACAAACTACTAGACACAAAGAGCGAGCTACCATCTGCGCAGCCGTAGCTTCTCATCAGCGGCTTCGTCCCAGAAATAATCGATGATCGCTCGAGTAACACGCAAGCCGCGCAAAAAAGTCCGTGCCTCTTTTCGAATTGGTGTTCTTGCCGCCACGATCTTTTTGATCGTGATGATTGTCTGGCGAGGTATTACCACGCATGGCGCGCCAGATCCGACGCAACTGCACACGAGCCCAACCGTCGCGTTCCTGGACATTGGAGTTCTAGTGTTCCGCGAAGGACTCGAATGCGTCCTTGTGATCGCGGCGATCACGGCGAGCATGATTGGGAGCAATCAGGTGCACCGACGTCCCGTTGCAATAGGTGCAGGTATTGCTTTCCTCGCGACATTGATCACCTGGTTCATCGCGGTGCGAATCGTCGGCCACCTTACGGAAAGTGTTCCCGCGCTCGAGTTGCAAGCTGCGACCGGCCTTCTCGCGATCATCGTTCTGGTTGTGATTATGAATTGGTTTTTTCACAGGATTTACTGGGGTGGATGGATCCGAGCGCATAACCGCCGAAAAAAAGCGCTGTTCGCCAATTCGAATGGCCAAAGCTCACGACGATCCCTTTTTTGGGGCTTGATTCTGCTTGGGTTTACTTCCCTTTATCGAGAAGGCTTCGAAGTCGTTCTGTTCCTCCAAAGCTATAATCTGCAACTAGGCGGAGGCGTCGTGCTGAAAGGTGCCTTGCTCGGCCTTTTCCTCTCCGGGATAGTCGCTGTACTCACATTCGTCCTCCAGAAGCATCTTCCATATCGAAACATGCTAATTAGCACAGGCATTCTTTTGGGAGTTGTGTTGCTGGTGATGGTGGGCGAACAAGCGCAGGAGATGCAACTCGCGCATTGGATCTCCAGAACAGACATTAGTTGGCTGACCAATGTTATCCCGGCTTGGATGGGAATGTGGTTTGCGGTGTTTTCTACCTACGAGACGATGGCTGCTCAGCTACTGGCCGCCATCTTGGTCGTTGGCTCTTATTATGGCGCTCGTCAGACGCTACAAAGAAGGCGGGCGGATAGTCCCGCCCTGGCAAACGAAACCGAGCCAACTCGGGCATTTCTCCAGGCGGTCCACTAGAACACTTAAAGATTGCTCCTTTGTATCACGCTCTGGGCAAAACGCTCCATTTCTTCAAACTGCGGACTGCATTGAAGGAGGAGGAGATCAATGCCCACTGCTTCAAACTCGGCAATGCGTTCCGCAACCTGGCCAGGCGTACCCACCAGTCCAGAACGCAATCCCCGGTTACTGACTGAATAATCTTCGAGCGAAACATGTTGGTCGAGTTTCGTACCGGCAAGCCATTGTCGATAGTTCTCGTAGCCGGCGGCGCACTGCTTCACATCGGTGATGCGTGCCAGTTCTTTCCGCGCTTCCTCTTCCGTGTCGCGAACAATCGAATAAGCGGCGACTCCAAAAGTCATACGGCCGAGCCCTTTCTTTTCTCTTCGCTCAGACATCTCAGCGATCTTAGAGCGGATGCGCTCGGGCGGATCACCATGCATCACGAAGGCATCACAGCGTTCGCTGATCAATTCCTTCGCCGCTTCGGATTCGCCACCAGCGTAAACCACCGGCCGCGGCTGTGAGATCGGCTTGGGCTGCAAAATCGAATCCTCAACCTGGTAATATTTGCCCGAGAACGAAAAATGATCACGCCTCCACATCTGGTTGACGACTTCGAGCCATTCCGCCGTGCGTGCGTAGCGATCATCATGTTGTTCGAAGTGGACTCCGTACTTTTTCGCCTCATCCGCCCACCAGGATGAGACAACATTCAGAGAAAGACGGCCCGGGCCAGCAATGTGGTCAATGTTCGCAGCTTGTTTGGCCAGCAGCGCGGGCGAATGGAACGTGGGACGGACGGCGACCATTAACTCGAGGCGTTTCGTTACCGCTGCCAAGGCTGCCGTTGTAGACCAAGCGTCCAACGTAGGAGCATCGGCGCCTTTAATGTCATTGAGGTTCAGTTCAGCGATTAGCGTCAGATCGAACCCGATCTCTTCGCTTCGTCGCGCTAGGCGGCTCGCGTATTCCCAGGTCGCCTCCATCTGTTCGTCTTCCACGTTTCGGAGCCAGCCGCCGAACACTGGGAGCCAATACCCGTAGCGCATTTAAACATGCTCCTTTTGCTGCTCCAGGTAGTCCACGAGTCGCGCGTGCGGATCAAAGCCGAGAAGTTGAGGCGCATTCGCAACAAAATTGGAAAGAGGGTTAATGTCGTAATAGACGATGCGGCCATCGCGGTCATCGACCATGTATTCAACACCACCGACGTCGATGCCGCCAAACGCGGCAATCTTCTCAACCTCAGCGATTGTGCTTAGTGGCGGCTTGCATGCCTCCACTTTCAGCTGCCGATTGGGTGCACCACCTGTTGAGTTTTCGAGAAATTCGGAAACGCTTTCGACCTGACAAATTTCCGCCGGGCAGAGATTGAAATTTTGTCCGGACGTAAGGATGTCGATCGCGTATAGGAATTTTCCGCCAAGCGTTTCTACGCGCGTTATATGACCGTCCCGGACGGGGATGAATTCTTGAACAAGCGCCGTTTGATCAATCCCAAAGCTCAAGCTGGCTTTGTCGATAGCGGCTTCGAGTTGCTCCATGGAATTAACACGCACGATGCCGCCGCCGCGTCCGCCGATATTTGGTTTTACCAGCAGCGGGAATCCAATATGCAAGGCCGCGGCCAGTATTTCGTTCGCGCAATTAACGACGTGGGTCTTCGGAAAATGTAAACCTAACGAGTTGAACAACTGGAGTTGTCGCGCTTTGGATATCTCAAGAGCGAACGCGCGATTGCCGTTGATTACGCGAATATCGACTGTTTCAAGATAGGCCAGGTAACTCTGCGTGAAAAATATGGCCTGACCGTTCCCGCGCAGGTGGGCCGATGCGCTCATGCGGTTAAAGAGGAACGAAAAATCTGGGCCCGCTGCCGCCGGATCGAACGAATGGCAGGACGCATTCAGCTTCACGTAATTGATGCCGCGTGCATCGAGTTCGGCGAACAGTGGGCGAAACCAATCCGGATGCTCGTAGTAGATTGCTATCGGTCTTGAGCTCATTGATTGGATGCGACGAGGGAAGTCTAGTCAGTCGCGGAGGAATTGAGCCGGCTCTGACCAAGGCGAACATCCGTTCGTAGGTTCTGCTGCCGGCACCCCGGTCGGACACGTCCGGCTCAATCCATTCATCTTAGGCTATGCGAAGCGCTTCATAATCGTGAATTTTATGCGACGAGCACCAGGATCACGAGCACCAGGACTAATCTTTGCATTCGTTTAATACAACCACCTCGACCCGATTTTTATTCCCTGACTGAGAAGGGAAACTGAGCCCCTAACTCCTCAAAGAATTGGCTCGCGACTTGGGTAGAGTATCTGACTGATTGGTTCGGTGCGTCTTGCCGATTACAAGAGCACAGAAAGTAAACGCTAATATGAAAACGAATCCCACCAGATGGCGAATTCTCCTCATGTTCGCTGTTGTCGCCATGACCTCCGGCAACGCAGGCGCAGATCAATTGCGTTTCGAGAGCGGCGAAAAGCGCGTGAGTTTCGTGGAACTCTTTACCTCGGAAGGTTGCAGCAGTTGCCCGCCGGCCGAGCGAACGCTTTCAAAGCTTACGACGCATCCGTCTTTGTGGAAGACATTTGTGCCGGTCGCGTTTCATGTGAACTACTGGGATAACCTCGGCTGGAACGATCGGCTCGCCTCAGTTGAATTCACGCAGCGGCAGCACACCTATGCGGCGGGTTGGCGGAGCAATACAGTTTACACTCCCGAATTCGTCCTAAACGGACGTGAGTGGCAATGGTCGGGCACAGATGTGCTGGCGCGCGAATCGAACGAAACACCGGGCGCGCTAACGATTTCACAGAACAGCGGTAGCGACAATTTTGTGGTCACGTTTAATTCGACAAAGCCGATGACGGGACAAGCAATCGCGCATGTCGCTTTCCTCGGCTTTGGCGTGACCTCGAATGTTGCCCGCGGTGAAAACGCGGGTCGCAAACTTACCCACGACTTCGTTGTGCTCGTGCACCACCAGTCTCCGCTGCAAGGTTCCTCGCTGCGCGCTGAATTTAAGCCGGATGAAAACAGCGGCGGTTCTCATTCGCGCGCGCTTGCCGCATGGGTGAGCGTTGGGAGTGATCCGACACCGATTCAGGCAACCGGCGGCTGGCTGCCCCTGCAACACTAGATTCAATATCGCTTGCAACCTGTTTCGCAACAGATGGCAAAGCGGTATTTCGGCGCTTTTCTCGCACCGCTGTCTTTATCAAACGAGCTAGTTGCAGCGTGGCAAGTGGGAACAACAACCATCGTGCGATATGCCAATGGCCTTTCCCAGCGATCGCCTGATGATAGATGAGCACCGCGGCAGCGACGTAAGCAAGGCGATGAAGCAGTTTCAAAACTCATTCCTCGCTTCGGAGCTCATGCGAGTCTTGGTAAAATTGAAAAGTTACAAATAGCTTGAACTCGCAACGCGCTCAGTGGTCTGGAACCGCCGCCTAAACAGATTGATTGTACGGATCACCGACCGCCGCGAAAGCCACCGCCACGGAAGCCACCGCCGCGAAAGCCGCCGCTGGTAAAGCCGCCGTATCCGTAACCATAAGGATAATAGCCAGGATAATAGCCATAGGGATAGTACCCGTAGTATGAACCGGGGTAGTAAAAGAACGGGTCACCAAAATCACCAAAGAAGAACCCATTGTCGAAGCCGCGATTGTTGAACCGACCGCCGCGAAAGCCACCATCATGAAAGCCACGGCCACGAAAGCCACCTCCGCGAAAGCCATCACCACGAAAGCCAGCAGTGTTAAAACCACTGCGAAAACCCCCACCTCGAAAGCCTCCACCGGCAAAACCGCCGTGAAAGCCTCCTCCTCGAAAACCGCCCCCACCGAAGCCGCCACCGTGAAAGCCTCCTCCACCGAAGCCGCCGCCACCATGACCACCACCGCCGCCGCCGTGCGCCATCACGTTTGAGCCTGTAAAAGCACAAACTGTAAGAGCAACTGTCACTGCAATAAGTTTTTTGTAATTCATATACATCTTTCCATTTGTTAAGTACAACTGGACAGGCCTGTTTTTATTCCGCTCCTCCTAACTAGAAAGGCCTGGTGGATCGAGCTTCCCTCTCCAGAGATCCGCCGGGCATACGACGCGCGAGATCACTTTCTTGGAATATAACTTTGCCAATTCGGTATGAATGGATTGAACGCAGCACAACTTTCTTACGAAACCCAACAACTCACACTATGAAAAAACTGATAATTCTTACCTCTGTATTTTCGGTGCTCGCCATGATGCTGGTCTCGTGCGCGAGCCAGCCCGCGACAGCCGAAACGATGACGCGTCAGACTACGATAAGTACTGCGCCTACGCCCACGCCACAGTCGCCACAGTTGCCACAGTTCACGGCTCAGACCATAGGCGGCGCCCACTAAGTCGACAGCGAGGTGGATAACAAATATATCGGAGATGTTTTTATGCCTACTACGATCGCAAGTATCATGAATTTAATGGGGCCGGACATGATGGTAATCCTCCTTATCGTGTTGCTCCTGTTCGGAGCTAAGAAGCTGCCAGAACTCGCCCGAGGGATGGGTCGAGCGGTAAAAGAGTTCAGCGCAGCACGAGATGAGATTGAGAAGGGATTAAGTCAGTCCGGTCCCAGCGGCGTAGCGCCGTCCAAACTACTGGACGCAAAGAGCGAGCTACCGTCTGCGCGGTCGTCCTAGCGGCATCTACAGGTTTCTCGACAGCTGCACCGGCAGCTCCGCTACAGAAAGAACTCGATGATCGCTCGCATCACTCGTAGGCCGCGCAAAAAACGAATCGTCATTCTCGGCGGTGGTTTCGGTGGGGTTTATGCCGCCATTCATCTTGAGAAATTGCTGGCACGAGAACACACAGTGGAGATTTGCCTCGTTAACCGCGATAACTTTTTCCTGTTCACACCTATGCTTCACGAGATCGCAGCGAGCGACCTAGAGATCACGAATATCGTAAATCCCCTTCGGAAACTTCTCCATAAGGTCGAGGTATTGGTGGGTGACGTGAAGGAGATTGACCTGCCAAACAAGCGGGTCCTGATTTCGCGCGGTTACCGCAACGAGTCACGACAAGTCGACTACGATCAGCTGGTCATCGCTCTTGGATCAATCACTAACTTTTATAATCTCCCCGGTTTTCCAGAGCTGGCGTTGGCAATGAAATCCCTTCCGGACGCGATTCGATTGCGCGCCCAAATCCTCCGACATTTGGAAGAGGCAAATTCAGAATGCAATCCCACCGATCGGCAGTCGTTACTTACTTTTGTGGTGGCAGGCGGCGGCTTCGCAGGTGTGGAAACGGTTGCGGCGTTAAACGACTTCGTGCGGGAAGCGCTGCCGTTCTATCCGAATTTATGTGAAGATATGTTGCGAGTTATGCTCGTGCATTCTGGTCCGGTGATCCTGCCAGAACTGGGCGAAAGCCTGGGACGATACACGCAAAAAGTGCTTGTGCGACGCGACGTGGAAGTCAGGCTTAACACCCGGGTCAAGAGCATGACGGAAGACCGCGTATTTTTGGTCGATGGTGTCGCAATTCCATCCTGCACTTTGGTGTGGACTGCCGGAACAGTGCCTAATCCCCTAATCCTTTCGCTCCCCTGTGCAAACGAACGAGGCCGAATCCGCGTGAACGAATTCCTACGAGTACCCAATTGGCCTGATGTCTGGGCAGTCGGTGACTGTGCGTTTGTGCCGGACATCAGAAATCCGGGGAAGTCTCATCCGCCAACCGCGCAACATGCCATACGCGAAGGCAAGATTGTAGCGCAGAATATCGCGGCTACGCTGCTGGGTCGTCGCTTAAAGCCATTTTCGTTCAGGACCATTGGGCTGCTGGCCTCAATCGGCCGTCGGACGGGCGTGGCGCGGATTTTTGGTTTCAATTTCTCAGGTTTCTTCGCGTGGTGGATGTGGCGGACGGTTTACCTCAGCAAGTTACCCGGCTTGGACAAAAAAGTTCGCGTGGCGTTTGATTGGACACTAGACCTTCTCTTTCCGAAAGACGTTTGCGCAGTGTACGACCTCGATCACCATCGCGATTTCGATGGTCAGAACCACACGAGAAATACGCTCGGCAATAATGGCAATTACGAAGCAACCGCGCGCGCACCTGGAGCGCGTGTAAACTGGTCGCATGCACTTGTACGAAGCGCATCT
>WNGE01004598.1_pt1 | contig 20992 bp, 28 predicted proteins | sample 5400651 | NCBI WGS metagenome assembly WNGE01 (sample SAMN13153370, study PRJNA577476) | soil metagenome | isolation source: 60 cm soil or saprolite under grassland replicate 2 | place: USA:California | collected 2016-06-15 | reverse complement strand
ACGGCCACAAGAAAAAGCGCCGCCCGCACAGGACCCGGTAATGGCGAAAACCCTCGCCTGCCTCCAGGGCCGCTGCTACCGCTGCTCCGCCAAGGGCTGCGACTGTCCCTGCCACAAAATCCGGGTACCCGCGCATGGGTAACGACGACACCATCGCAAAACGCCGCGACCGGGTCCTGCAACTCCGCGCCGCCGGGCTGACGTACCGCGCCATCGCCGACGAAGAAGCCCGCCAGGACGGCACCAAACCCCGTGCCCCGTCCGCGGTCGCCGCGGACTACGCCAAAGCCCTCCAGGCCCGCAAAGGCGAAGACGACACCCTCCGGTCACTCGCCGTCACCCAGGAAGTCGAGAGGCTTGACGGGCTGCTGCGAGCCGTCGAAACCGTCCGCCGCACCGCGGCCCGCGACGGGGACCAGGGCATGGTCCTCAAAGCCGCCGACCGGGTACTGCGGATCATGGAACGCCGTGCCGCGCTGCTCACTTGGACCTGAAAGGCAAAGACGTCCCCGTCGTCGTCGAAGACGAGCTGGCCAAGATCCGGAAACGCGTCCACGCCGAGCATCCGAGACAGGGCGGCAGGCGACGTGGCATCAGCTAGCGAGTGTAGAATAATGATAGCTGGGTCCACAGGAAGTACGGAAGCCAAGACGTTCACGGCCCAGCGACCAGTTCGACCGTGGTCATGACCAGAGACCCGGCCGGGCTGGTCCTCCCCGCCTATAGTCACATCCCGGAGTATTTCAAAACGTATGGCCCAGACGTGGCTGACCTGTGCTCGCAGGCGTATTTCGCGCCGGACCTGCAGCAGCGACTCGGCCTGGACGTCATGTTCGCCCGCCGCAGCGATGGATTGTCCGCCGCGTTCGAGTTCGCTGTCGTAGTCGGGCGCCAGAACCTGAAGTCCGGGCTATTTAAGCAGGCAGGACTCGGCTGGCTTTTTGTTTTCGATGAACGCCTCGTCGTTTACAGCGCTCACGCGTTTAACACCGCCATGGAGATGTTCCGAGACATGGAGGAACTGGTTAAGGACGTCGATTTCCTGCGTAAGCAGGTCAAGCGGGTCATCCGGAACCACGGCGAGGAAGCGATCGAGTTGCTGTCTGGTGCCCGGATGGTTTTCAAGACGCGGACGAAGGGCGGCGGTCGTGGCCTGTCCGGCCGGAAAGTCATCCTGGATGAGGGCATGTTTCTGCAGCCGATGCACATGGGCGCGTTGCTGCCTACCTTGTCGGCGCAGCCTGATCCCCAGGTTTGCTACGGCTCGTCCGCTGGCATGGCCGATTCTGAAGTGCTCAGGGACGTCCGGGACCGCGGCCGGGGCGAGTCCCGTGACGGTGACGAGACAGTGGCCACGGACCCGGACCCGCGGCTCGGTTACCTCGAATGGGCCGCGCCGCCCCCCTCAGAGGCGTGTGACGCCGGCGATAAGTGCACGCACGCTAAGAACGCCCGCGGGTGTGGCTGCGACAAACCCGATCTGTGGCTGAAAGCCAACCCGGCGATCGGTGACCGGATCACCATCGACTACGTCACCGCGGAACGCCGCGCCCTGCCCGTCAGCGAATTTCAGAGAGAAAGGATGGGCTGGTGGGATGAGGCGGAGGCTGGCGCCGCCCCGATTTCGCTGTCCGACTGGTTCCTGCGCGGCGACAAGAAGTCGTCGCCCGCGTCGTCGTCTCCGCTGGCCCTCGCGGTTTCCATCGCGGAAGACGACACCATGGCCGCGATCGGGCTTGCCGGGTGGCGAGACGACGAGTTCACCCTGATGCACGGGGAACTGGTGGAACACCTCCCCGGTTCCGGGTGGCTGATCGGCCGTTTGATGGGGATCGTGGAACGGCGCCATCCGTGCGTGGTGGTGCTGGACCCCGGGTCCGCGGCGGGGAAGTTCGAGAAAACGTTGCGGAACAAGCATTCCTTCGTGACGAAGCCCCCGAACTCTGAGGTCCCGTTTTTGCTGAAAGACGGGCAGCGGCTCTTGCACCTCATGTCCCCGAGGGACAACGCGCAGGCGTGCGGGAAACTGGTCTCGGACATCACGAACGGGAAGTTCAGCCACCCCGACCAGGCACCTCTCAACCGGGCCGTCGAGTGGGGCCGGTCGAAGCCGTCCGGCAAAGCGTGGGTATGGAAACCAGCCACCGGACGTGAGATCACGCCTCTTGAAGTGATCACGATGGCGACGTTCGGCCTGATGACATATGGCGAGAAGAAAGGACCCGAGCCTTTTTTGCTCAGCTGATTGCATGGCCGTGTGAAACATGTTATGTTTCACACGCACAGCTAAGCGGGGCGCGGCAAAGCATGGCCCAGCCCGTCAAGCGCAGCTCAGGAAAGCCCCGTCCTAGTGACGGGGCTTTCGCATGCCTGGCATAGGCTGCGTTCGTGGCCGATTTCGCCCTGATCACCGAGCGGCTGGCAACCGGCGCCGCTGTCAGCACCGCCGATGACGTTGCGCAGCTAGTAGAAGCCGGGGTCACGCATGTCATCGACGAACGGGCCGAATTTGATGACGGGCCGCTGTTCGCCGGGAACCCGGCGGTCACGTACCTGTGGAATCCGACGCCGGACGACGGGGTGACACCGAAACCCGACGCATGGCATCAGGCGAATGTCGCGTTCGCGGTAGCGGCATATTCGCAGTTGCGTACCTGCGTGTATTTTCATTGCGCGGCAGGGGTGAACCGGGGCCCGTCGGGCGCGTACTCGGCGCTCAGGGCCTGCATGGGTTTCAGCCCGGACCAGGCCCGCGGGCTGATCGTCGCGGTTCGCCCGCAGGCCGGGATTGCGTATGCCGCGGATTTTGACCGTTACTGGGCACAGTGATTTCCTGCCGCTGGCTGTAACCTGCCGGTATGGACTTCGGCGATGCCGTGCGAGCACTCAAAGCCGGTGAGCGGGTCACCCGACCCGGCTGGAACGGCAAGGGCATGTGGCTGGCATACCAGTACGGCTACCCGGACGGTATCGCGATCAACGCGAACACGGCGACCGCGACCGGGATTCCGGAAGGTACCGTCTGCCGGTTCAGGCCGTACATCATGATGCTCACCGCGGACGGCGACTTCGTGCCCTGGGTCGCAAGTCAGTCAGATGTCCTCGCGGAAGACTGGGAGGCAGCCACGTGACTACTACCTTGCTGGCCGGTTCTCGGTCACGATCCTCACGTTGATCACCGCGATCTTCTTCGCCATCGGGTGGGTAGCGGGCCGGTTGTGGCTGGGTTCGGTGTACTGCGGGTTCGCGGTCCGGCAGGGCTGGCGGGAAGGCACGAAGCCGCGTACGCCCGCTCCGCCGCGGGAGTCGTCGCTGTACGGCTAAGCCGGGATTGAGAGCAGAACGTGGGGCTCCGGGAACGGGTCGGCAAGGAACTGGCGGCGTACCAGTCACGTGACACTGGTGACGCCACGCTGTCTTTGGATGACTGGGCTCAGCTGTTCCAGTTCGGCGGTTTGACCTATCCGGTCGTCAACACCTCGATGGGGAACATCAAGGAAGAACGGATCGCGCAGTCCGCTAACGCGGCGCTCCGCGGGAACTCCACGATTTTCGCCCTCGTCTCGGCGCGTGTTCAGGTATTTTCGCAGGTCAGGTTCCAGTGGACCCGGTTCACCGGGTCGCTGCCCGGTGACCTGTTCGGCACCCCGGACCTGAAAGTCCTGGAACAGCCCTGGCCGGGCGGCGCGACCCCGGACCTGCTCGGCCGGATGGAACTCGACGACTGCATGTGCGGGAACGGGTACATCGTCCGTCCCCGCCCGGACCGGCTCGCGCGGCTCCGCCCCGATTTCGTGATTATCGTGCTCGGGTCGCAGCTGGACGCGGACTACCCCGCGGACGCCCCCGACGTGGAAATCGCGGGGTACGCGTACCTGCCCCGGTCCGGGAAAGCGCATTTTTTCTTCCCGAACGAGGTCGCGCATTACGCGCCGATGCCCGACCCGGATTTCCAGTTCCTCGGCATGTCATGGATCTCTGCGTGCATCCGGGAGCTGCAGGCCGATTCGCTGATGACGGAACACAAGGCCCGGTACTTCACGAACGCGGCCCCGCAGCCGATGGACGCGAAGATCCTCACGCCGTGGGGCTGGTCAACGATGGGTCACATGTTCCTGGGGCAGCAGGTGACCGGCCTGGACGGGAAGCCGCACCGCGTTACCGGCGTCTTCCCGCAAGGTGAGCAGGACGTTTACCGGGTGACCTTCTCGGACGGGGCTGCTACTGAGTGCACGGCCGATCATCTCTGGCAGGTAACGAACGCCGGAGACCGCAAGCGCGGCGTGACCCGGACCATGACCCTAGCTCAGATGATGACTGGCGGTCTCCGGTACAAGAGCGGTCCGGCGAAGTGGGCGGTTCCGCTGGTGGAGCCGGTTGAGTTTGATGAGAAGTGTGCTCAGCCGATGATTGACCCGTATCTCCTCGGTGCGCTGCTGGGTGACGGAAGCCTGCGCGGTAACACCAGAGGCTATGGTGGCCCGACGCTAGCGGCGGCTGCGGAAGACGCGGATGAGATGGGGCGGGCCATAGCGTGTCTTGCTCCTGCGACTCGGCGGGATCGCGACGGCTGGTCAGAGTTTTATTTCCGTAGTAGCGATCTGCGGATGTCGCTGGAGGTTTATGGCCTTTGGGGCGTCCTCGGTGCTGCGAAGCATGTCCCCGAGGAGTACATGCACGGCTCCGTGGAGGCACGGATAGCCCTGCTGCAGGGATTGCTGGACACCGATGGTTCAGTCAGCGCCCGTCAGCCAAACCTGGTCCGGTTCTCCAGCACGAGCTGGAGACTGAGCGAGCAGGTGGCGGAGCTGACCCGCAGTCTCGGCGGCACCGCGAAGATCACATACCTGGAACCTGCTGGCGGCAAGCCTCAGTGGCAGGTGACGGTGAAGAGGCTGCCTGCCTGGATTACCCCATTCCGCCTGAGCAGGAAGGCGGACCGATACCGTCCGCCATCGGTCGGCCGTTTCCGGAATATCACCGGGGTAGAAAAAGTCGGCCGGAAACAGTGTCAGTGCATCCGCGTGGATGTGGCAGACAGCCTGTACGTCACCGACGACTACGTGCTGACGCACAACACGCCGAACCTGGCGATCAAGTTCGACCCGGCGATCGGGATCGACATGGTGCGCCATCAACGCGTGGAAGACGCTGTACCTGGGCGGCGGCGCGGACGTGGTCCCGGTGGGGAACAACCTGCGGGAAATTGAGCTGGCGATCAACCAGTCCCACGGTGAGACGAAGCTGGCCGCGGCGGCGGGTATCCCGCCGTCGTGGGTGGGGTTTTCTGAGGGCCTGCAAGGGTCCACCCTGAACGCGGGGAACTTCGACAGTGCGCGGCGGCGGATGGCGGATGGTACTTTTGCGCATCTTTGGACCTCGGCGGCGACGTGCCTGCAGTCCATCGTGCCGCCCCGGTACTCCCCGGTCGCGTCGGAGAACTCTGGCGGCGCGACCCTGTGGTACGACGCCCGGGTTCCGTTCATGCGCGAAGACGCGGGAGACCTGGCGAAAATCCAGGTTGACCAGTCCCAGGTGATCAGCGTCCTGGTGCAGCAGGGCTTCGAGCCGGACTCGGTCGTGAAAGCGGTCGCTAACAACGATTGGTCCCTCCTGAAGCATTCCGGGCTGGTGTCGGTACAGCTGAACCCGCCGGGTTCGGGACAGGTTCCCGGAAACGCCGCGCCAGCGATAGCGCAAAACAGTAAGGCCCCGGCTACGGTAGGTACTGCCAACGGCAGTAGCGGAGGGCCGTAATGAGCGGCAGGGGCACGCCCGTTATCCAGCGGGCACTGCGCGGGGATGAGACCGCGTTGCTGCAGCTGTCCGCCGGGCACCGCAAGGCCCCGGTCACCCGCGCGTTCGTTGTCGACGACATCGGAATCCGGTCCCGCGCCCAGGGCGGCGACGGACGGATCGTCGACGCGTACGCGGCGGTGTTCGGCACCGAAGCGGAAATCGTTGACCAGGACGGGCATTACCTGGAACGTAACGACCCGGCCGCGTTCAACAGGTCGGTCGCGGACCGCCGCGCCCAGATTTTCTGCGTGTACAACCACGCGAAAACGTTGCAGGGCACCCCGTCGGACACGTACTCGGTGCCGCTCGGCGAGGTCGTGAACATCCAGCCCGACGACTACGGGCTGCTCACGTCGGTGCGGTACAACACCGACGAGGCATCGGACCGGATTTTGCAGGCCATCAAATCCGGGTCCCTGAAAGGTATGTCGTACACGGGCGTGTTCGTCCGTTCGTCCCCGGAACTGGGCGGCCCGTATGACATGTTCGCCGCGAACAAGTCCGGTGACCTTCAGGTTGTCACCCGGCAGGAAATCGCGCTGATCGAGTTCGGGCCGACGCCGATCCCCGCTTTTGACACTGCTGACGTTGTCGGCGTCCGGAACCGGGAAGCCATCAACCTTGTTATCCCGGAGGGGGTGACGATCCGGATGGTCACGCCGCCGGAACGCGCGAAGAAGAAGGTCACGTCCGGCGCTGATGACACCGGCGGCGGTCCGGGCGGCACGATGAAAGTAAAGGCCGCGCGGGCGGACTGCCCCGATTGTGAGGGGTCCGGGCTGATGCCGGGCAACATCGGGTGCCTGGCCTGTGGTGCCACCGGCCGGGTCGACGACGGGTATGACGGGACCACCGCGGCCAGCGAGAAAGGCCGCGCTGACCCCCGCCCGCTCGGCTCGACTCCGGACACGGACGCGGCTGAGGACGCCGCGGAAGGCCCCGAAACCGGGATGCCGGACGCGGAAGACATAGGCGAGATGGACGACCACGCCGCCGACGAAGGCGACGCGAAATCTGACGGTGAGTCCACGCACCGCGAATACGGCCGGGCGCAGTGCCCGGACTGCACGGGCCGCGGAGACGTTTTCGGTGGCATGACGTGCGCCCGGTGCGGCGGTATCGGCGTGGTGGGCCGCGGGGACCCCCGGCCGCTGGGCACCCCGCCCGGTGAGACCGGTGACCAGGGCGAGCCCCCGGGTGGCGGGAATCTCAGCGACAGCGCAGACGACGACGAGTCGCATCGTGCTGATTCGGGTGGCAGCCCGAAGCCGTACGGGAACGTGACGTACGCCGACCCGAAAAACGGCAAGTACCCGATCGACACCAAAGAGCACGCGAAGGCGGCGTGGTCGTACATCAACATGCCGAAGAACGCGGCGAAGTACCCGCTGAACGGCGTGTCCCTGTCGTCGGTGAAGGCGAAAATCAAGGCGGCGTGCAAGAAGTTCGGCATCGAGATCACGACTTCCGGCGGTGATGGTGGTAAAACTGCTAGTAGCAGTTCTTCCGGCAGGAAGCCTGACACCGCTGCCGCAGGGCACTCGGTCGCCGCTGCCACGGGGCACTCGGCATCAAACTCTCACGACAGGAACGACGAGATGCCAGGAGTAAACGACCGGACGTGGACGATCGAGGAGCGCACCGAGCGCATCGCCGAGATCAAGTCCCGGTTCAACGAGCTTGACGCCGAGTACGCAGGCGGGGAGCTGCCCGAGCAGACCCGCGCCGAATGGAATGACCTCGGTCACGAGAAGGTCCTGCACGAACGGGCCGTCGCGGACGCGACCGCGCGGGCGGAGTACCTGCGGCAGATCAACGACGATGACGCCCCCGGTACCAGTGAGGGCATCGACAATGGTCTCGCTGGTTATGGTGGCCCCGGGTACGGGAACCTTGGTACCCGGTTCACCACGCCGAACGGCGGCCGGCAGGCCCCCGGTTTCGTGTCCCGGCAGAACGCCGCGTCGGTGTTTGATCTGGCCGCGATCCGGAACCGCGCCACTCACATTGACCAGGTCCCGGCGCTGTACCGGGATTCCGCGATGCGCGCCATCGAAATGTCGGCGTTCCCCGGCGTGGGCGCCCGCCGGGACGGTAACAGTCTCGGGATCACGAAAGAAGACGCGCAGACCCGCGTGGCGGACCTGCTGGAAAGGGTCGACGACGAGAACGGGACCCTGGCCCGCCGCATCCTGGTCACGGGTTCCCCGATTTACGACCGGGCGTTCGGGAAGGCCCTGAAGGCGCAGAACCTGTACGGTCTCACCCAGGAAGAGTCCCGGGCCCTGCAGCTCGGCACTGACTCCGCGGGCGGTTTCGCGGTCCCGTTCCAGCTTGACCCCACCGTGCTGCTCACCTCGAACGGCGCGATCAACCCGCTTCGCCAGATCGCCCGGGTGGAGCAGATCACCGGGAAGGAATGGGACGGCGTGACGTCCGCGGGCATCACCGTGTCCCGTGCGACGGAAGGAACGGAAGTCGCCTCGGTTGACGCCGTGTTCGCGCAGCCCACGGTCCGGACCCAGCGGGTCCAGGGTTTCGTCCCGTTCAACATTGAGCTGGACGTGTCGTGGGGGGCGCTGCGGTCCCAGATGACGGCGCTCCTGATGGACGCGAAGGACGTGGAAGAGGCCACGGCGTTCGTCGTGGGCTCGGGTACCGCACCGGCTGCGAACGGGATCATTAACACGCTCGGCACTGCGTCGTATGTGAAGACCGCGGGTTCCGCGGTGATCGCCGCGTCCGACATTTACCTCCTGGAAAACGCGATGGCGCCGCGGTTCCGGCAGCAAGCGTCGTACCTCGCGTCAAAGACGACTTATAACCGTATCCGGGTGTCGTTCCAGGTCAACGCGTCCGCTGCGACGGACTTCTGGGTGCGGCCCACGGTGGGCACCCCCGCGGAACTGAACGGCTACCCGGCGTACGAGTCGTCGCAGATGTCCGCTGCTACCTCGACGGGTTCCCTTGTCCTCCTGCAGGGCGACTTCTCGAAGTTCTTGATCGTGGACCGGGTCGGGATGGGCATCGAGCTGATTCCGCACCTGTTCGGCGCGTCGAGGTACCCGACCGGGACCAGGGGCCTGTACGCCCTCTGGTTCAACAACTCCAAAATCCTGGTGGACAACGCGTTCCGGCTCCTGCAAGTCGGCCCGTAACCTAACCAGCGGTGATGGCCCGGGGAATCGGCGTCCCGGGCCATCACCATGCAGGCGCCGTATCCTGGCCCCTAGGAGGTTCACCATGCAAAGCAAGACCGTTACCGCCAGCACGGCCGGCACGTCTGCGAGTGTCCCGGTCACGTCGCCTGCTCCTGCGCCGAAAGCCCCCGTCCCTGTTGCGGCGGAGGAAGATTTCGAGGGTGACGACTACGAGAAGGCGCTGCTGTGGGCGTCCAGCGACCCGGTGACGGGGACGCGGGCAGGGTACGCTCCCGCGGACGAGCGTGAGGCCCGGAAAGCCGCAGCGAAAAAGCGTAAGGCGTAGAATCCGGGTGCCCGCAGGTTGCGGGTTACCGGAGGGAGCGTCATGACGTGGATCGCAGCTCACCGTAAGTTGCTCGTCGCCGTCGCGGGCGCCGCGGTCACTGTGGCTGATGCCACCGCATGGTCAGCGAACCCGTACGTGATCAGCGTGGTGGCGGTGCTGACCGCCGCGGGTGTCTATCAGGTGCCCAATAAGCCCAAGCCTGTGTAGAATCGGGTTGCCAGTAACGTCGATGAGGGGTAACGCCGATGACTTCCTCGCATTACTGTCCCGAACCCGGGCCGAAGATAGGGTCCACGGTTGTGTGCGGGATATGCCGTGTGTCCCGGCAGCGGGCCCTCGACGGCCAGGTGGCCGTCATTCCCTACGGTCAGACCCAGCCGCCTAAGCCTGGCCGTCAGGAATGGATTGAAGTCCGGGATTTCGGCTCTAGCGAGGTGCGCTATCTTCCGGGCTACTTCGTTCCGGACCCGCCGGACACGGGCCACAGGTTCACGTCGTCCGTGCACCACTACGACGTATCGGGCCGCGGCACCGAGTACCAGATCATCGAACCTAGCTGGCGGAGGAGTACGCGCAGGCCGCTGCCACTGACACCCACGCGGCTTCCCCCGCCGCGAGGGCCGCGAACGATTCCGCTTACGCCCGCCCCCGTTCCTGCCCGGCATGTCACGCCACCGCGGACCGAATGCGTGACGTGCGGGATGGGTGACCTGCCACTCGACGGGGCCGGGTTGTGCACGGTCTGCGCGCAAGTCGCCGCGTTCAGGCACCAGGCCCGGCAGCCACGTACGGCCACCGGCGACATGGTGCTGTCCTACGTCTGCGCCGTGCTGACCGTCCTGATAATGACGCTCGTGGTCGCGTGGGCGTGGGGGTAAAGAAATCCGTATCCTGTGGCCGTGTACGCGACTGGTCACTATAACTATAAGAACCGTGCGGCTGAACCGTGCGGCGAGGGAGGTGATGCCACGCTATGAAGATTCTGATTCATAGCAATTTAGAACGCACCTTGGTGCGGAAGCGGCTATGGCCAGCAAACAGCTCTCTGGGTGCCCCGGATCGCAGCCATGGGCCACGACGTCGCGATCTCAGCGTTCCATGGCCAGCAGGGCGGCATGGGTGAATGGGAAGGGTTCCCCGTCTACCCGGCCGGGGATCATCCCTACGGCGGCGACGTCGTGGGCTTGCACGCTAGACACTTTGGTGCTTCCTGGGTAATCCCGATCATGGATTTCTGGGCGCTGTCCACGGACACGCTGATCGGTTTGAACGTGGCGCCGTGGAGCCCGGTGGACTGCGACCCGCTTGGTGAGCATGACCTGAAACGGCACCGGGAGGCGTCGATCAGGGGCCTGGAGTTCCGGTGCCGGCCCATCGCGTTCTCACGGTTCGGGCAACGGGTCCTGGGGGAGTCCGGGTTCCCGGCGCTGTACGTCCCGCACGGCGTCGACTGTTCCCTGTGGGTGCCACCCGAGGACCGGGAAGCGCTCCGGGAAGCGATGGGCGTCGATGACAAGTTCGTTGTTTTCATGAACGCGGCGAACCTGTCGAAGGACCGGAAAAATTTCGCTGAGCAGATGGCCGCGTTCGCGAGGCTGCACCGCAGGCACGACGACACGCTCCTGGTCCTGCACACGCAGGAGTCGACGTCGCAGGGCCTGAACCTGCCGCTGCTGGCCGCGAAACTCGGGATTTCCAAGGCGGTCAAGTTCAGTTCGCAGTACCTGATGAAAGCGGGCATGGTCACGGCGGAACAGCTCCGCGGCTCGTACGGCATGGCTGATCTGTACTCCAGCTGTTCCCTCGCGGAAGGTTTCGGCATCACTGTCGCTGAGGCCATGTCCTGCGGCGTCCCTACCGTGGTGTCGGACAATTCGGCGCTGACCGAAGTTGGCGGGCCGTGCTGGAAAGTCAAATGCGACCCGCGGTGGGTGCCGGGGCATGACAGCTGGTGGGGGACGCCGCGCATTGATGACATCACGAAGGTGTATGAGCGGGCGTATCAGCGCGGGCCAGCGTGGACAGCGAAGGGGCAGGCGGGCCGTCAGCATGTCCTCGACAATTACGACCTTAAAGTGGTGGAACCGCAGTGGCGGGCGGTTCTGGGGAAACTGGAGGCGATGCTGTGACCGGGAACCCGTTGCTGCCGTTGTGGCATTACCAGCCGGGTACCGTCCCGCGGGCGTTCGGGGAACCCACGTCGTACCACAAGGCATACGACTGGCTATCAGAAACCTGTGACCTGATCGAGGACTGGGGCTGCGCGCTGGCGTACGGCCGGACCCTCCTCCCGGAAGGACGGTACCGGGGCATCGACGGGACACCCGAAGCAGCCCCGTACGCGGACCTGATCGCGGACCTGATCGACTACACCTCCGATGACGCGGACGGGATCGTGATCAGGCACGTCCTCGAACACAACCCGGAGTGGCGGGTGATCCTGGGCAACGCGGTCCGGTCGTTCCGGAAACGGCTGGTCCTGATCATTTTCACGCCGTTCGCTGAGACGACGTATCAGCGCAGCATGTCGCACCCGGGCGTGCCTGACCTGTCGTTCGCGAAGGATGACCTGCTGACGTTCTTCGACGGCCTGACCGTCACCGAGGAACACATCGTCACCGACACCCAGTTCGGCTCCGAGCACATTTTCTTCGTCGAACGTCCGCAGCATGCCACGACAACGCCGGGTGGCTGACCTGGCATGCGTATCTACGACACGTTCCTGTTCGGCGGTGAGCTGGACATGCTGGAAACGAGACTGTACGAACTCCAGGACGCGCCGGTGTACAAGCACGTGATCGTCGAAGCCGCGACCACGTTCCAGGGACGGCATAAGGGCCTGGTTTTCCCTGACCACCGGGAACGGTTCGCGTCGTGGAAGGACCGGCTCCGGTACGTGATCGCCGACCCGGGCGGCGGGGACGCGTGGGCGCGGGAAGCCGCGTCCCGGGAAGAAACCGGGAAAGGGCTGCAGGACGCCAGGGCCGGGGACGTCATCATCCACGGTGACGTAGATGAGATCCTTACCGCCGCGGCGATAAGAAGGCTGGGCGGTATCGCCGGGCCGGTGAAGTTCACCCAGCGGTGCGCTGTTTTCGCTGTTGACTGGCTGCTGCCCTGGCCGTGGACGGCCCCTTCGGCGATGCGCGCCGGGCAGGTGCCCTCGTTCACGCAGTTGCGGATGTCTGGCTGGGCGGACGCCGGTGACGGGGGCTGGCACTTGTCGTGGATGGGGGGCCCGGACGCGATTGACCGGAAGGTCAACTCGTTCTCGCACACCGAGATGCTGGCAGAGATCACCGCGGGTAACCAGGCGGGGAAATACTATGAGCGGGGCCTGTTCTGGGGCCACGGCCAGGGTGAGACCCAGTTGCTGGCCGTTGACGTGGACGAAACATGGCCCCGGTGGGTGCATGAACGGAAGTGCCCCCAAGTTTGGTTCCGGCCGAGAGGAGAGTTGTGACTGTCACGTCAAGGACCACTGCGTTTACCCCGTTCTGGTGGAGCGGCGCCACGACGGTACTGATCTCAGCCTTCGTGGACGGGTCAGGCGTAAGCTCTAACACGTTCGCCAGGGACGACGTCGTGATGGACCGGGAAGGCGTTTCTTACCAGAACGGCTCATCGTGGGGGCCTGGTTTCATCCCGTGGTCGCATATCGTCAACGTGATCAAGGCTTCGTAGGAGGTCCGGATGCCGCGTTACGTCTGGTGGCTGGGCGCAGCCGTTCTGGTGCTGGTGCTGCTCATCCTGCTCGCCGAGCATGTCCACTTCCACATCCACTGACAGCTGCCTGTAGAATGTAGAAGCGCTCAGGCGCAAGTTAGCAGCGGCAGGAGTGGTAAGGCGTGGTGAGGTACGGCGAGGCGGGGAGTGGCAGGAGTGGATAGGGGAGCACCCGAAGATCCGGTTGAGGTTGAGGACCGGCTGTGGCAGGGAGCCCGGGACCTGGCGCGGGACGATGAATGCGCTCTTGATGTTGGCGCGAACCAGGGCCAGAGCGTGGGCCGGATGCTCGCCCACGGGTTCGCGAAGATCGCGGCCGTGGAACCCGCCGATGAGTCTTTTCATGAACTGATGCACGCGTACTCGGATAACCCGGCGGTGCTGCTGTACAACATGGCGATCTCTGATCATGACGGCACTTTGACCCTCGCGGTCAGGTCGGCGCCGATCCTGACGGGGCAGCTGACCGCGGTGAACATGCCGTACCGTGGTGAGCATGCCGGGGAGCCGGGGGTCGCGAACTGGGGCGGTGACCAGGGCACCCGGGAGATTGAGTGCTGGACGCTGGACACATTGACGTATGACCTGGGCTGGTCCCCCGATTTTTGCAAGATCGACACCGAGGGCCACGAGGCGGAGGTTCTCCGCGGTGCTACCACTGTCCTGGAGAAGGACCGGCCGCGGTGGCTGATCGAGTTCCACACCGCTGACCGGCACGACGAGTGCGTACGGATTCTCGAAGACGCGGGTTACGCTGTGGACACAGTCCGGCACCCGCATTACCCGCCGGGCACGTACATGCATGAAATGCATGGCTGGATCAAGGCTAACCACGAAGGGAAGCCGCGATGAGGACCACCGACCTGTACGCCTGCAAGGAAAACGCCACCTTCGACTTCGGCGGCACACCCGTGTTCCTGCGACGCGGTGATGTTGTCCGCGCCGGGCATCCGATCATGACCGGCCGGGAGCAGCTGTTCGAACCGCTGGTCATCAAATACGAATGGGACCCGCCCAGGGCTGCGGACGCTCCGGTGCGGTCGGTCCGCGCTGAGCATCAGGGAGCCCGGTCCCGGTGATGACACGCAAATGGGTGCTGCAACGCCGCCGTGGCCTGCGCTGCAACGGCGGGAACTTACGCGCTTTCCCCCGCGGGTCGCCGCAGCTAACGCCTGATAAGCGTGGCTCGTCCCCGTTCAACTCGGGGTGGGGGATCGAGGGTCCTGACCCGTTCGCTGGCTGATTGATGCACATTCGGACCGGGGCGGGTCAGGACCTGCCACCGGGGGCGGCAGCGGGGACTTCTGTGGCTTTGCCCCGCGGGTGGCAGCGAAGCCGAGCCACGTCAGCTGCCAGCCGTCCCCGGCACCGGCTACAGTTACGGTGACAGACCGGAGGACCCTGTGGCCGTGCCGCTGCTGCAAGCCGAGCAACGCTGGGAATGCCCCAACTGCGCCCTTACCGAGGTTACGTACGGTCTTAACCCGAATCGTTACCACACGTGCCGCGGTCTCAAGGGCCTGTACGCCCCCATGGTCAGAGCCGGCACCCGGTGCAAGGTCGAGGCCATCGAACGTGAAGACATGCTGAACGGTGACGAGCAGCGCCGCGACGGCGAAGGCCGCGTCATCATGGCCGTCGAAACCACGAGGGACGACGGCACCGACCGCGCCGTTTACTGCCCCCCGGCGACAGCGAGGTTCGGATGACTGACGAAGAAAAGGTCGCCGAAGCACCCCCGATGATGTTCGTGCACGCCGAACCTGCCGCAGCGACCGGCGGCGCATCAGGCGAAGACAACACCGAGGACGGGGAATGACATGGCCTGGACTGACAGCTCCCCGACGAGCCGGATCTTCACGCAGGCGATCCTGAACCCGCTGCTTGAAAGCACGCAGGGAACCACGAACAAGCCCCTGCCAACTAGCTACAGCACCACGGGCGGAATTCTCACCGACACGATCAGCGTGGCCCTGTTCGGCACTGCGGTCAGTCCGGATGCAAGCGCCGCTGTCGGCTCCACCGGATTTAATACCGGGACGTGGACGACAGGTAACGAGATCACCGGCGGCGCCAACTGGCCCACTGGTGGCCTCAACCTGGCGTCGAAAACGTTCACGATTCTTACGGCCGGTTCTCAAACCACGGCGTCCGGTATCGCGTTCGACGCCGCGGACCTCGCGAACACGGGCACGGTCACGATCGCTGCCGCGTTCGGGTGCTTCGTCTACGACAACACGATCACCGCCGGGACCGTCGCCGACCAGGGACTATGTTATAACTACTTTGGCGGGACCCAGTCGGTCACCGCCGGGACCTTCACGATCATTTTCGACGCCACCGGCATATTTAAGTTCACAAACTGACGCCCCCGTTTTTGCTATACTGGGGTCATGGAAAAATGCGCCGAATGTGACAGGCCGGTCTACGCCCGGACCCTCTGCTCAGCCCATTACCAGCAAGCACGCCTGCATGGAACCATCCCCGAATCGGTCGCGGTCACCCGCACCTGCGCCCACCCTGACTGCGACGAACTACTCGCCAGTCGCACCAGCGCGCGGGCGAAATACTGCACCCCGCAGCACAAGGACGACGCCATAGCGAAAGCTCGCAGAGCCGCTGCTGTCGCTGCAGCTGGCGAGCGGAGATGTCCGGTCGACGGGAACGTGATCCCGCCCGAGGTGACGCTGAAGAAGAAATGCTGTTCTCCGAAGTGCAGCGAGATATGGCAGAACAGGAAACGAGCCGAGACCCGGCTAGCAGCGTGGCAGGCCACCGACCCACGGTGTCAGCGTCAGGGCTGCGACGAGCCGATCCCCGTACCTAAGCCGGGTGAGAGACGCCGGTCGAAGTACCACTCGGCTGAGTGCAAGAAAGCTGAGATGGATGAACGCTGGCGTGAACGACACCCGCACTACAACCGGCTGTATAACTATGGCATCACGGAGGAGCAGTGGGCGGCGATGCTCGCAGCGCAGGATGAGAAATGCGCGATCTGCCGGACCGATGAATGGCCGGGTAAGGACAATCGTCCGCACGCAGACCATGATCACGTCACGGGGCGGTTCCGGGGCATCTTGTGCGGTGACTGCAACCTCGGCCTAGGAAAGTTCCATGATGACCCTGCACGGCTGCAGGCAGCGATCGGGTACCTCAATGGCTAGCGTCTGCGCGGACTGCGGGATGGACACGACGCCGTGCACTGGTCGTCGCGGGTGTCGGCATGCAGGCCGCTGGGAGTATTACCGGGTTCATGACACGGTCTGGGCTGCTGCCGGTATGAGTAGCGGCTACTTGTGCATCGGCTGCCTGGAACGACGACTTGGCCGTTCCCTCACGCGAAAAGATTTCCCGGACAATGTGATGATCAACCGTCCGGGACCGTGGCACACTCCGCGGCTTGCGGATCGCATTCGCGGATGACCCGGTGCGGTTGAGAGCGGCGGTGGCGTACCTGGGCGGCTAGCATGGGGGCGACGACAAGGAGCGCCGCCCATGTCCTTCATCACCGCCACGCAGGTGGAGCTGCTGTACTCGCTGCCTGCGGCTGTCACGAAGAACACGTACACGGCGGAGGCCGCATTCTCCGGCGTTGCCGGGACGAATACGGTGTGCTCGCTGCAGGCCGGCTACTTCCTCAATGACAACCCCAACCCGGTCGGGCGGAGCCTGTACCTGATGGCCAGGGGAATCATCGCTAACACGGCGGCGGCTACGTTCGCGGTCAACATGGGTCTTGACACCACCGCTGGCACCAAGGCGAACAATGTTGCCGTCATGGCCGCCACCGCGCCGGTGGCGACGTTCACCGCGCCGTTCAGCTTCGAGGCTTGGTTTACCTGCACGGCGTTCGCCTCGACCACGTACAGCCTTCAGGTCAATGGTTCGTGGGTGATGGAAGGGGCGAACTCGGCGGGCGCGGCGGTATCCACCGCGCTGAGGACGGGTTTCCAGGCCAGCCTCACCGGCCTGGTCCCTACGACGCAGTATTTCATTGAGCTGTTCGGCACCTGGTCAGCCAGCTCGGCATCTAATACGACAACGCTGCACCAGATGATGCTGTTCGGGCTCAATTAGCCTGAAACTGACCGGCAGCTGACGGGAGGCGGTAGCCCGTGCCCGCCACCGTCCGCGCGTCGAGCACCTACGCGAGCACCGCCTCCGAGACCGCACCGTCGATCCCGCTGCCGTCCGGCTGGCAGCCGGGTGACGTGTGCTACGTCTTCCACGAACTGCGCGCCACCACCGGCACGATCACCCCCCCAGTCGGGTGGACAACGGTTACGGCGTCGTTCGCGTCCGGGTCGAACACGTCATCGGCGATGTGCGTGTACCGCCGGGTTCTGGCGTCCGGTGACGCGAACCTGGTGCCGACGACGACCAACGGCCGGTCCGCAGCGGTCGCGGTCGCGGTGCAGGGCGCGGACAGCGTCACGCCCGAGGACGTTACCGCGACCTCGGATAACAACGGCGTCAGCGCGGTCACCTCGGTCACCGCGCCGTCGATCACCCCGGTGTCCGGTGGCTGCCTGCAGTTGTGCGGTTTCGGCTGCGGCGACCCGACGACCAACAACACGTCGATCACCTACGCGGCGCCGTCCCCGGCGATGGACGGGATCGTCGCGCAGGTTTTCACCGCTGTCACCACGCCGACGCCAGCGACCGACGCGGCGATGATGGTCGCCTCGCTGGCGTTGGGTGCTCCTGCCGCGACTAGTGCCGAGACAAGCGCCGTTACGACGGCCCCGGCGAACGGCGCGGTCAACGGGCAGGGTGTCACCGTAGCGGTCCGGGCCGCCTCTGCGGCGGCGGGGCCCGGCCAGGCACAGCCAGGAAAAACGTGGCTGCGACGGTTCCATCATCGTCAGCAGACGCCCCCGGCCCCGGTTTCGCTAGCCACCTCGCCCGGCGCGGCTGTTGCCACATCCGCCGGGGTCGCCACTCCGGCCACCGTAGCCATAGCGGTTAATGCGACCGCTGCGGCTAGTACCGGGACTGCACCCCAGCCTGTGGCCAGCATCAGCGCGGTAGCCGGGGTCGCGACCGCGGCCGGGATAGCCACCCCGGCGGTCATCGCGGAAACCGTCACCGCAGCCGTTGCTGCCAGTACGGGTACCGCACCGCAGCCTATTGCCGCTATTGCCGTGTTCGCCGGGGTGGCGACGTCCGCGGGTGTCGCTAACCAGCCCACGGTGTCCACGGTCCCGACCATCAGCCCCCAGGCCGGGGTGGCGACTGCTTCTGCGGTTGCTAACCCGCCGCTGGTCGCTGTCGCGGTCAACGCGGCCCCCGCGACGAGTAGCGGTGTCGCAACTTCGGCTACAGCCCGTATTAACGTCCCGGCTGGTGTCGCGGTCAGCACCGGGACCGTGTTGGCAGGGACAGCGTCAATTGCCCCCCGGGGCGGGGTAGCCACCTCAGCCGGGACCGTGAACCCGCCAGTGCCGGCGGTAGCGGTGCTCGCAGGCGTGGCAACAGCGGCCGGGGTTGCGCTGCCGGCCACGGTTACCACCGGGTCATCCGCGAACGTCAACGCCGAGGTAGCCGTTTCTGCTGGTGTCGCGTCTCAGCCTGCGGTCACGGTCAGCGTCCACGCCGGGGTCGCTACCACGGTCGGGGTCGCATCTGCGCCTGCCGTGCAAACCGGCCGGAACGTCCCTGCGGGGGTCGCGGCAGCGTCCGGGACCGTTTCTTCACCAGTGGTGAACATCAGCCTGCACGCTAACCCGGCGCTGGGCCTGGCCGCCGCAGCAGATGCGACGATTCCCGCGTTCGTGTCTGCTGGAACGTCCCTGGCCGGGGTCATGACAGCACCTGCGGCCATGGCAGGCGTATCCGCGGCCGGGGACGCGACAGCCGGACATGACCCGGCGGACTTGGTTCCGGTAGCGCTTGTCGGTGACATGAGTGTCCCGGCGTCACAGGCAGGGGACATGGCAGTAGCCTCAGCAAGAGGAGGCCAGTAAGTGTTTGATCTCGGCGATATTTACCCGGCAGCGCTGGACGTGTTCGACGCCAACAGTAACCTGGTCAACCCGTCCACCGTGGTTTTGACGATCACGCTCCCGGACGCCACGGTCGTAACACCCACGGTGACGAACCCGCCCACAGTAACCGGGAAACTCCGGTACTCCTACCTCACCACAATGGCAGGGCGGCACACGGTCCGGTGGGTGACCACCGCACCCAACACTGCTTACACGGACATGTTCACCGTCGCCGAAGCGGACGCGCTGGCGATGATGTCCCTGGCCGAAGTGAAACTCGTGCTCGGGATCGACCCTTCGGACACCGCTGATGACGAAGAAATCCGGCACATGATCCAGGCGGTCACCGTCGCGATCGAGGACTACAAGGGGCAGGTTATGGTCCGCCGGTCGTTCACCGACGACTACGAGATGACGTGGCCGGGGCGGCTCCGGCTGCAGAACACGCCCGTGATCTCCCTGACCGCGCTGGTGTCCCAGGACGGCACGAAAACGTGGGACGTCACGAAACTGCACGTCAACAAGGACAACGGGATCGTGACCGTCCTCTCCGGGCCGCCCATCACCGGCACGGTGTATCCCACGTATCTCGCCGGGTTCCAGGTCATCCCGTACCGGTACATCGAGGCAGCGAAAATCATCCTGGAGCATATCTGGGAAACCCGCCGCGGCCCCGGTGGTGTCGGCGGCGTGATCGGCCCCGAAGAACTGCGGGACTATAAGCACACGTCGGACTTCCCGCGGAAAGCACGCGAATGGCTCGGGCCTTCACAACCTGTTGTAGCTTAGCTACGTTCAGTTACAAGGGAAGGTTACCATGAGCCCGTTCTCCCGGCCGTGGCGGTCCACGGCCCCGGTCGCGGTTGATGCCCTCACGGTCACGTTGCGGGACGCGTTCCGCGGGTCACCCGTCCGGGTGCATGACGGCCGGTTCTTGTCGAAGTCCACGGCGAAACAAATCGTCGTGGTCGGGTGGACCGGGTTCCCGTCGGCGTACCAGTTCCCTACGCGGGCGATGTCGGAGTCGATGATGGGCGAGTCCGCGCTGGCAGTATCCACCACTTCGGAACAGATGGGGCTGGGCGCGTCGGTCATGGAGACCACGCTGATTAGCTGCGCGTCGGTGGCGCGGTCCGGGACCACGGGTGAAGCTGAGGCCGCGCAGATGCGGGACCTGGTGTACGAGAACGCGCACGTGGTGGGGCGGTCGCTGGGCCCGCCGTGGCTGGGCGGCGCGGTGATGTCCGCGCGGATGGCCGGCGCGATGGGGTCCCTGTCCGGTCTCGACGTGGTCCAGGACCGGCAGGGCACCCTCGCCGTTTTGACGTTTACTGTGGAATGTCGCGGAATGGCCCAGCAATGATAGGCCCAGCAGTGATCATGTAGAAACGCAGGTTAGCGGCCTGGCAGGCTTACTTTCCGGCGGTGCCGCGATACTCTTCTGGCAGGACCGTCAGAAAGGTACCGGGATGGCAACGTACCCACTGCAAGGGCCGCCCCACGCCGGGGCTGTTCTCACAACCCAGTCCCCCGGCGGTACCGCCGGGGATCTCGCGCCGACCGGACAGGGCGTTGGCCTGTGGGCGGCTTGCGGGACGGCGCCCTCCACGATCACGGCCCCGATCACGGCCACGTACGACGGGTTGGCTGTCGCGTCGCGGACCCTTGCGCTGACCGCGGGCCAGTACGGCCTGCTCCCGTTGCCGGACAACGTTTACGGTGTGGGCACGACCGGGATCAACTACTCGAACATTCAGACCATTCAGGTCGCCGTGATAAGGATTCCGTGATGGCTGACACTGCGATCTATCATCCGCAGACTGAGGCTGTGATCAACGTGCCGGAAGAGTCGGTGTGGCATTACCGGCAGTCCGGGTGGATCACGTACGCGGAGTGGCAGGAAAACGAGGCCCTCCGCGCAGCAGCCGAAACGGCGCAGGCCGTGAAGACAGTGAAGACTCCGGTCGCCGGGAGCAGGGAGAAGTAAGTTA